>Ga0209987_10000460_pt1 | contig 21241 bp, 19 predicted proteins | sample N074metaG_FD_182134 | JGI IMG/M metagenome (GOLD analysis project Ga0209987, IMG submission 182134) | Deep subsurface microbial communities from Kermadec Trench to uncover new lineages of life (NeLLi) - N074 metaG (SPAdes) (version 2) | ecosystem: Environmental > Aquatic > Marine > Ocean trench...
CGGCAGTAATCCCAATCTTCCTGTGCCATTTATGAATAAAAGCCCATATCATATTTTTACCATACTCCAGTCAGTTTTTACCTGATATTAATTTCCCAGCATCTTCAACTTCCTGATGCAACATCAAAGCCAGTCGTGCCATTTTTTTCATCGCATTGACTGAGAGAGTGGCACCCGATATCCCATCGATATGCCTGTCTAGTCGTTTATCTTCTTTGAGTGTCGCATCACTGAATTGATCAGTAAAAAATGGGTAACGTACCTCCCAACCCCGACTCTCACGGAAAACCAGCACATTGATGCTTTCTATCTTCCCGTTATTAACAACGATACCAGCAGTAATGGGCCTCTCCTTACCAATCTCTTCAAGTATCCAGGCTGTACGCCCTGCTTTTTCCCAGTATTTTAATCTGAGTACACCGAGGTCATGCTCCATGATCTCATGTATTTTCACCTTAAGATCTTTCTTAATCCAGATCTTACTGACCTTCGGCGCATCCCCGGAAAATACCTCCTGAATAAATGCTGATGGCTCCTGATAAGTCCCCCTTGCATTGACACACATCGCCATAGCTAACATCACAGGCAAAATCAAATACTGACTAAACAATTTAACTGTCATCATTCTATATTTTGTATCCATTGATACTCTGGCATGCACCTGGCTATAAGGGTCTGTAATCATTAAACATAAAACGCAAGACACCTCCGCAAGGAGGTGTCTTGATATTTGCTTGCCACTTTAACTTACCTAAAACTGATACCCAAGACCCAGATTAAATCCATCCAGCAACTTTTCGGCACGACTGTCGCCACTTTCATTTTGATAATCAAACTTGAATACTACGTTAGAATGTGGCCACCAGTTCATGCCCGCGTTCCAGCTTTCATACTGAACATAGGTCCCATCGGGTACATTGCCGTCTTTACCTCCTATGGCATCCCATTCAGCATAACGCGTAAACACACCTAGCTCACCCGGAATAAAACCCGGGGCCTTGAAACGATAAGCAGGTTCAATATACCAACCGTCGATACTATTCTGTGTATAGGTTATCCCGGTCGGGGCATCTATATCCCATCGAGAATACAGTGCACGCAATCCAAAGCCACTCGCGTGCTTATAATCAATATGGCCTTCAAACAATGTTGCATCCACATCGAAACTATCTGCGGTGCCCGTCATATCCGACTGGTATTGACCAGATAGACCGACTTCAAGGCCAGGCATGCCGGTATAACGAAGTCGACCAGTGAAGGCAATATCCTGATCATCAGCCTCGGAAACCTTAGATCGCCCGCTTCTGGGTCTTAATGTAGTCGGAGCTTTGCTTAGATCGTCCACGCCATTTGGGCTTAACAGCCCACCATGGGCAACAATGTCATAATTCCATCCTGGTGCAATCTCACCATTAAATCCAATGCCTGCTTCCCACCATGTGGCTGGTATAATTTCAGTTTCAACCTTGTTACGTTCTACACCATAGAATGTATTCGGTTCGTGCGTCACATTGATAATACCGATAGGAAGAATATCAAGACCGGCCCGGAAACGATGATTGTCATTTATATCCATTTCTATCCAGGCCTGTTCCAGTTCAACTTCTCCGTTCTCTCCATCCCCTGATACTGCATGTTCTAACTCTAGCTCTGAAAAGAAACGAATGTTGTCGGTAAACTCGTGACCGAAATATAATACGAAGCGATGAAAATCAACACGATCAAGTGAATTATCACCACCCACCGTATCATTATTATCACTCAGATTGTTGTAATGTAATTCACCATAGCCACCCACGGTGGTTCTATCAGACCATGATGACCCACCACCTGATGCTTGTACTGTTTCAAACGCCTCAGCCGCAGCTTCAACTTCTTCGGCGGTTTCTTCAGTTTTCTCCTCATTCATGGTGACACGTTGATCCGTATCATCGAGTCTCGCTTTTAGTTCAGCAATGACCTGCTGTTGCTGTTGAATGATTTCCCACATTTCTTCCATTGATGGCGGTTCAGCATAGCTGGACTGAACTCCAGTCAATAGACACAAAGTTAAAACACAAGGAACAGAAATAAGTAGTTTTTTTCTTGGGTAATTCATAATTAAAGATCGCATGGTGGCCTCTCCAGTGATGGCTCAGAGTAATGATGCAGCACAGCATACACAGCCAAAGGATTAATGTAAATGATAATAATTCTCATTAACATTATGGAAATCTTAGATACCTGATCAAACACAAGCTATCTATCTGATTTCTATGGTTTTTGATAGCTTATGATCATATGATTATCGGTGTTGATTTGAGTACTCACAGCAAAACTATATAAGGGGAGTGTCATGGACTTCATAAGCTTCATCATAGTCGGTGTTCTGGCTGCTGGAATTCTCTATGCCATCATGATCTATAACAATCTGGTGTCACTGAAACACAATGTATCCAAGGCCTGGGCAAATATTGATGTGCTGCTCAAGCAAAGACATGATGAGCTCCCCAAGCTGGTGGAAACCTGTAAGCAATACATGGGTTATGAACAGGAAACCCTGGAAAAAGTCATGCAGGCCAGAGCCGCTGTTTCTGCCGCACGGGAAAAGGGTGATGTCTCCGCATTGGGTCCTGCTGAAACCCAGCTGCGCATGGGACTAGGCAATCTTTTTGCTTTGGCGGAGGCCTACCCAGACCTCAAGGCCAATGAAAGCTTCCAGCACCTGCAAGTAAGAATTTCCGGACTGGAGAATGCCATCGCCGACAGGCGAGAATTTTATAATGAGAGCGTGAACAATAATAATGTTCGAATAGAACAATTTCCGGATGTGCTCATCGCCAGAAATCTAGGCTTTAGTGCTAAAGATTTACTCGAATTCAGTGAAGGTGAAACCAAAGACGTCGATGTAAAAGAATTATTTAGCGGATAACAATGATCTTTTTGCAGGCATCCTTTTTAGCCCCTGCCACTCAATGGATCAAGCAGAGTCCAGGTGATGATTTCTGGACCTTTGCGATCATCCTGGTATTGCTCACCGTCGGTGGTTTCATCGGTGCCTTCTACTTCTTCCTGAGAAAGCGCATTATCGAGGATACCCCGACGTCAAGGATCACCTCTGCTGCACAGGGTTATGTTGAACTTTCCGGTGTCGGTAAGCTAATGGATGGTTCCACCATTACCGGGCCATTAACTGGTATACCATGTACCTGGTATCAATATACGGTTGAGGAGTATCGCAGCTCAGGAAAAAAGAGTCACTGGATCACCATCGACCAGGGTATCAGCGACAGTTTGTTTTTACTGATTGATGAAAGTGGTGAGGCGGTCATTGACCCTGAAAAGGCCAACGTAACCCCAAGCACCACCGATGTCTGGTATGGTCATAGTCGTCATCCGGAACCACGCACAATACATACCGGGGAAGAGGGAAGTTTCTTTACCGTAGGTATCGGCGGTTATCGTTATACCGAAAAACGCATGCACCCTGAAGATAAACTCTATGCGATCGGTCTGTTTCATACCGTAGGAGGTGCTGGATTCAAATATAATATTAAGGTTGATGTTGGCCACTTACTCAGGGACTGGAAAAAAAACAGTGAGGAGCTTCTGGCCCGCTTTGATGAAAATAAAGATGGGCAGATCGGTATAGAAGAATGGCAGAAGGTCAGAGTAGCTGCGTTAAAACAGATCCAGAGTCAGCACGCTGAGCAAAAAGCTGCAGCGCCTATCCACATGTTGAGTAAGACCTGTGACTCCAGGCGGCCCTTTTTACTCTCTGCATTACCGCAATCCGATTTGGTTAAACGTTATTCAATATATGCCACAGGATTAATAATGACATTTTTTATAGCGGGGGCAGTTGCGACATGGATAATTGGAGTTAGAATTTCCGGGTAACAATATTTTTGCTGATGCAGCGCATTCATTACAATTAGCTCATCGGTTACAATCCTGTTGTTTGTACACTTAAATAAATACATATGCGTTTAGATAATGAATAACCCACTGCTTCAGACTGATGGCTTACCACTTTTTGCTTCTATTGTACCTGCGGATATAGAACCAGCGATCGATCAGCTATTAAAAGACAATCGTGCTGAAATCCAATCTCTATTGAATAATAATCAGGCTGCCAGTTGGGAAAACACATTGCAGCCGGCGGAGGATCTTGATGATCGATTAAATCGTGCCTGGTCACCGGCAAGCCACTTGCATGCAGTTGCAGATAATGATGAACTGCGGCAGGCCTACAATGCCTGCTTACCAAAGCTGTCAGATTATGCGACAGAGATGGGTCAAAACAGGGACTTGTATCTGGCATACAAAACAATCTCGGAAAGCGAAGACCATGCCTCACTGAACGACGCACAGAAGAAAATAATCGAAAATGCCTTACGGGAATTCAGACTTTCTGGTATTGAATTAGATAATGATAAACAACAGGAATATAAAAAAATAAAACAGGAACTTTCCCTGCTGCAAACCAGGTTTGAAGAAAACCTGCTGGACGCAACACAGGCCTGGACCAGGCATGTGACCGACAGAAATGATCTGAATGGACTACCCGAATCTGCCCTGGCACTGGCAGCACAAAAAGCCGCCAGTGAAGATAAGCAGGGATGGATATTTACTCTGGAATACCCTTCCTACATGCCTGTCATGCAATATGCTGACAATTCTGCCTTGCGTGAAGAGATGTATATCGCATATATCACGCGTGCCTCAGATCAGGGCCAAGTTTCGGATCAAGACTCTCCTGCAAATGGTTCAGGGGCGGGTCAATGGGACAACAGCGAAATAATGGATGAGATCCTCGACTTGCGCTATCGACAGGCACAGTTACTCGGCTATGAAAGCTATGCCCATTATTCTCTTGCCAGGAAGATGGCCAATGATACGGGCGAGGTTCTGGATTTTCTCAATGATTTGGTGTCGCGCTCCAAAGGCATGGCGGAACAAGAACTGAAAGCACTGCAGGAATTTGCAAAATCAGAATTTAATCTGGAGTCATTAGAAGCCTGGGACATGGCTTACTATGCTGAAAAACTCAGACAACATAAATATGCCCTTTCACAGGAAGAATTGAGACCTTACTTTCCCGCGCCCCAGGTGGTTGACGGATTATTTACCATCGTTAATCGTCTGTATGGTATTGATGTGAAAGAAAGAGAGACTGTTGAAGTCTGGCATAAAGATGTTCGTTTTTTTGATATCTTCGATAGCACAGGGTCTTTACGTGGTGGCTTTTATATCGACCTGTACGCACGCTCAGGTAAACGTGGAGGTGCGTGGATGGATGAATGTATCGTGCGGAAAAAAACCAGCTCTGATACACAAGTGCCAGTCGCCTACATCACCTGTAACTTCACCCCGCCAGTGGGAGATGATCCTGCACTACTCACTCATGATGAAGTCATTACTCTGTTTCATGAATTTGGTCATGGTTTACATCATATGCTGACACTGGTTGATTACCCCAGTGTCTCCGGAATTAACGGTGTGCCCTGGGATGCAGTTGAACTTCCAAGTCAGTTTATGGAAAACTGGTGCTGGGAACGTGAGGCTTTAGATCTTATCGCCAGACATTATCAAACGGGCGACTTAATCAGTGATGACATGTTTGAAAAAATGGTCGCAGCCAGAAATTTTCAGACCGGGATGCATATGCTAAGACAACTCGAACTTTCCCTGTTCGACTTTAGACTGCATCTGGAATATGACAGTAAATCACCATTGAATATTCAGTCTCTGCTGGACGAGGTACGTCAACAAGTCGCAGTTGTCAGCTCTCCCGACTATAATCGGTTTCAACACAGCTTTTCGCATATATTCGCAGGCGGCTACGCGGCAGGGTATTATAGTTATAAATGGGCGGAAGTGCTGTCGGCGGATGCCTTTTCGAAATTTGAGGAAAATGGAATTTTTGACAAAAATACCGGTAATGAATTTTTGCATTCAATATTGGAACAAGGGGGCGTGAAAGAACCTATGGAAATGTTTATCAACTTTAGAGGCCGCAAACCAAGTATTGATGCTCTGTTGAAACATTCAGGAATTAACGCATGATTGTCAGGTGGTTTTAACTGGAAACGAATATGAAATTTTCTTTTTCAAATTCTCATAGCATAGCCTGCAGGCCTGTTGTCTTGATGCTTGTTCTGCTTGGCTCCCTGCCCATCAATTTACAGGCAGAAACTGTCTATATCACGGACAGCTTGCTGGTAGGACTACACGAAGAAAAATCCATTGATAGCGCAATATTGAAGGTTCTGCCCACCGGCACTGCTTTAGAAGTCATCAACCGCGAAAATGATTTTGTGAATGTCCGCGATCCGAAAGGTGTCACTGGCTGGATTAGCAACAACTACCTGATCAGTAATAATCCGGATTTGAATGAAGGTTCGGATGCAGGGGTTGCTCAATCAAAAAGGATCAAGGAATTAGAGGCTGAGTTACATAATATCAGAATGCAGATAACCAAACCTGATCAGTGGCACGTCATAGATCCGGAAGAATCAAGCAGATTGAAAAATGACAACAAGAAACTTACTCAGCAAGTAAGAACTGAAAAATTAAAATCAGGTGAATTACAGGCCAATCTTGCTGAATTAAGAAATAAAATCAGCAAAAGCGGAAGCACAAACAAACTTATAAAAGAAGTAAAACAACTCACAGAGACGAACGCCCAACTACAGGACGAGATAGCACAGTTACAGGAAGCCAGTAACCCCGGCATGTCTGACCCAGACAGTTTTAGCCTGCCGAATCCAGTAATTCTTTCAGGCATTGCACTGCTACTTGGCTTACTGCTTGGCACTATTTTCATGGATTGGCGGGGGAAACGCCGTTATGGCGGACTCAGATTATAGATTTTCGCGCAGCACACAGTCATTAAATAGATACGAATAAAATATTAAATCAGCATGTTCCGCATAGCGACCTGGAATGTAAACTCTCTGCGTGTGCGCTTACCTCACGTACTACAGTGGCTTGAGTCAGAACAACCTGATGTGCTCGCTTTGCAGGAGACAAAGCTAACAGACGAAAATTTCCCGCTGGAAGATATTCGCAATGCCGGGTATCACGTTAGCTTCAGTGGTCAAAAAACCTACAATGGGGTCGCAACAATCAGTAAGACAGAAGCGACTAATGTTATCACTGACTTCCCCGAATTCGCAGATCCACAAAGACGTATTCTTTGTAGCAATATAAATAATATCACCATACTCAATCTATACATTCCCAACGGAGCTGAAGTCGATTCGGAAAAATACCATTACAAACTGGAGTGGCTGTCTCATTTGCATCAATTTACCGAGTCACTGGTAAATAAATATGAAAACGTCATCTTGTTGGGTGATTTCAATATTGCACCTGCTGACCGTGATGTACACGATCCTGTCTCCTGGGAAGGTAAGGTACTGGTCAGCCGACCTGAAAGAGATGCCTTTCAGTCGCTTTTACAACAGAGTCTTATTGATTGTTTCAGAATATTTGAGCAGGAAGAAAATAGCTTTTCCTGGTGGGATTACCGTGCGGCAGGATTTGCACGTGACAGGGGATTACGTATTGACCATATACTGGCGACCGACACACTTGCCGACCTATGCAAGACGTGCCGTATCGATAAAGCGCCGAGGGCCCTTGAAAGACCTTCCGATCACACCCCCGTGATTGCTGAATTTGATATCTAAAACAGGTTTTATCATTGTTTGAAATCTTATGTAGCGCCAAAATCTCTTGCCTGAATCCCCCGTTTTTACTAAACTCCCCCTCCCTGATTGTATGGCTAACCCTGCAAACAGAATGAATTTGATAATTCACCGAAAAATTACTTAAAGATTAAGCTGTTATGAAAACTGATATACATCCCGCATACCAGGAAATTGAGGTTAAATGTAGCTGTGGTAATACATTTAAAACCAAATCTACATTAAAAGATGAGCTGCATCTTGATGTTTGCTCACAATGCCACCCATTCTATACTGGCAAACAGAAAATGCTCGATACAGCTGGCCGCGTTGATAAATTCAACAAGAAATATGGTATGTGAACAATAAGGAAAGGCACCGTTTCTTTTCAATAAAAGGCGCTCACTTTGGGCGCTTTTTTGTTTGGCTCGCATTTTTATCTGCTTTCCTTAGCAGTCAAACACACAGCACTCCCCAATCATCATGTAAGCCTGGCTCATCCGATGAAATCGTAGAAGTCACTCATATCATCGATGGCGACACAGTCATCCTCAAAGATGGTCGTCACATACGCCTGATTGGAATTAATACGCCAGAGATTGGCCGCAATGGCAAAGCATCAGAACCAGGTGCAGATGCTGCACGAGAACATCTGCTCTCGCTACTGCAAGGACACAGGCAAATCCTCATGGAAATCGATAGTCAACAATTTGATCGGTATAAAAGAACCCTGGCTCATCTTTTTCTTCCTGATGGAGAAAATATTCAGGCCAATTTGCTAGCGGAAGGGTTGGCAACACCATTGACCATTCCACCCAACCTGAATTATCTTGACTGTTACCTGCATCATTCAAACGAGGCAATTGCATCACAACGAGGTCTCTGGGGCCTGCAACAATATAAACCGCTAGCCTCAACGAGTTTAGACAAAGGCATCCGTGGCTATCATGTCATTACCGGCAGGGTTGAACGTATCGGTGCAAGCCGATCAGCAATCTGGATCAATCTGTCGGGAAAAGTTGCGCTACGCATCAAGCGTGAATATTTGAGTTATTTTAATGAGCAAGAGTTACAGAATCTGCAAGGTAAGATGATTCAGGTACGTGGCTGGATTTATATTAAAAACAAGGAATTCAGGATCAATTTAAAGCATCGCTCTGATATGATGCTCATACCCAAACTACCTGGAAATACAGGTTTCAGTAAGTAAACACTCTCCTACATGCGAGGGAACTGTTTGTTTTAGATCAATATCATAAAATTCGACCATGAAAAATATTTACTGTCTCATACTTTCTCTCATTCTAATTAATCTCAGTGGCTGTGCGGTCAACCCGGCGACGGGCGAGCAGGATCTGGTGCTGATGTCAGAGCAAAGTGAGATTGCCCTGGGACGAAAGACAAATAAGGAAGTACTCCAGCAATACATTGTTTATGACGATCCTGAGCTGCAAGCCTATGTCAACGAGGTGGGTCAAGCTCTGGCAATGAATAGTCATCGTAATAATTTAATCTATCGATTTACAGTCCTGGACAGCAGAGATGTCAATGCCTTCGCATTGCCAGGAGGATACATATTCATCACTCGTGGCTTGATGGCTTATCTCAATTCTGAAGCTGAACTGGCAGCCGTGCTTGGTCATGAAATAGGCCATGTCACAGCAAGGCATTCGGTCAGGCAATATAGTGCAACACAGCTGACTAGCATTGGCACAGTTCTGGCGTCAATTTTTATTCCAGGCATGAATCAGGCGAGTAACCAGCTTATGCAGGTAATGGGCACCGCATTTCTCAGGGGTTATGGTAGAGAGCACGAATTAGAGGCCGATCAGCTGGGGGCAGAATATTTAGCAAGAACGAATTATGATACCGAGTCCATGCTGGATGTGATCCAGGTTCTGAAAGATCAGGAAACATTTGAAACCCAGCGCGCCAAATCAGAAGGTCGCGAACCCCGCATATATCACGGCCTGTTCTCCACACACCCGGATCATGACACACGTCTGCAAGAGATTGTTGCATATGCCAGTAAATACCAGAGCCAAACAGAGGGCAGAAAAGGCGAAGCAGAATATCTAAACAAGATCGATGGACTCATTTTTGGAGACAGCCCGCAACAGGGTATTACCCGAGGGAATAATTTTTACCATGAATCATTGGGCATCAGTATCACATTCCCCAAAAGGTGGAATGTAACAAATCTGCCAGATAAGCTGGTTATCAATGCCCCCCTGGGAGCCGCAACCCAACAGATACTTCTTGATGATATCAACAAAAGAATCTCTCCCAGAGAGTTTATGATTCAGCGCCTTGGCCTGGATAATTTAACCAATGACCAGCCACTGACAATAAATGGGCTTGAAGCACACACCGGGATTGCCACGATTAATACCGGCAATGGAAGACGTAGCGCCAGATTTACAGTCATCTACTTCAATAACCAGGCGTATATCCTGGTCGGTGTCACCAAGGATCCCGGAAGCATGTCGCATTATGATGCCGCATTTATGGAAACGGCCAGAAGCTTCCATCAATTAACGGAGGACGAACGCTTGCTGGCACAACCGCTTCGACTAAAAATCATCGAATCGACCGATGGGACAAATTTCAAATCACTGGCCGAACAGTCCCCGCTGGAACAGTATCAGGAAGAGAAACTTCGCCTCCTGAATGGTTTGTACCCGCAGGGTAAGGCCAACTCGAAATCGCTGTTAAAGATCATCATTTAATCCAACCAGAGACTGTCGATTTCAGCCTAAATAATGCTCAAGTTAGCTTGCTTGCTTAAGCCAATTTCTAGCTTTTACTAGATAAGTTATTGCTGTGATTGACAATCGAATATTATCCACAATTTCTGTGGATAACTCTGTGCATGAGATGAGTACAGCGTCCGCCAAATGGCTTAATTATTAACTTTGTGTCAAATCAGACATTTTTTAACCGATTTAAATATTATCATTATTATCAAATAGTTACATGAGCTATTGCGGTTTACAGCCATTTCAGGTCGGCTCAATCAACAATCCACCATCATCGGCACCATCGTTGTGCATAAATTGATTCTAAAAACCCTGGATTTGTCCACTGTCTGAACTTTTAGACATCATTTCAGTCCTAATTACAAGTTAGTTTTCCTGCTCATCCTCCCTTGAGCAGGTGTAGAATCCCGGTCTCCCCAGCCGGGTAACCTTGGCCCCGGTATGCCCTCCCTCCCCTTGAAGCACCGGGGCCTCTTTTTTTTGGCCAAACAGGTGATGTTTTTCGTTAAGATTACCCTGAACATTACCCAGGATAATTAAATGAAATCATGCGTAATCAAACCACCGATCAAGTACCGCCCTGGCCTCTTCCGCACCCGTCTTTTTCAAGGCTGAAAATAGCTGAATCGATACCAGATCATCGTTGATACGGCCTTTGAGCTTTTGTAACAAGGACATCCCGGCACCACGGGAGAGCTTATCTGACTTATTCAATAAGATATGTGTGGGCAGTCCTACATCAAGCGCCCAGTCAAGCATCTGCTGATCTCCAGGTTTAAGCGGGTGCCGAATATCCATGGTCAAAATCAGGCCCGACAATGCATTTCTTTCCTGAAAATATCTATTCAATGTTACCCCCCAATGTTTGCGCATCGCGACAGGTACCTTTGCATAACCATATCCGGGCAGATCAACCAGGCGTCGCTCATCATCCAGAACAAAGATATTCATCTGCTGGGTTCGACCAGGTGTTTTGCTGATACGTGCCAGCTTCGAATTTGCCGTAATCACATTCAGTACGCTGGACTTACCGGCATTAGATCTCCCGGCAAACGCAACCTCAGTGCCAATATCATCAGGTAATTGCCTGATCTCATGTGCCCCCATGAGGAATGTGCTCTTGTTATAGTTGTTTTTTGACAATTTTTATCTCCAAAAGACGGTAATAGTACACGTCCGTACTGATATTGAGTAAAATGCGCACTTGTAATCAAGTTTACCTAAAGTTCTGCAGATGCATTAAGATGAAGCAAAACCTCAGGCAGAAAAATAATATTCATTCTCAGGGTTCGACAGTCATTATGAAACAAGCGTTAATGCTCACTTCGTTGATTTTATTTATTTTCTCCAGTCACACTTATGCTGGTGATGCGGCGGCCAACACGGATGCTGCTGCTGGGGAAACAACTTATAATAGTACTTGTGTTGCCTGTCATGGCTCTGGACTTCCAGGTGTTCCGCAGTTAGGAGATGGTGCTGAATGGGCCCCGCGTATTGAACAAGGCAATGACACCCTCTATAAACACGCGATATCTGGCTATACGGGCTCGTCAGGTATGCCAATGCCTGCCAAAGGTGGAAACCCTGATCTCAGTGATGATGATGTTAAAGCAGCTGTAGATTATATGGTGGCAAATAGCCAGGGCAACGCAACTGTGACAAGTAGTCAGGGAAGCGGGGCAATGGCACCAAGCGCAAACGAAAAAACAAAAACATGTGCAGCTTGTCATGGAATCGATGGCAATAGTGTCAACCCTGTTTGGCCTAAATTGGCAGGTCAGCACGCTGAATATATCTTTAAACAGCTAAAAGATTTTCGTTCAGGGGCACGCAAGAATGTTCAAATGAGCCCTCTTGCTGCCCCACTCAGCGAGGAAGACATGCAGGATATCGCCATCTATTACTCTTCACAGAAAATAAAGATTGGACATGCCAGTGCTGAGACACTTCCACTGGGCGAACAAATATACCGGGCGGGCGATGCCAGCAAAGGACTCCCGGCATGTATGGCTTGTCATGGCCCCAGTGGTGCGGGCAATCCAGCGGCATTATATCCAGCATTAAGTGGCCAGCATGCTGAGTACACCAAAATACAATTACTGGCTTTTCGAGACAACAAACGCACTAATGATACCAACAAGGCAATGCAGATTGTCTCGGAAAAAATGACTACGGAAGAGATAGATGCCGTTGCCAATTATATTCAGGGTCTACATTAATCTGCTTTTAGGTCTGACGTGAATTATCAAGCACATTGCTATCAGTACAGAATGTCTGAATATTAATTCTTCAGACACTTGATTTTACATGAAAGGTTTAGCCAGTATTTTCTTCCGCTCCCTGGGTTCTATGAACCTGGCCATCACTTTATTGGTCGCCGTTGCCCTGTCTTCAGTCATCGGCACGCTGCTTAAGCAAAACGAATCCTATCAAAGCTATATTATAAAATTTGGTCCTTTCTGGCATGAAGTGTATCTATCACTTGGCTTATACGATGTTTATAGCAGTGCCTGGTTTATCGGTATTCTGTCTTTTTTGGTTGTCACAACCAGCATCTGCATCACGCAAAATGGTCCAGATATCCTACGTAGCATGCAGCGGTTCAGAGAGCTTATTTCAGCACAGTCCTTAAGGACAATGAAACAATACGAAGAATGGCGCTGTGATATCGATACAGATAAGGCATACAAAGGCCTGTGTTATTTTTTTAAAAAATCGGGCTATCGGCTGCGAACACATGAAAATGAACATGGCTATACACTCGCTGCCATGCATGGTGCGAGCAACCGGCTAGGCTACCTCCTGACGCATATCGCTATCGTCGTCATCTGCCTGGGAGGATTAATTGATGGCAATCTGCCATTAAAAATCAAAACACTGACAGGCCAGTTAAGAATAGAAAAAGATAATAATGCGCGTGTCTCAGAAATACCTGATGCCAGCATATTGAGCAGTGATAATCCTTCTTTCAGAGCAAGTGTCACCATTCCTGAGGGCAAGACAGTAAGCGTTGCATTTCAGAATATTGCCGATGGTTATCTGGTCCAAAGGCTACCCTTTTCAATCGAGGTGGTGGATTTTCGTATTGAACATTACGAAAGTGGCCAGCCGAAATCATTTGAAAGCGATCTCATCATTCATGATCCGGAAAATAATGCGCTCATCACCGAAACAATATCGGTCAACCACCCCTTGAGTTACAAAGGTTATACTATTTATCAGGCGAGCTTTGCAGATGGCGGCTCACAGCTCGATATGCTGCTGCATCAACTGCGTGATGATGAAGTGAGTTCACTTGAAATCAGTGGCCATATCAACGAGATATTATCAATCAATACTAATGGCGACCCGATCAGCCTGGAACTTGATGATTTTCGTTTGTTCAATATTTTTCCTGTAGCCAAGGAAGAGGCTGCAGATAAAAAATTCAGGGATCAAGGACCAAATTTTACATTTAAATTAAGAAAACAGGATGGCAGTGCCGTTGAGTTTGTTAATTACATGTACCCTTTAATGATCGATGGCAACAAATATTTTTTAAGTGGTACACGTACATCGCCTGCAGATGAATTCAAGTATCTACATATCCCCGCAGATGATGCTGGTTCACCTCAGCGCTTCCTGAAATTCCAGGCATTGCTCAGAAACAGTGAAAATATCCTGCGCGCCACCAAAACCATTGCCGAAAGAGATAATGTTTCGGAGTCAAATGAAGAATTTCTTGACGCCACCAAAACGCTCGTCGAATTGTTTTTATCAGGCGGGTTTGAAGGCATTCAAAATCATTTGCAAACAAATGTGCCAGAGAAAGAACAAGTTGAAGTCTCCGAAATTTATATGAAAATGTTACAGAACACACTGCAACAAGTGTTTGTCGATATGCTAAAAACTGAGGGGATTCAGAGCACGGATGAACTGAGTCAGAATGATATACAGTTTTTCCAGGATACAGTACTTGCGCTCTCTGCCTTACCATTCTACCAATCACCCTTTTATCTGGAACTGAGAAATTTTGAACACAAGCAAGCAACCGGCTTACAAATCACCCGGACGCCTGGAAAAATTTATGTTTATATAGGATTTGCCATGCTGATTACTGGTGTTTTTCTGTTATTTTACGTCTCCCACCAGCGAGTCTGGGTCATCCTGGAAAGGCAGGGCAACAGTACTCGATTGCTAATCGCAGGAAATACAAACCGACATAAAACTGAATTCTCTGAAAAATTCAGAGAAATGACTGGCATAATAAAAGGTGAACTAAAACCGATAGATAGTTAAGCTTCTCGAATGCAACAAATTTCAGGTTCACGCATCAAACGGATAAATCATTACAGTTAAATTAATACAAAGGCAACAATGGCAAGCGATACTCTTTTTAAAAATACCGGTAGAAACTACTGGCTAGAACAATTAACACCGATCAGCATGATATGGGTGTTACTGCTGTTGACAGGAACTGTTTTCGCAGCCCAGCATTACCAACACATTATGGATGCCTATGAATTAGGCATCCTCATCAGTGCAGGAATTGTATTCAGTTTTCTTGGTCTATCATGGCGACCCATACAGGGTCTCATCTTAATAGTTTCACTTTTAAGTCTCTGCAGCATTTCATTTTATGGGTCTGATCTGGAGGCAGCTGAACAGAATTTCTTTCTCAGATTTTTACTCTCCAGTCAATCTGCAATCATGTGGATGAGTGCGCTGTATGTTATGGCAACGGTGACATACCTGGGAAACCTTTTGTCTGGTTCTGTCTTCACGGGGAAAGTCGCGACTGCTCTTACCTGGTCTGCAACTATCATGGGGCTAACTGGATTACTGGTTCGTTGGCGTGAATCCTATTTAATGAGCCCGGATATTGGTCATATTCCCGTCAGCAATCTGTATGAAGTCTTTATTCTATTTTGTTTGATTACTGGCCTGGTTTATCTCTATTACGAAAATAAATTCAGAACACGTAGCATGGGGGCATTTGTGCTTCTGATCATCAGTGCTGCAGTCGGCTTTCTGCTTTGGTACACCTTTTCAAAAGGTGCACACGAGATACAACCCCTGGTACCGGCGCTGAAAAGTTACTGGATGAAAATCCATGTGCCTGCAAACTTTATTGGCTATGGTTGTTTCAGCCTTGCCGCTATGTTGGGAACAGCCTATTTAACAAGAAATATTATAGAGCTAAAGGTGCCGGGCTCCATCATTCTTTCTCGACTGCCATCTTATGATTTACTCGATGATGTGATGTATAAATCTATCGCGCTAGGTTTTGCATTTTTCACCATCGCAACCATCCTTGGTGCCTTATGGGCAGCAGAGGCATGGGGAGGCTATTGGTCATGGGACCCGAAAGAAACCTGGGCACTGATCGTCTGGTTAAATTACGCTGCCTGGTTACATATGCGCATGACCAAAGGCTGGAAAGGCGCACCCATGGCATGGTGGTCTGTTATAGGTTTATTCGTGACATTATTCGCATTTCTCGGTGTTAATATGTTTTTATCCGGTTTACATTCCTACGGTGAATTGTAATCCACTTCATTTTTCAAAGGTCTTAACTGCATGATTAAAAAATCGCTTTGGTCTCAACTAAACAGTATTTTTCTGCTCGCCACTCTCAGCCTGCTTTCAGCCTGTTCTGATGCTGAAGAAAATGTGTCTCAAAATAAAACAGAAGTAGCTCCAGTAATACAGGAGCAGACCGCGACGATAGCTCCAGGTAAACAGGCAAAGATAGTATTGAAAGATGTCACTGGCCTCTATAAAGAGCTTGCCACCGCACAGCCCACAAGCACAGGCGAAAAGATAGAAGTTGTGGAAGTATTCTGGTACGGCTGTCCTCACTGCTATCATTTTGAGCCGGTAATTGAAAAATGGCTTGAAGAAAAAGCTGAGTATATAGAATTTATCCGTATGCCAGGTATTCTGGGCAAAAACTGGTTACCTCATGCCAGGGCTTTTTATGCGGCAGAGAAATTAAACATACTTGAGGAGATTCACGAACCTCTGTTTGATGCGATACACAAAGACAAAAGGAAGATCCTTGATGAAAAGAGCCTAAGAGCCTTCTTCTCAGAGCATGGTGTCAGTGGTGCTGATTTCGATCAGGCCTATAATTCAAGAGAGGTCGAAGACAAGGTCAGAACAGCCTTTTCTGCAGGGAAGAATTACGCATTAACAGGCGTTCCAGCCATTATTATCAATGGTAAATATACGACAAGTGCATCAATGGCAGGTAGTTTTGAAAAAATTATTGCTGTGATAAACACTTTAGCAGCAAAAGAACATGAGGAATTACCTAATTAAATTTTGAATGTATAAATGTAATGTTGATATAATTTATACATAAAACAACAAACCCTCAATTGAGCGCTTTTTTAATCCATATAAATTAGTTACAAGAGTATCTTTTGAAGCCATCTTGAAATATCCATCACCTCATCAGCGCACACACCGTGTTGCATGGGGTATGTTTGATAGTTAACACTGTAACCTTTTTCTTTTAACGCCCTGTGGGCAATCTGTCCCAAAGGTTCCGGCACAACCGGATCCATCGTTCCATGGTAAATCTGAATAGGCAGTGTCCTGTTTTCCGGGCTGAGCACAATTAATTCACTGGTCGCAAAATATGTCGACATTGCCATTAGACCAGCAAGTGGTTGAGGATAGGTTAAAGCCGTTTGATAACCTACGGCACCACCCTGAGAAAAACCTGCAATCACAATACGCGAACTATCTATACCACGTTCTATCTCTCTGTTTATCAAGGCTGTTATCTTTTCTGAAGATATCAATAATTGCTCTTCATCGACCTTCTTCTCGATACTCATATCCAGGATGTCATACCAGGCAGGCATTACCATACCATTATTAATGGTGACAGATATCGATGGTGCATGAGGAAAGATAAAACGAACAGCTGCGCTATCTGGCAATCTTAGCTCCGGGACGATAGGTTCAAAATCATGTCCGTCCGCACCCAGGCCATGCAGCCAGATAACGGCTGCGTCGGCGGGTCTTTGAGGCTCTACTTCGATGCAAGGTAAGTAATCCATAAAAATAATATTCTCTTTAGTGATACCCAAACTATCTGGAAATACAAGTTTCAGAGCTCAGGCAAAATGAACTCTTTATATTCTACCTGTCCTAGAAAAAACAACTTAAGAAATAATATATATCGATAAAAATATAATTGAGACAATAATAATGAAAATACTGAAATATACCTTAGCTACTTTCATCCTGAGTCTGCTGGCAATGGCCATATCATCGGCAGACGAAACGGCTATCACCACTGAAAATAAAGATCTATCTGTTGCCACATTTGCTGGCGGTTGCTTCTGGTGTATGGAAGCTCCTTTCGACAAACTGCAAGGCGTTATCTCCACTACCTCTGGCTATACGGGTGGTCATACAAAAAACCCGACCTACAAACAAACTTCCTCAGGCAGAACCGGCCACACAGAGGCCGTCCAGATCGTCTATGATCCGCAACAAGTCAGTTACGAGAAATTACTCGATGTCTTCTGGCACAATATTGATCCGACCACAGCAGATCAACAATTTTGCGATCGAGGCAATCAGTATCGATCTGAGATTTTTTATCATAACGATGAGCAAAAACAGCTGGCAGAGTCATCAAAGGCTGCTCTTGAAAAAAACAAGCCTTTCAAAGAACCCATCGTCACCCAGGTAAGTAAAGCTTCAACATTCTATGCTGCAGAGGATTACCATCAGGATTACTACAAGAAAAACCCGATTCGCTACAGATATTACAGACACGGTTGTGGTAGAGACAAACGACTGCAACAACTATGGGGTGAAAACAAACACTAGGATTTCAGAATAATAAATATTCAAAAAATGCATCACTCCAGTCACCACGTCGATCCAATGTAAAACGTGTCAGTTCTTTTAACAGAATATCTGAATTGGCATGTAGCTCATTATATTCAGGAATGTCCATCACTCTTAATTCGTCCAGTGAAGCGGGATTGGCTTCGACCAGAACCTTTCGGACTTCGGGCGAATTTATGCTTGTCATGAATATTTCGTAAGCATCAATTATTAGATTAAATCCATCATCATTATTTAACGCATAGACATTCTCAATCCTTTGCATAGGCGTTAATGAAAGATGTTCACGCAACCAGCCAATCTTATCTTGTTTCTCCTTACTGCATTCTCCCAATAAAAAGATCAATGCAGCAAACATAGGGATCCGACTATTACGTAATTTTGCATTACGCATATGCCAACTATCAATCGGATCATTTGTTAGATCAAATTGATGCCATGCACAGTATGATCTCAAATAGCGAATCAGATCGTTAAGTAGATAAACCCATTCCTTCTTCTGATCATGTATTAGAAAGCCCGCAGCATAGCGTTCCAGCAAGCCTTGAACCAGAGTCTGAAAATTTTCTTCACCATAAACCGGTTTTGCATCAAGCAAGATCTGCATGCGTTTACCGAAGGTATTTTTATCATCGGCAATCATCCCCAATGTACCATGATCACAGATTTGACTATGACTTGCCGGGCTCACATAAATACCACTAGATTTAGGCAAAGGCATTCCAAGCGGATCCAGTACATCCCATACCGCCTGCATGGCTTTTTGACAGCGGACAGGATCATGAATTGCTTCATCATTGACGAATACAATCAGATCGCAATCTGAATGTGACATCCCCTCAAGACGACCGAGTGACCCAGAAACGGCGGCAATTGTTACATCTGGTGCAGAATCAGCCAGTGGTAATAATCGCTGCTGCATTTTTTGCAGCATATCGTTAGACCAGTCACGCGCATACGTGAGCGTTGGATGTTTTTGGGGATCGATCATGGTTTATAAATCAATTATTTTTTATGTGTTTACTCAATAATTTATCCAGCTGGTTTGCAAATGCCTGCCTGTCATTCTGATTTAGTGCCGGCGGCCCACCTGTATCTACACCACTTGATCGCAAGGTTTCCATGAAATCTCTCATGCTCAGTCGCGCTTTAATATTGTCTGTTGTATACAACTCTCCTCTAGGACTAAGTACCACAGCGCCTTTTTCTATCGCGTCTGCCGCCAATGGAATATCGCTGGTAATTACAAGATCACCAGTACTGAGTCTTTTAACAATTTCATTGTCAGCAACATCAAAACCCGAGGCTACCCTGAGAAAATTAATATATCGAGATGGCGGTATGGTCATGGATTGATTTGCGACCAGTGTCAACTGTGTTTCTGTACGCTTTGCCGCTCTATATAAGATATCCTTGATTACGACAGGACATGCATCTGCGTCTACCCATATATTCACACTATCTTGACTGTGCTGAACGCATAGCGCCACTTTTATAACATACGACGCTGTTTCGACCAGATTCCTTGGCACGATACATGGCAATATCCGCGTGTTTAACAAGTGTATCTATATCAGAATCTCCGCTGGTTACACCTAAACTGGCAGTCACCTTGATATTATCTTCATTGAAAATAATTGAAGTTTCTTCAATCTCTAGCCGCAGTTCCTCTGCCAATTTTTCAGATGTCTCTGGGCTAGCCGTTGGCAACAGGATGCCAAACTCCTCACCACCTATACGAGCAGAAACATCCGATTTTCTAAACTTTTGCCGAAGGAGCATACTGATATGTTCCAGCACTGCATCACCTGCAGCGTGACCAAAAGAATCATTAACATTTTTAAAATTATCAATATCCATAACAATAACAGAGATTATTTCGTTATGGCGCTGGCAATAGCTAACTAACATCTTCCCGTTTTCATAAAACGCACGTCGATTGTAAAGTTTTGTCAGTTCATCAATACGGGCTAGCTTCTCTGCATTTTCTTTTGATATTTCAAGTTCATGAGTCATCAAATAATTTTGATGCACGGCTGATGAGATCCCTTTTGTAGCCCGAATAGCAGATAGAAAAAAAACCAATGCGAGTATTGCTAATCCCACCATTAATTGATCGCCGCTCAGGAGAAACCATAATGTTGAGGGGAACAAAATAATAGCGATTGTTACCAGCGTCATCAGCCGGTGAGCAGAATAGTAAGAAACGGCACCCCCACAAAAACCAATGAGGACACAATAAATGATCGCCTGATGAACCTTTGAATCAACAGGCATAACGAACAAACTACCAAGACCCCAGGCAAGCGCAGTCAGAGTAAGTGTTATGAAATATGGCTTTTCCCATGCCATGACATCCTGTCCTTGTGGTGCTACGTGCCGGTAACGCATAAACAAATAGATCCTGCCGAGTGCAGTAATAATCAGAACAGTCAACCAGGTGAGCAATGCAGTGTGATCCTGAACAGGCCAGAGCATCGTTATCAATATTATCGCGGCAAATGTACTTACATAAATTGCAGGGGAAGACTGTTGATAAAGTAACTGTAACTTATCTACTTCTACCAATTGATCCAGATCTGGCGAGGCGTTTTTTTCTTCTAACTGGCACATAGAAGACTATTCTAACATCATGTTTACACTGTTCCGGTATTTTAAAATAAAGGGTTGGCTTATAAGGTTCAATACATAGTTTCTTAATTACCAACATCGTTCCTTAACTTACTTAACAAGTAATTCAGCCCTGGTCATATCATTTGAGTTGTATGCGAATTTTATCTTCCCCAAACTCTACGATATCACCGGAAACAATTTGTTTGCGCTTTCTTGTTTCTACCTTACCATTGACCAAAACCTGACCTTCTGAGATTACAGATTTTGCCTCACCACCGCTGGAGACCATGCACTCGAATTTCAGGATTTTATAGAGCTCAAGGGGCTCTTTTGACACTTCAA
>Ga0209987_10000461_pt1 | contig 21220 bp, 18 predicted proteins | sample N074metaG_FD_182134 | JGI IMG/M metagenome (GOLD analysis project Ga0209987, IMG submission 182134) | Deep subsurface microbial communities from Kermadec Trench to uncover new lineages of life (NeLLi) - N074 metaG (SPAdes) (version 2) | ecosystem: Environmental > Aquatic > Marine > Ocean trench...
GGCCGCAACAACGTTTACACCCTGCAGTCGCCGCTGATCAAGACTGAGAAGCGCGCACTGAAGGTCGCCGAAGCCATCCTCGCCAACCTGAACCGCTACCGCGGCCTGCTCAATGGCGACGACATTCCGCGCACCACCGAAATCATCCTCTCCTTCGACGACGAGTTCGACGAGTTCTCCCGCAAGCTCCAGCAACTCAGCAAAGAGTGGGAAGCCAGCGGACTGCGAGAAGGCCAGCGCTAGCACACGCACCGCGATTTCGCGGTCGGCGAGAAGGCCAGCGCGCAAAGCGCAACGACTCCGTCACAAGTCTGATCTGTATTCCCCTACGCCCAATTTACCCGGTCGCCTCTCGAGTCCGGGGCCGGCGGAGGTCGTTCCGCGAAATCAGCGGAGCGCGCCCTCGAATCTCTCATTCCGATTGGCAGCTGTCGAGCCCCGACCCGACCCCAGCACCCCTCCCCTTGGCGCGTGAGCCATTCGCGGAGCAGTCCCACCATCCCCGTACACCCAGCCCCTCGAGTCCGGGGCCGGCGGTGGTCGTTCCGCGAAATCAGCGGAGCGCGCCCTCGAGCCTCTCATTCCGATTGGCAGCTGTCGAGCCCCGACCCGACCCCAGCACCCGTAACCTTGGCGCGTGAGCCATTCGCGGAACGACCACCGCCGGCCCCGGACTCGAGCGCGCTAAGGCGACCCCAGCGATTCAGGCAGGCCGGCTTGGTCGTCCGAAAGCCTCATCCGCAGATCAATCTTAAATCCAGCCCAGACCGCCGCCACGCCCTGATAGTTGCAGCGAGAAACCGGTTCCGGTCGCGCCGCCAGCGCATCAGCGAGGGGTTCGCGAAACCAGGGGAAGAGAGTCTCGGGCAACGCATCGAGGTCGAACCAGCGAACCACGGGAGTTTCGAGACTGGGCCGCAGTTCACCGCCGGTGACTCGGCAGGTAAACAGCGAAGCCGTGTAGGGTCGAAAGCCCGTTCGCACGTAGGTCCCCACGTGGCGATCGATGGCGACGTCGTGCCCCGTCTCCTCGCGAACCTCGCGAATCAAGCCGGCTTCCGCAGATTCCCCGGCCAACGGGTGCCCGCCCGGAAGCTCCCAGCCGCGCAGGTCACGTCGAACTGCAAGCAATACCTGGTGGTCGGAGAGGATGACGGCCTGAGACACGGCGATCGGCTCGCGCTTCCCCACACGGGGGGACACCAGGCCATGCCAGGCGATATTCAGATAATTGGGAGCTGCCGCGAGCAATCTCCCGAAGAACCCCGGCAAGCTTTACTCGATGATCTTGTTGAGCGGGTATTCGACGATTCCGCGGGCACCGGCTTCGGATAGACGCGGAAAGAGATCCTTGACGATCTTCTCCTCGATCACGGTGTTGATCGCGACCCACTTGGGGTCGGAGAGCTTCGAGATCGTCGGCGTCGCCAACGCGGGCAACAGCGAGAGCACCTTGTCGAGGCGGTCGGTGGGCACGTTCATCATCAGCCCCGCGCGGTCTGCGGCGTTGATCGCGCCCTTCAGCACCATGATCAGGCGCTCCATCTTCCGCATCTTCCAGGCATTCTTGCAAGATTCCGGGTTGGCGATGAAACGCGGCGTACTCTCGATGACCGTGTCGATGATCCGCAGATCATTGGCCCGCAGGCTCGAACCCGTTTCGGTTACATCGATGATCGCATCGGCGAGGACCGGCGGCTTGGCCTCGGTGGCACCCCAGGAAAACTCCACGTCCGCTTTGACGCCGTGCGACTTGAGGTAACGCTTGGAGAGGTTCATCACCTCCGTTGCGATGCGCTTGCCCTCGAGATCCTTGGGTTTTTTGATCTTCGAGCCGTTCTTGACGGCAACCACCCAACGAACCGGCCCGTAGTTGGGCCACGGCGCCCTCAGGTCCGCCAACTCTTTCACCTTGGCGCGATTTTCCATCGTCCAGTCGAGCCCCGTGATGCCCGCGTCGAGCACACCCTGGTCGACGTAGCGCGCCATCTCCTGAGCCCGGATCAGGATGCAGTCGATCTCGGGATCGTCGATCTCCGGATAATAGGAGCGCGGCGGAATCCGCAATTGAAAGCCCGCGCGGGTAAAGAGCTGGTGCGTGGTCTCCTGGAGGCTCCCCTTCGGAAGGCCCAGGCGGAGAATTTTTTTCGAACGTTGGCTCATGAGCCGTATACCTCTTTGGGGTCGAACACCTGTTCGCCCTCGTCGATCCACTCGCCATCTTCGAGTCGGCGGTAGAAGCAGCTGCGCTTCCCGGTGTGACAAGCCGCACCGCCGCGCTGCTCGACGCGAATCACAACCGCATCGCCATCGCAGTCGATCTGGATGCTCTTGACGCGCTGCGTGAAGCCGCTCGATTCGCCCTTGTGCCAGAGGCACTTGCGCGAACGGCTCCAGTAGACGACCTCGCCGACCTCGAGCGTTCTGCGAAACGACTCGGAATTCATATAGGCCACCATCAACACATCGCCGGTGGCGTCGTCAAGGGTGATCGCGGTGATCAGGCCACCGGCCTTCTCGAAATCGATGGCGTCTATCGGTTCCATAGGGACGCGGAGGCTAACGGGCGGTGAGCGCAAACGCCAGACGCTCCTTCAGGGCCGCGAGGTCTTTGAAGGCCTCCCCGCGCTCGAAGGGCACCTGCTTGCCCGCATCCTCGGAATCCCGCCGGATGATCTGATAGCGCTCCAACTGCGCAATCGCGTTCATGAAGGTCGTGTCGCTCTCGGCCTCGCGTCCGGCGGCGAGCTCACCGAGGATCACCCCGCGCTCGAGTTGCTCCCGTGCGGCTTTGACGAGCTCCTTGAGGGCGAGGGGCTCCTCCATCGACATGACTGCGCCAGCGGTCGCGTAATAGACATCGATGAATCCCTGGGTCTGCTCGGCAAGGGACTCGAAGATCTCCACACCCGTCCCCGTGGGTCGGATGGTTTCCGCCTTCCGCTCGATCCAACCGGCCCGCTCGAAATGGTCGACGAATGCGTCGAAATGGGCCGCGAGCACTTCGCCGCGCGGCGTGAAGAACTCGTAGTAGAAGAGATCCAGCCAATCGGAAAGATCCCTGTGAAGATCGCTCACTGTCGTTTCAGCCAGCAGGCGCCGCGCAAGAAAACTCGGCGCAGCGAGGTAGTGGACGATCGAATTTCGGTAGAGGTCGAGTGCAGTGCGCCGGTTGTGCTCAAAGTAGAGCACTTCGCCGCGCGCATCATCTGAGGAACGAATCAGGCCACTCGCGATCAGCGAACCGATTGCTTCGTGGAAATCGCCGCTGGCAGCCGTGAGGCTTGGCGTGAGTCGGGCGTCCTGCAATCGCAGGAGTTCGACGATCTCACGCATCCGAACGACGAGTTCTTCGCGGAAGAGCCCCCGGCGCCGCTCGCCGAGCATCGCGCAGGCCGCCACCGCAGTGGCGTTCGGTATCACTGCCCAGTTGATGCGCTCCGCAATTCGATTGCCGAGAGACACGACGAATTCGCGCTTTTGTTCGACCACCTCGGCGGAGTCATCACGGAGGAAGAGTTCGCGCCGGTCACCGAGCGCGCTGGCTAGAGAGATCGGCTCGCCGAAGTTGACCCAGACGCTGCCGAAGCGGCGGCGCAGGAACTTGCGCGCTCGAACGAGCCCCATCACGCTCTCTGCTTCCTTCTTTTCGCCTTCGCGCTCGCCCACGATCGCGCGCTCCTCCACGAGATGCTCGTAGGTGATCGCGATGGGCACGAAGAAGAGATCCTGCCTGGCGGTTTGCAAGAACGCGTCGACGTTCCAGGCGAGCATTCCCAGGCGCGGTGTGAGCATCTTTCCCGTGCGGGAACGGCCCCCCTCGATGAAGAACTCCTGGGTGTACCCCTGCTTGATGAGGTACGCGACGTAGCTGCGAAACACCATCCGATAGAGCGGGTCCTCGAACGACTTTCGCAGATAGAACGCGCCACCGCGCCGCCACAGGGCGCCAAACGGGCCGAACGCCATGTTGTCGCGTGCCGCGACATGCGGGGGCACCAGGTGATTGGCGTAGAAGGCCGTCGAGAGAATCAAGAAATCGCAGTAGGAGCGGTGGCTCGGCGCGAGGACGAGCGGGTTTCGCTTGGCGTATTCGGCAATTTTCTCGAGTCCGATCAGCTCGACCGAAACGAACATCTTCTTCAAGATGACGGAGACACTGAAATTCAGGAACGCCAGAGCCGTCGAGTTCATGTTTGCGGCGATCTCGCGAAACATCTTGGTCGCTTCCACACTCGTGCGCTCGATCGACCAGCCGCGCTCTTCCGCTCGGCTCTGAATGGCCATCTTTACTGCGGGCGCACCAACGACGGCCTGCTGGACGCGGTGGAGCGACCGCAGCGCCGGCCCCTCCACTACTTTTTCCTCTCGGTAGAGGAACGTGAAGATGTTCCGGCGCACCTTGCGCGCAACGCGATGCGGCCCCTCTGATCTTCGCTCTGCCGCGAAGGCCGCGAGATCGATTGGATCGCCAACCCGGACGCAAAGGCTCTGGTAGGTGGTGAGGAACGACATGACCTTCGTGAAGTCCGATGGCCGCGTGCTCGATCCGTAGCTGAGGTTGAGAAATCGCTGCTGGCTCCGCGGACCCCTTCGCCAGAAGAGCGCCAGCGGAACCACGTGGACGGGCCGATTCGAATCCCAGACCGTCTGGACGACCTCTTGGAGAAGATTGAGTTCATCCTTGCCGTGTTCGACCGCACTGCGCCGGGTTCGCAGCCTCCATCGCATACGCGCGGTGCGCAGGAAGATGAACGACGATTCCCCTCGCAGGATCAGCGATCGAAGCTTTGCCTGCGAAAATTCGGGCCCGGGCTCTCGCAGCCACTCGCCCCGACGCTTCCAGGCGAGTCGAACGGCCTTCCAGGCCGGGCGGTAGTAGTAGAAACGAATCCCATTCGCGAACTTCGAAAGACCGAGTCCTTCGCGAATGAAAAGCGCGTTGAAGAGAAAGTAGTCGAGGCGGCTCGCGTAGCGCATGACGTAGACGATCGAGCCGCGCGTTTCGAGTTTGCGAAGATGCTCGACGGTGGCGTCATCGAGATCGAAGTGGCCAAAGAAACGGCTCGCGAACCATCGGAACGCGAGATTGAAGCGCGGCGTCATCGCCGAAAGGGCGTCGACGTCCGCATTCTCACAGCGAACCGGTGCGGGTAGCGACTCAGCCGGGGGCGCTGAGTCGTCCGCGGAGGTGCTTCTAGGTCCCTGCCCGTCCGGAGATTCCACGGGTTGCTCCGACATGGTCAGATTCGAAGGTACACTAGCAGCGCGCGGCGCTGAGGCGCACTCGTCCAGAACCACGGATCGCGCGAATTTCGCCCCAACCTCACTCGGCCATCAGGATCTCCCCGGGAGCCATCTTCGAAGCGATCTCCTCGGGGGTCCACAATCCGCCGTCTTCTTCCTTGGTAATTCCATCGCAGGTCACGACCTTCATTTCAGCAATCCGTCCTCCGCCAACGAAGAAGGTCTTGCCCGTCTGGTCTTTCGAGAGGTCACTCCCGAGGTACACCACCAGCGGAGAGATCACCGCCGGACTCATTCGCACCTTGAGTTTCTCATCGTCGAAACCGGGTAGATCGTCCGTCAGGCGGGTGAGTGCGATCGGTGCAAGGATGAATGCGCGAATGCCGTACTTCTTCCCCTCGATGGCGAGGCAACGCGTCAATCCCGCAATACCCGCTTTGGCGGCTCCGTAGTTGCATTGGCCGAAGTTTCCATTCAGGCCCGACGTCGATGAAGTATTGATGATGACGCCACCCTCGCCTCGCTCCTTCATCAGATTGTAAGCGGCGTGCGAGACACAATAGGTTCCGCGGAGGTGGACCGCGATCACGATATCCCACATCTCCTCGCCCATCTTCGCGAAACTCTTGTCGCGCAGGATTCCCGCATTGTTGACCACGATGTCTACTTTTTCAAATGCATCCACCGCGGTCTTGATGATGCCGTTCGCTCCCTCGACGGTCGCAACGCTGTCGTAGTTGGCCACGGCCTCACCACCCGCTGCCTTGATCTCTGCGACGACCTCGTCGGCCATGTTGTGACCTTCGCCGGTTCCATCGCGCGCGCCACCGAGATCGTTGACGACCACGGCCGCGCCTTCCTTCGACAGGGCGAGTGCATGCTCTCGCCCGATGCCGCCACCACTGCCCGTGACGACAGCGATCTTTCCGTCAAGCAATCCCATGGGGGGTTCTCCTCATTCGTTTGGTCATCACGCGATTGGCGCGGATCTACATGATTAGCATGCCGTCGAACCTCACGTGAACAGGATCGTGCGCAGCTTGGCAAAGGGCTTGAATCCGAGGCCCTCATAGAGATGTTGAGCGGCGGCGTTTCCCTCGACGACCGCGAGTTGGACGTGGCCTGCACCCGCGGCGAATGCCTCGCGGCACAATTCCGACACGCCGAAGGAAGCGAGGCCACGCTGCCGGCAATCTGGCCAGGTGTAGATGCCCTGGAGGAGCCAACCTTCTTCGCGCTGTACGTCCGCGTAGCCAACCATCGCGATGCGGCCCTCGCATTCGACGACACGCGCGCGAGCGACTCGGCCGCGAACCCAGCGCCGGAAACCCGACGTATCACCCCCGAAAGGATCGGGGCGACCTTCTTCGCGAAGACTCTCGATTGCGGCGACGACCAGGTCTTTGAGGTCCGATTTCGTCGCACGCCGCGCAGACTCACCGGCAATCGATTCGACGGGTTTCGAGTCGCGCTCGTAGAGCGCATAGGCGATCTCGATCCGATCGACGATCACGCGGCGGGAGCTTCGGGCGGAAAACGCTTCCCAGAGCAAATCCACGGCCGGGACGGCGCTCTTTACCAAACCCACTCGGATCCGTTCCATGTAGGGAATGAATGCTTCGACCGCTTCTTTGCCCGCATTCACATCGAGGATCACGGTCGGGTGAAGTCCAGCCACCCCGACGAGTTCATCGCCCCGCCACGCCCCGACGATCTTCGTCCGATTCTCGCCCGGAGCGGGCGGCGAACCGAGGCGGGCCACCAAATCCAATAGAAAGAGGTTGGCGGCCGAGTCGCGAGACAGAAAATTCAGCGCAGTCTCGCGATCCGCGAGCTCGACCAAGCGAGACTCTACGGCTGCTGCCATCAGCTCACTCGATCAGAGCGAGAACCGCACCTTCTTCGATGGCCCCGCCTTCCTGAACTCGAATCTCACTAATCGTTCCAGCGCACGGGGCTTCGACGGGAATCTCCATCTTCATGGATTCGATGATCATGATGACGTCATCCACCTCGACAGCGTCACCAACTGCTTTTTCGATCTTCCAGAGACTTCCCGCAATCGGGGCTTCCACCGCGGTGGCCATAAACTCCTCGCTCGGATCGGGGCTTCTCGATGGGGCCAGCCAAGCCCCGCCACGACCCGCCCCCGCTGCGGCTCGCCTCTGATTTCACTCCGCGAGGCGGCAATTCGCCCGGCAGACGACCCATGGTGCATGGGACCGCGCTGCCTGGCAAGCGGCGATTCCAAGCGCCCGGCATCCGCTATTCTCCGCGCCTTCCTGGAGATTCCATGCTCGAAACCCTGACAAAAGGCTTCACTTCCGCTCGCGAAAAACTCAGCGGCGTTCGCGAACTCAGCGAAGAGAATATCGACCAATCGCTGCGCGACGTCCGCACCTCGCTGCTCGAAGCCGATGTCGACCTCACCGTCGCGCGCGACTTCCTGGCCCGGGTCAAGGAGCGCGCGCTGGGCGAAAAAATCGCAACGCGGGTACGCGACGCGTCTGGGAAGATGGTTCGCGTCACCCCGGGTCAGCATTTCGTCAAGGTCTGCGAGGAGGAATTGATCGACCTGATGGGTCCGGTCGATTCCGCGCTCGCACAGACAAAGGGCGTGACCTCGCTGATGCTCGTGGGCCTGCAGGGTGTGGGCAAGACGACCATTGCGGCCAAACTCGCACGCCATCTGCAAAAACAGAACCGCAGGCCGCTGTTGGTCGCCGCCGACATCTACCGACCCGCCGCGGTCCTCCAGCTACAGCAACTCGGCGGCCAAATTGACGTAGACGTCTTCGTTGGCGACGACGCCGAGCGTCCGGCCTCGATCTGTGCGCGTGCCAAGAAGCGGGCCGCCGCAGAGGGCTACGACGCGATCATCTACGACACCGCGGGCCGGTTGGCGATCGACCCTGTGCTCATGGAGGAGCTCGCCGAGATCAAGGAAGCGACCTCACCCGCGAACACGCTGTTGGTTTGTGACTCCCTGATGGGCCGGGACGCCGTCAATACCGCCAGCACCTTCAGCGAACAACTCGCGCTCGACGGATTGATCCTCACCAAACTCGACGGAGATGCGCGGGGTGGTGCGGCGCTCGCCATCAAGGCGGTCACCGGCATCCCAATCAAGTTTCTCGGAACCGGAGAGTCTCTGGACCGACTCGAAGCCTTCCGCCCCGAGGGTCTCGCCTCGCGAATCCTCGGAATGGGCGACATCGTCGGCCTCGTCAAGGACTTCGAAGAAGTCGTCGACGAAAAGGAAGCCGAGGCGGACGCCGAGCGCCTGCTGCGCGGCCGATTCGGCCTCGACGACCTACTCAAGCAGCTTCGGACGATCCAGAAGCTGGGCCCGCTGAAGGAAGTCTTCGCCAAGCTGCCGATGTTCGGCTCCGTCGCAGAGCAGGTCGATGAGCGCGAACTCAGCCGCGTCGAGGCCCTCATCCAATCGATGACCCCAGCGGAGCGCACGCAGCCCGAGATCATCGGCAAGAGCCGGATGTCGAGAATTGCACGGGGGAGTGGGCGGCGCTCGAAGGACGTCCGCCAACTGCTCGGGCGCTTCACCCAGATGCGCGAGATGATGTCGCAAATTGGAAGCAGCGGAATGCTCGGAAAGATTCCGGGCCTTGGGCAGATGGCGGGCGCGGGAGGCATCGACCCGACGGCCCTGCTCGGGGGGTCTGGCGGCGGCAAGGCGCGGCGCCCGGCCTCAGGCGCCCGCAGCCAGCAGAAGGGCAAGCGCAAGCAGGCCCGCAAGGCGCGACGCAAGAATCGGCGGCGCTGACCCGCGCGGGGCAAGCGCTAAGATGGAATCAGGGGCGCAGTCGAATGCCCCGGGGGGGCATTCATCGCTTTCGCAAGTTTGCCGTCGAACGTGCCGATCCGATCTGTATCCATGCTGCGAATTCTCTCGACGCTACTCACCATCTCACTATTGGCCATCGAAGCGGGCGCGCGAGCCGACGACTTTCCGCGCCCGGCCGCAATCGAGCCCCAGATTCGATTCTGGACACGGATCTACAGCGAGGTCGACCGCGGCGGCGGCTTGATCCACGACTCCACCCATATGAGCGTGGTGTACGAGGCGATCCGCCTGCCGGAGGGGCTCAGCCGCCGCGCCCGCGAGCGGCAAGTGGAACGCACGAAAGATCGCTATGCGGCGATCTTGCGCAAGATCGCCAAGAGCAAGCGCAGCTCGTTGAGCATCGAGGAAGCGCGCGTCTTGGCGCTCTGGCCCGAAGATGTCTCGAACGCGACGCTCAAGAGTGCCGCCAAGCGGATTCGATTCCAGTTGGGACAGGCCGACCGCTTCCGCGAAGGCCTCGAACGCGCGGGGCAGTGGGCGCCGCACATTCGCAAATCGCTGGCAACGCACGGCGTGCCGCCCGAACTCATATCCCTGCCCCACGTCGAGTCTTCCTACAATCCCGCCGCCTACTCGCAGGTCGGCGCGGCGGGTCTTTGGCAGTTCACGCGCTCGACAGGCCGGATCTTCATGCGCGTCGACAATGTGATCGACGAGCGCATGGATCCCTTCGCATCGAGCGACGGCGCGGCTCGCCTGCTGCGCTCGAATTACAACACCCTCGCTTCGTGGCCGCTCGCGATCACCGCATACAACCACGGTGTGGGCGGGATGAAGCGCGCGGTCAGCAAGCTCGGAACCGATGACATCTCGGTGGTCATCGCCAAGTACAAAAGCCGCACCTTCGGCTTTGCGTCGCGCAATTTCTACACGGAATTCCTTGCCGCACTCGACGTCGACCAGAACGCCGAGCGTTACTTCGGCCCGCTGATCCCGCGCCAGCCAGTTCGCTACGAGATCGCCACCCTGGAGCAATTCCTTCCCGCGAAAGCGGTCGAGAAGGCGCTGGGCGTCGACCGAGAAACCTTGCGCGAACACAACCGCTCGCTGCGACCCGCGGTTTGGAACGGCGCAAAATACATGCCCGAGGGTTTCGAACTCCGCGTGCCTGCGGGCACGCTCGAACGGTCGATCGACGTCGCGCTCGCGTCCATCCCCGGCCCGCAACGCTTCGCGAAGCAGCATCGCGACCGCCTCTATACCGTGCGCCGGGGCGACTCGCTCTCGAAGATCGCCCGCAAATACAACGTCAAAGAGCGGGAGTTGGTTGCGCTCAACAACCTGCGCAGCCGCCACCGAATTCGCGCCGGCCAGGTGCTGGTTCTGCCAGACGAACCGGGCGCGCGCGCACCCGTATCGGTCGCGCGAGTGGAGCCGCCCGCCAATGGCGTCTACCACGTACGTCGCGGGGATACGATCTCGAAGATCTCCGCTCGTTTCGGCCTGACTGAAACGAGCCTGGTTTCGATGAACGGGTTGCGAAATCGCCACCAGATTGCGGTGGGTCAACGGCTTATGGTGTCGATCAACACTAGCCCCGGCAAACCCGCCGCGACAATCGGAAAGAAAGTCGCGTCGGCGGCGCCGGCAGCGCCGAAACCGGTCGTGCAAGCCGCGGTAAAACCCAAAGCTCCGAAAGCAGCGCAATCGCTCACAGCTGCCGCGCGCCCCTCCCCGGAAACCCCGACCGAGGCCGACGCGAAAGCCAAAGCCGGGAGTTCGATCGTCTTGGCCTCGAACGCTCGAGCTGACAATTCGCTCGAAGTCACTTCCGGTTTCGGGTTGGCGGATGCGATCGAACCCACCGCAGACCCTGCAGCCAAGGGTTCAGCCGAGGTCGCCAACGCCGATGTCACAGGCGCGCTGGTAGATGACCTCGCAAGCCCGGTGCCATCCGCTGCCTCGGTAGTGATCCCCGCGCCGGACCCTTCGGACTACGCGGTTTCGGATGACGATCGCATCACCGTTCAGGCCAACGAAACTCTCGGTCACTATGCGGATTGGTTGGAGATCCGAACCAGCCGACTGCGCCGGCTCAATGGAATTCGTTACGGAACGCCAGTTGGTATCGGTCGACTCACCAAGCTCGACTTCGCGGTCGTTTCGCCAGAGAACTTCACGCAGCGACGACTCGAGTATCACCACACGCTGCAAGAAGAATTCTTCGACGCCTTCGAGGTGGTTGGCACCGATACGCACTGGCTCAAGAAGGGCGACACGCTCTGGGATCTCGCCGAGAAGCGCTACCGCGTACCGGTGTGGCTACTCCGCCAGTACAACCCCACCCTCGACTTCAGCGCGCTACAAGCCGGCGCGCCCCTAACAATCCCGCGCATCGCCCCGCGCAGCAGCTAGGAGCGCGACCCAACGGGTCGTGCGACGACGCAAAAGCTTTGGCCAAAGGCCAACGCGCAGCTAGGAGCGCGACCCAACGGGTTGCGCGACGACGCATAAGCTTTGGCCGAAGGCCAACGCGCCGCTAGGAGCGCGACCCGGCCAGGTTGCGGGCGTTTTGCAGCCTCACCACCCGCACCCGGGTCCACTCGGCGACCCGCGCCAGATAGGCGAGTCCGCCCAGGGTTACGTAGATGTAATCAATGATCTGTCGGTCTTCGTATAAGTTGACTTCGTACCAGTACGTCAGCTCAACGTCGTACCAAAGGTAATAGATCCCCACCCAGTGCAACACATACCACACCTTCCTGTTCATTTTTTTGCGAACGGGGAAAAACGAAGTGATCGTCATCGCGACGAGGAAGAGGTAGGGACCGAGTCGATAGATGATGAAATCGCTAACTCCCGTGAACACCTCTTCCGCGTAGAATTCGGGATGTACGTTCGCCAGCCAAAGAATGAATACCATCTGCCAAGCCATTCCAGCAGCGAATCCGAGGCCGAAATAGCGGCGATTGCGCATCAGCCACTTCCGGAATGGACCCGGAATGAACTTGGGCATCGACGATGCCGCAAAGGCCACGAAGAGCAGCGGTACGCAAACGCGAACCGTGCACTGGATCATCTCGGATATTCCGCGCGGCACCGTCAGATCCTGCGTCGGCATATATCCGATCACGGCCAGGCTGTTGACCGCGACGATCATGTAGAACAAGGGCCAGCCGTTGAGGTATTTTGATTTTAAAATGATCCGGTCCCCCCAGGCCTGCGCGTCAACGCTAGAGAACTCGGATCTCTAGGACGGGGAACCTAGCAGCCTAAATCGCCACAGCTTCTTGTTTTCGTCGAAGATCGCTTCGACCACTTCCACGCCCGTAGAAGGGCCCTGGCTTCCTCAACAACCACGTCCGCCGTGGGTTCCGCCGGCAGCCCTGCCCCCTTTACGTAGTACCCGAGAAGTGCTCTCCAACGCCAGTGGGTAGCGAAGAGTGTCAACTGGGGATTGAAATCGAGGAGTCTTCGCTACCTGCTCCGGCGCTAGCTCTTCGGCCAGTGCGGGTTGCAGGGAGAGCAAGAACCCAACTAGCAGTCCAACCGCCAGCAGCCCATGTCGCTGAATGATTCGTCGTTGTTGGATTCGAATCGGAGTGTGTCGGGCATTGTCATTCGTCGCGCCCTTCAAATCGAAAAGACGCACGGACCGTGCCGTGGTAGACAGATGCCTTCGAGGCATCCTATTCCACCATGATAAACCCACCATCCAGTTCCGAAAAGCCCGGAAGCACGAGAGGCCTGCGTTACCGCAGGATTCAGACCTGGAAGATGGTTTCGTCGGGCAGTCGGATTGCGGTCAGTTTTCCGCCGTAGACGGCACCGGTGTCGATGCCGATGCTGAAGGGAGAATTCCAGCGCACCTGCAGATCGTTCGAAGGGGTGTGGCCGTAAACGATTGTGACGCCGAGCTTGTGGGGAAGATCGCCGGTCGTTCGGTTCCACAAGAAATCCTCTACTTCGGTGCGCCGCAACGCATATTCGACATCGGATTCCTTGAGTGCTGAATTGCTCAGGCCGGCATGAACGAACAGGTAGTCCCCTTCGTGGTAGTGGAGATTGAGCTTCCGGAAGAAAGCCTCGTGCGTCTTTGGAATCTTGAACAGGGAGGGTTCGAGATCAGAATCGAAGTAGTCGTAGCTAATCAGTGTCCGATCGCCCCCGTTCATCAAAAAGGCATCCCCCGCGAAGTACAGCGGATCTTCCCAGCCGATAAAATCGAGGAACATCGATTCGTGATTTCCGATCAGGAACGTGCAGTCGCGTTTCTTGGAAAGTCCGATCAGGTATTCGACCACGCCGCGCGAGTCGGGGCCGCGATCCACGTAATCGCCCGTGAAGATCAGGCGATCGTCACTCCTCAGCGGAAGCGCCTCGATGAGCTCCTCGAGTGTCTCCCGTTCGCCGTGAATGTCACCAATCGCGTAGAGCACGAGTTCGATTGATCTCCGTAGCCCAGCGGTGCGAGTGGCCGGTCAGTCGATCTCTCGCACCCCGAACGCTCGCTCCCACGTCATCGGCGCGGCGTCGGGTGTGCTTGATTACCCCCTCAGGCCGCCGCCGCCCCCGCACGTCGCAACGCGAGTTGCCCACAGGCAGCGCCGATGTCGTCGCCGCGGCTACGCCGCAAAGTCACCGTCATTCCCGCGCCTGCGACAACGCGCAGGAATGCGTCGATCGTGGCTTCCGATGGAGGTCGGTAGGCGGACTCGGGATGCGGATTCATGGGTATTAGATTCAGCTTGGACGGAATGCCGCGAAGCAAGGCCGGCAATCTTCTCGCATCTTCCAAAGAATCGTTGACGCCTTCGATGAGTGTGTACTCGAAGAAGACCGGACGCCGAGAGTTGACGTCGTCGAGTTCGCGAAGCAAGCCGAGCAACGCGTCAAGCGGGTAGCGGCGATTGAGGGGTACGAGTTGGTCCCGCACGCGGTCGGTGGTCGCGTGCAAGGACACCGCGAGGTTGACGGGAGCAACCGCCAGGAGCTCCTCGATTTTTGGCAGAACGCCGACGGTCGACACCGTCAAGCGTCTTGGCGCCATCGCGAAGGTCTTGGGGTGTATGAGGATTGCAATCGCTTCCGACAAGGCAGCCAGATTCAGCAGTGGCTCACCCATCCCCATGAACACGACGTTCGTGATTTTCCTCGACGCGTCGAGAACTTCGCGCATCCGACAAACCTGCTCGACGATCTCGGCGGTCGTCAGATTTCGCGTAAAGCCCAGCGCGCCGGTCGCGCAGAACGTGCAGGCCATCGCGCAACCCACCTGGGTCGAAACGCACAGAGTCGTTCGATTGGCTTCGGGAATCAGGACCGACTCGATCTGCGCGCCGTCGGCGGCGAGCAGAATCGCCTTCACGGTGCCGTCGGTCGATCGGTCCACGCGGTCGATCTCCAGGCAACGGATCTGCCAGTGCGCTTCCAGCCGCTCGCGAAGCGCGAGATCGAGATTGCTCATCTCGCTGAAATCTTCGACACCGCGCTGATAGATCCATCCCGCTACCTGGTCGGCGCGATACGCGGGCAGACCCTCGGCGACGAAACGCTCGCGGAGGCGTTCGAGGGAGTAGTTCTTGAGATTCGGGCGATCGGGCATGGCGGGCAGAGAGTAGGCGCTCGGGGCGCGCACTACGAGGTGGTCCGCAAACCCTGGCCCTGCGGGCTGGCCGCGATGGCCTTGGCGCCGGTACTCGAAGAAGAAGCACGGCCGGCCCTGCGCGACCCACACGCGCTCGAACGCGGTCGGCGGCAACTCGCGTCGCTGATTTTGGTTCGCGGCCGGCGGCGGCTCGCATTGCGGGTCTTGGTGCGTGGTGAGTGCCCGGGCATTCTCGAGCAGGGGCTCGCCCTCGAGCGCAACCCGAATCTTTTTCGCGTAGGCGGGGTCGTCGGTCGCGATGTGAAGCGAACCGCCAGCCATCAACCGGCGCGAAAGATCGGCGACGAACGCGGGTTCGACGAACCGCCTGCGGCGATGGCGCCGCTTCGGCCAGGGGTCGGGAAAGTTGATCCAGAAGGACTCGACGGATTCGTCCTCGAACACCTCGCGAACCGCCCACGCTGCGTCGACGCCGAGCAGCCGCACGTTGCGAAGCTCGGTAGCAGAAAGTCTCCGGGCCACTTTGAGAACCCGCTTGAACGAGAGTTCGATACCCACGACAGCCCTGCCCGGATCTCGGCGAGCCAGCTCCGTGAGGAACTCGCCATTACCGAAGCCGATGTCGACGTGCAGCCGCAGCGGTTCGCGGTGAAGATCGAACAGCTTCGGCCAGCCGGAACCGCGAACCTCCTCGGGCCAGACCCGCCAGTCGTTTCCGGCTATTTCTCGTTGAATCGTTCGCGACACGTCGATGCTCTGCCCCGCTGCAGCGCGGTATCAGAGAGCTCCTTCGGGGTCGAAGCCGTGACGTTGAATCAATGTATCGGTCACGTGCCGAATGATCAGCAGGACCGAGCGGTCGAAGGAAATGTTGTCCACGATCGGCACCTTCAGACGCTCGGCGAGCTCGAGGAAGTGGTCTTGGATCTGAAGGATCGCATCGAGATTCTCCAGGTAGCGGTGAGGGGGGCGATCTTTCGCTTCCTCGGCCCGCGCCGCAAAGCGGTTGCTGAAGGCGTCCTCGTCGAGCGTACCCACCACGAGAAAGATCACGTCGGCTGTTTCTGAAAAGGATTCCAGGTCGATCAAACCCGGGACGATCGAGACACCATCCATCACGAGGCTCGCGTTTTCGTTCACCGCTCGCTCGAGCGAAGCCCGAATCCCGACGGCGACCGTCGCAGCCTGATCGCGAAACCCGCTGATGACACGATCAGCGCCCATTCGCTCCGGGGGAAGCAACCTGTGCGCGTCGTACGATGAACCGTGAATCGTGGGCGCAATCGCGGGCGCGAGCATGAGGCGCATGATTTGCCGAATCGAGTCCGTGGAGAGCATTCGGCCGATCCCGAGCCGACGGGCGACTTCGAGCGCGAGGGAGGTCTTCCCCACACCGGCTGTGCCACCCAGCAAGATGATCACAGGGCGATCGGGATCCTGGTACTTGCGCCAGACCAGGTAGCGCCGAGCGACCTCGGCACCCATGCGCCGACCCAGCGCTTCGTACGCCAGCTCGCGCAACTCACCGCGATCGACCTCGCGCGTGCCGCGGCCCACGAGATCCCGCTCGATGTCACGCGCAACATCGAATGCGTCGTTCGGATCGATGGCCGCGGCGAGCAGCGATTGGGAGAGAATCCCCTTCGAAAACGGCAGGCCCTTGCCCCGGCCCGTGATGGTGATCTCGTCAGCCGCTCGGAGCGCGGGTTCGGTGCGATCGGTCGGCGGGCCGCAGAGATCCAACACCGCCTGGGCGAGTTCCTCCTTGGGAACCACCTGACGGCCCCGGAGTCGCTCGCGAATCTGATTGGCGGTCCGATACGCCTCCTCAAAGGGGATCCCACGCGCCATCAGCGAGTGGACCATGATGCCGCGCATGAAGGGGCGCCGGTGGGAGGCGTCTTCCACGAGAATCCGGCCCGAGTCGGACTCGCCGCTCCATTCTTGTCGATTGTCCCCGGATTCCGACATGAGACTCAAACTAACCCACGTCCGGAGGCGCCGCGAATTGGCGGAAAATGCAAAACAGGCCTGTTTTCAGCGGTTTTACCCTAAATCGCAACAAATTCTGGATGTTTTGGGTTGACTTGCGGGGCAGCCCGGCTCTACTTTTGCGCCAATTGGACAAATAGGGTGGCTTTGGGCACTTGCGGAGCGTCGAGATGAATTCCGTCAGGGACTGTTTTCGGACACGCGACGTTGTAGATCTGCTGAAGATCTCACGGCGGCAGCTGCAGTATTGGGCTCAGACGCGTCTCGTCGAACCCAGCTCAAAGACTCCAGGGGGGCATAGTAGATACAGCTTTGAGGACCTGGTGGCCCTCAAGGCAGCAAAACGACTGATCGACTCCGGTGTCTCGGTCCAACGGATCCGCGCTTCTATTGGTGCGCTGCGCAAGGTCCTTCCGACCGTGAAACGGCCTCTCGCCGAGCTGGTACTCGTCGCAACGGGCGACGTAGTTCTGGTCTTCTGGGACAACACGGTTTTCGATGCTGTCTCGGGTCAGGAGTGGGTCTTCGAGGTCGCGAAATTTCATCGCGAAATCGAAGCGTGGCGGCGCTCCGTCGCAACATTGCCGTCGACTCACAAGGTTCAGCCCAAAGAGAGATCGGTCCACGTTCGGACGGCTTGTTGAATTTGAAATTGTCTTGACCCAGTAGTTCGGTCCCGACCCGCCGGAGAGATGGCCGCGTCGCTAGTCGGCGCGGCTCGAGCCGGAGCAGCGCTGTTCGCGGATCGCCCAGGCGATCCGTCAAGCGCCACCCGGCAGGGGGGAACGCCAATGCGGGTCATCGCAATCGTAAACCAGAAGGGTGGCTGCGGGAAGACCACCACAACGGTCAACTTGGCAGCGGCACTCGCCTCGGATGGCGCCCGCGTCCTCATCGTCGATATCGATCCTCAAGCGCACGCCACGCTCGCTGTGGGTGTCGACCCGGATCTGGTCGACGAAAACCTCTACGAGATCCTCGCCGAGCCGAATGGCTCCGAACGATTTCAAGAGATCATCCTCGAAGTGGGCAAGAATCTGGATCTCGCTCCGTCGGGCATCGTACTCTCGGCGCTCGAACAAAAGCTCGCCTCGGAACGTGCCGACTCGAGAACGGAGCGCCTCAGTGCGGCCCTCGACTCGCTCCCAGAAGACGCCTACGACTTCGTGTTGATCGACTGCCCACCCAATGTGGGGGTGTTGACGTTCAATGCGCTGCGCGCTGCGAGCGAGGTGATCATTCCGCTCGAAACCAGCCGTTTTGCGATTCACGGCGTCGAAAAGCTGCTGGAAACCATCGCACTGATGACCGAACGGATCGGCCATGACCTGAGCGTTCGAATCCTGACGACCCTCTACGACGGCCGCACGCGGTTCTCGCGAACCACATTGGCCACGATTCGCGCGTCCTTCAAGGATCTGTGTTTCGACACCGTCATTCGGCTCAACGTGAAGCTGCGAGAGGCGGCGGGCCGAGGGCGGCCGATTTCGAGCTTCGCTCCATCGGCGAACGGTTCGGTGGATCACGCAGCGCTGGCCGTCGAGGTGGAAGCCTCCTCGCCCACGCAAGAAGAAGCCAGCTTCGCAGACAGCCCGATCCTGCAAGCGCCTCGGGAAGTCGTGGTGCGATTCCGCGACGCAGAAGCCGACGACGTGCGGATTGCAGGCGATTTCAACGGCTGGGTTCCCGACAAGGGCGTCCGGTCGCTGATCGAAACCGAGGGAGAAACACGGGTCTGGACGAAGATTCTCAGGCTCGCGCCGGGCACCTACCAGTACCGCTACGTGGTTGATGGAGAATGGAGAGCGGATCCCGAGAACCCAGAGGTCGTTTCGAATGCGACCGGTGGACGCAATTCCGTTCTGGTGGTGCGCTAATGGGGTGCTAAATACTCTGTACCGTCAGCCGGTGTGCAGAATCGATTCCGACTCGACGGGGAGACACAGAAGCCGCCGCTAATCCCCCAAATGCGGCCCATCAGTAAGTGGCCAGTCCTATCTGGCCCGCTTGTTTTGACGGGCCGTCGGGGAATCGATCCAAATTGGCGCGAAAACTCGAAGACGTACTCGACTATTTTCTGCCGGGAGGAGAAAACCCGTCATCGACGCCGCGCACCAGCGCGCCTCGGGGCGAAGGTCCACAACGAGCCCACTCCTCCCGCTCCGAATCGGGACGGACCGATCGCGCACATTCCGAGTCACGGCAAAGAGGTGATGCCGATTGGGGTTCGCGACACACCGACGACGCCCAGTCTGATGGGAGCCCGGAGTCGAATCCAAACCCGCGAATGCGCGCTGAGCGCCCTGCCGCGCTGCCGATCATTGCGCTGCCCATCGGGGATCAAGATGTCGTGCACGCGGCGTTCGCGTGGAATCTCGTCGTGGAAGTCGCGCGCCTCGGCGCCAGTGCCACCCTGCTCGCCCCCGCCGATTCGGCAGCCGCATCACTCTGGCCACCCTCCGGGCGCGGTCCCGTCGGCGCACGGCTCGAACTCGTGCGCGCCGAAAACCTGCGCGAATTGAATCGCGCCGCGCTCGATGTCGCCGTCTCTCGAGCCGCGGAAGCCAGAAACGGTGGCGTGATCCTGGCCCGGGTGCCACCGGCGTGGGTGAACGGTGCATCGGATGGGCGCGCGCTCTTGCGATGGGTCTTGCTCTTTGCGGCCACCGAATCCAAGGACCTGCGCGAAACCTACAGCTTGGCGAAGCGCATCGTTCGCGTCGGCCCGGGCTCGCGGATCGGCATCACCATCCACGGAGCTCGGCGCATCGAGGAGGCCGAGCGCGCTTTTTCTCGACTCGCCGACACCGCACAACGGCACCTGGGGCATTCCATCGTAAGCTACGGTCTGCTCGTGGACGACCTTCACATCTATCGAGCCATCGTCGCGCACCGCCCGATCGGCCTCGAACACCCGCAGTCGCGCGCCGCGCGCGCACTGCGCGATGTCGCGAAGTTGCTGCTCGATGACGCACAGGATTACAGACTTGGTTGATTTGACGCTCGCCGATCCGCCGCGTGGACCCCAGCTACTCGAACGTCTTCGCACCCGATTATCCGAAATCGTTCCGTCGTTGCGGCTGATCGCAGAAAGCGTGCTCGGCGCGGACTCGAACATCGACTTCGTCGGCGTCGAAGCGACTGGACGCGTGGTCTTGATCTTCGTCGGCGAAGAAGGCGACGACCTCGAGTTGATCGGGCGGGCGGTCGCGCAGCGCGCGTGGGTCGAGCCGCGGATACGAGATTGGATTCAGCTCGCGCCCAACCTCGGCATGCGACCCGGAGCGGGGACGCGCGCCGTGCTGCTCTGCCCCTCCTTTCGCCACGAGACCGAAGTCGCCGCGGCCGCACTCGGGGACCAAGCGGTTTCCCTCCTGCGGTATCGCTGCCTGCAAAACGGGGGCAACCTCGAAATCCTCATCGAGCCCGTTGCGCGAGAGATCGCGCGCAGCGCGGCCCCGACCACGCCAGACCACTCCAGCCGTCCCGCATTCCGCACCGGCCTCAGTCACGAAGATCTCGGACTGACCCCGGAGGAGCACGTCGAGTTCGAGTGACTCCGGGCTTCGCGCTGGAGATCGCTGCGGCGATCGAATGAAAATCTACGGGGATGCGGTTCGTCTACGCACCGGGCTGAACCGGAGCATTCCGGATCGCCAACAGGGTCCCACCCGCGACCAGAAGCGGCATCGCGAGAAAGTTGAGGCCCGGCACCCAGCAGATCAAAAATGCCGCACCGCCAAAACCCACCGCCGCTGGCTTGTTGGCCATCAACCAGATCCGTTTCTGCCGAAACGAATAGCGCCGACGATCGAGCGTGTAGCTCGCGTAGTCGAGGGGAAGGAAGAAGATCGCGAAGACCACGATCAATGGGCCCGTCACGAGATGCGCGCCAGGAATCAGGAACCCCAGGAAGACGAGGCTCCCGACCACGAGGATAAAGAAGACCGCCCTGCGCAATTCCTCGCGCAGCGCGCGAAGCACCTCCACACCGTTCCCGATCAGACCTGAGGGCGCATCCTCTTCGACCGCTCCGGTTTCAATCCATTCGACCCGACTCGAGAGAACATCGAGGAACGGCGACGCGAGCACATTCGCAATCAGAAAAGAGCTCAGCAAGACGACACCCGCGAACATCGCGAAGAGCAGCGCACCGAGAATCGCCAGTGCCGCCTTCGCGGGACCCACCCAAAGCCACGCGACCCAGTTTGCGGCCTCGGGGGCGGGCATCCAGAACGTCGCCCATTCGTAGAGTTCACCCGCGTGGGTGACCAACAAAGAAGCCGCCAGCGCGAAGGCCAAAAGCGAAAAAGCGATGGGTGCCACCGCCAGCGCCCAGAGCCGTTTTTCGCGAAGGAGCAGCCGCCCTCCCTCCAGCGGGAGTTGGAATCCATCCAACAGCGAAAGAGGGGGTTGCATGCGCGTCTCCGGAAGAGGCGGGGGGCCGTCTATACTACAGTCCCGGGCGAAATTCTCGATGCAAAACCCATCGATCACCCTTCGCGAATATTGGAGTCCTGAAGATGATGTCCCACCTCCGTACCACGACGATTGGCTTCCTCCTGTTG
>Ga0209987_10000462_pt1 | contig 21162 bp, 20 predicted proteins | sample N074metaG_FD_182134 | JGI IMG/M metagenome (GOLD analysis project Ga0209987, IMG submission 182134) | Deep subsurface microbial communities from Kermadec Trench to uncover new lineages of life (NeLLi) - N074 metaG (SPAdes) (version 2) | ecosystem: Environmental > Aquatic > Marine > Ocean trench...
GGGCTTTAATTGAGCTCCAACCCTCTTGCTCGACAGCGCCATAGCCGAAGCTACACCAGCACTCACCTGCAAGAATTTTCTTCGATTTAAACGCATAAAGTTAAACCTCCCTTTAGGTCTAGGTAAAATAATAACGCTTTAAAACCGATCCCAACTTGGTTGTCCGGCCAGATACGCTTGGCCGCATGGACCCTCCTTTCACAGTTAAAAATTGTCTTAGCAAACTCGATAACCAAAAATGAAACACCTCAAAAATACAACCTACTTTTGCTTCCCAAATACACTCGGGAAATCCCAAAAAAATTGTGCGCCTGCGAATACCCAAAAAAAAATGACATCTGTTTCAGCCTGGTCTCAGGCCTTGAAACGGATGTCATCACCTACAGTCGCGATGTGCTTTGAGCTTTGCGTCGCATACATTAAACGCCGCCAAAACACAAGATGAGTGCGGTGTCGCCATAATTCCTGGCTGTCTAGGTATTCGAGCATGGACACGTTATACGCCAATATAGAAATGTTGTCAAACCCTTTTTAAAGGGGGAAATTCAATTTTTTTCGGGCCCTGAAAACCCTCCCCAAACCGCTCCCAAGACGGCTTTTCAGAAGCCCTTGGCTGACCCCAAATTACAGGCCGCAATTTATACTATAACTTCCAATATTTCAATACTTTTCTCACTATTTTTTGCTTTTTTTTAGAGCATTTTGAGAGTGGGCCCGTCCCGGCCGGCTTCCAGCACCGGCATAAATTTATTAACTCATTATAAACAAATGATTTAAACTGTATTCAGCTGACAATGCAGATATTGAATTGAATCGCCACAAAATCCATTTTTTGCCAGTTTTTATCAAATCCGACTAAAATAAAGTTAAAAACACCCTAAAAGAGGTGATTTTATTCAGCCCATTTCTTTCCTGCGGGGTCATTGGGCCAAAAAATATGAAAATATCTCTCTCATTATGAGGATCATTGGCTATTTTTCTGGTAAACAAATGGGTCAGACCATCATTAATATACAGATAACAACCTTTTTGGCTTTTGCATCTATTATTTTAACGCTATAATCCCCCTTTTTTTCACAAGTTCTGGACCCGATTATGAATGTAAAACTCACAGCAATTTACCCTGGGACTTTTGATCCGGTCACCTACGGCCACCTGGATATCATGCAACGCGCGCTCAACCTGGTGGATCGATTGGTGGTCGCGGTGGCTTACAACCCTGAAAAGCATCCGGATTTTTCAATAGACGACCGGGTCCGTTTCATTCGTGAATCCGTTACAGATTTGCGAAACATTGAAGTCCAACCTTTCAGCAATCTGCTGACGGAGTTTGCGGACTCGCATCAGGCGACGGTAATCATCAAAGGTTTGCGCGCCGTGTCTGACTTTGAATTTGAATTGCAGATGGGTCTGATGAATCGCAACCTCAACCCCATGCTGGAAACGGTGTTCATGATTCCCAGCCAGGAATATTCCTTTTTAAGTTCGAGTTTTGTGAAAGAGATTGCCCGCCACGGTGGGGACGTCACCAAAATGGTTCCCAAAAATGTTATCGAAGGTTTATCGAAAGTGATCCTGTGAAATTTTCTAAACGTATTGAAAGTATCGAACCCTCCATGACGCTGGCCATCACGGCCAAAGCGCAGGCCCTGCTCAGTCAGGGCGAAGATGTGATTGCTTTCGGCGCCGGCGAACCGGATTTCGCGACTCCGGAAAATATCAAAGAAGCCGCCATCCGCGCGATTCAAAACAATGAAACGCATTACACGCCAGTGGCGGGAACCGATGCCCTGAAGTCCGCGATCCAAACAAAATTCAAAACGGAAAACCATCTCAGCTATGAAAAAAATCAGATCGTGGTTTCCTGCGGCGCCAAACATTCCTTTTACAATCTAGCGCAGGTGTTGTGGGAAGCGGGCGATGAGATCATCATCCCCGCGCCGTACTGGGTGTCGTATCCGGAGATGGTGGTGCTGGCCGGCGCCACGCCGGTGATAGTTGATTCGGATGAAACGACCGATTTTAAAATCACCCCCGCCAAATTGGAAGAAGCTATCACGCCCCAAACGCGGGCATGGATATTAAACAGCCCGGGCAACCCGACCGGTTCGGCTTACACGCAGGAGGAACTGGCGGCGCTGGCGGAAGTCACGCTGAAGCATGACCTGCTGGTGATCTCCGATGAAATCTATGAAAAAATTGTTTTCGATGGCTTTCAAAACATCAGCATCGCTTCTATAGGTGAAGACATCCAACGCAACACAGTGGTGATCAACGGCGTATCCAAATGCTTCGCCATGACCGGTTGGCGGATCGGTTACTTCGCCGCCGAGCCGGCCATCGCTTCCGCCGTCACCAAACTGCAGGGCCAAAGCACCTCCAACCCGACATCGATCGCGCAGGCCGCGGCGGTCGAGGCCCTCAGCGGCGCCGACACCCCGCAAGCGGTCGCGACCATGGTGGCCGAGTTCAAAGTGCGGCGCGATTATTTAATGGACCGTTATGAAAAAATCCCGGGTATCCGCTGTTACACACCGGTCGGTTCGTTTTATTCTTTCCCCGATTTTTATGAAATCCTGGGTAAAAAATGGCGGGATAAAACACTCACGGGATCACTCGACATCGCGGAGTTTCTTTTGGCAGAAGCCAAGGTAGCGTTGGTGCCCGGCATCGCCTTCGGCGCCGACAACAATCTGCGGCTGTCCTTCGCCACCTCCATGGACAACATTCAACGCGGCCTCGACCGCATCGAACAGGCCCTCGCCACTTTAACGGATTGATGCAGGTCTTTACCAGTAGTGGTTCAACAAAGTACAATTTGCAACTCATGGCATGGCGCCAAGTAACGACTTGCCCCTCGACTAATGGGTGACACCTTTTCTTTTCTGCCCTTTTTCCAAGACGTTGATCGCTTGGTCTATCGGTTCTAGAAGGTTTTTTTGTATACGCATCAACCAGTTGACCTCATCGGGCGGGACACGAACATGTCGAGGACTCGTAGTGTCCGGTGTTCCTATAAAAAATAGGTTTGCGTTGTACGTTAGAAGCGTGAGGTAGGCCAACATTACCTTATTCACCTCATCCTCCGAAAGCACCCCGATCCTGGGTAAGAATGCTAAATACGCCCCATCCATGCGATCAGTCAGTACGAGTGCGCCCTTTGTCCCATTTTTCTCATCTAAATTCTTTTGAAGAGCATCCCTGTTAATCTTGAGCTCCGCCAAGAGAGCCACACGTATAGCCCTGCGCTCATGTTCGCGTTCATCGTTGCGCCTGAGTACGGGCAATCTTCGCGTTGATTATAAGGGTGATTATTATACCAGCGAAGCCGAAAGCGCCAACGATTAGGGTTTGATAGTTGTAGAAAGACTTAACTATTAGGATTTGATGTTTGTTAACTCGAGGGGTTGAAGGTCAAGTCTTTACTTGACTACATATTTTATGCTACCAACATTAACAACCATTCGTCACAGCCGCTGCAAATTGGTTCATTGAGAATATCTCAAACGTACGGTTGCCAATACATTTTTTTTTCGGGATAATTGAACGGCTTGCCGGCGAAGCGCCGGGACTAAAGGGTCAAACTCTATCCTGCACTCAATAATTGTCGGCGATAATACAAAGCGTCAGCTTTTTCGCCCCGCGCGGCTACTAGCCGTAGGGGCAACAAACGGAGCGGTCAGCTATTTGGGTCCAGCGGCACGCTGGGGGTGACATGGGAGGGGAGTTGTAACTTTAAACGTTGGCGGGGTCTTGGGAGTTTTCCGACAGGACTGCTTCCGCTTTCAGGCCGGCCTTGTAATCTCTGACCTTTTCTTCAATCTTATGCCGACACCGCTTGGCGCCGCAATTACCGGTTCCGACACCGATATTTCGGCGCAGAGCTTCAAACGAAAGGTTCCCACCGCGGATGGCTTTCATGATGGTGCCGCCGGTGATGCTCCGGCAAATACAGACTTTCTTGAAATTGTCGATCAGATGTTTATGAGAGTCCAATGTCTCACGCCTTGCTTTTTAAGGTTGACCTTGAATCATTAATATATCCGAATTGCATCAAATCACCTAACACTAATTCATCTTACTATATATGAAGGCATTCGCCTTAGCTGTACTGAGCGGGGTCCTGCTGGCCCTGACCTTTCCCCGGTTCAACCTGGAGTTTTTGGCCTGGGGCGCTCTCATCCCATTGTTTTTTGCCATCCAAGGGGCCTCCCCCCTGCGCGCTTCATTATCGGGTTTTGTCTCTGGTTTTGTTTTTTACCTCATGGACATGACCTGGGTGACCAACACCCTCATCAATTACGGCTACCTGCCGACTCTGGCGGCCTGGGGCGTGTTGCTCCTGCTGGTGACCCTGATGAGCTTTTTCCCGGCGCTGTTCAGCTACCTGGTGAACCGCCTCGGGGGCGGCAACCCGGTATCCCTGTTCCTGCTGGCGCCGGTGATCTGGACCGCGCTCGAATACCTGCGCTCGTCTCATCCCAGGTACGGGTTTTCCTGGCTGGGCCTGGGATACTCGCAATTTCAAACACTGCCGGTCATTCAGATCGCGGAATTCACCGGCGTGTACGGCGTCACGGCGTTGATCGTTTTGGTGAACGCCGGGATGTTCGCCTTGATCCATCCTGAGTTCGCAGCGCATGAACAATGGCAAAAGTACCGGATGCGGATCGGCGGCGCGACCGCCGGAGTTTTCATTTTTTGCCTGGTCTACGGTTGGCTGGCGCTGGCGGATGCGCCGGCACCCAGAGGTTCCGGCCTCAAGGTCGGGCTGGTGCAAGGCAACATCGCCCAGCAAATGAAATGGAACCCGATTTATCGCACAGCCATTTTAGAACGCTACCGCGAACTGACTTTAAAAGTAGTTCAGGACCAACCGGACCTGGTGGTCTGGCCGGAAGCGGTCACCCCCTTCTACTTCCAACACGATGCGGCGGGCGCACGCTTTGTAGTGGAGGGCGTGCGGATGACCCACACGCCCCTGCTGTTTGGCAGTCCGCATGTGGAAACCCGCGGCGGGCAACAGGTTTTGCTCAACAGCGCTTTTTACCTGTCGCGGGAAGGCATCGTCAAAGGCCGTTACGACAAAATCCATCTCGTGCCGTTCGGCGAGTTCGTGCCCTGGCGCTCCTTGTTATTTTTTATTGATAAGCTGGTGGTGGGTATCGGCGACTTCGGACGCGGCACGGAGGCCACCGTGTTTCAGGTCAACAATTTTAAATTCGGCGTGTCCATTTGTTATGAAATCATCTTCCCCGACCTGACCCGGCAAGCGGTGAAAAATGGCGCGCAGTTTCTGGTGAATATCACCAACGACGCCTGGTTCGGCCGCAGTGCCGCTTCCTACCAGCACATGGCGATGGCCTCCCTGCGGGCGGTAGAAAACCGGGTGCCCATTGTCCGCTCCGCCAATACGGGTATCTCGGGAGCGGTCGATCGCTTCGGCAGGATCCATGCGGCCACCGATATTTTCCAGGAGGCCGTTGTATCCACCCTCATCTATCCGCGCACCGGGGAGCAAACTTATTACTCCCGGTATGGCGACGTGTTCAGCTGGCTGTGTCTGGCCTTGAGCCTGCTACTTCCCCTGGGTTTGCGCCGCATGGACGCTCATTGATTTTTGTAGAACAGCCCCCGCCTCCGGGGAATCCCGGAAAATTTTACCCGCCATTGCCTAAAATATTTTCAGATAAGTGGCTGGTGTTATAGAATGATACCCTCATTGAAGGAATAGATTTTATCGAAAAGGATCAATCCAATGACCGAAAAAGCAACGTTCGCGGCGGGGTGTTTCTGGGGAGTGGAAGTGGCGTTCCGCCAGGTACCCGGGGTGGTCAACGCCTCGGTGGGTTACACCGGCGGCACCGTGCCCGACCCCACTTATGAAATGGTTTGTTCCGGGAGCAGCGGCCACGCCGAGGCGGTGGCAGTCGAGTACGACCCGGATCAAGTCACCTACGAAAAACTTCTGGACGTGTTCTGGAACACGCACGACCCAACGCAGATGAACCGGCAGGGACCGGACATCGGCACCCAGTACCGATCCGCCATTTATTTTCACACGCCGGAACAACAACAAATCGCCGAGCAATCCAAAACTCATCAGTCCGGTCAATTGGGCCGGCCGATCGCTACTGAAATAACCGCCGCTGAAAAATACTATCCGGCGGAAGAGTACCACCAGCAGTACATCAAAAAGAGCGGCCGCCCGGGCGCGTGTTGACCCCCTTGCGGGGAGGCGGATAGCTATGCTTTGTATTATCTCCAACGATTGTTGGGCGCATGACAAAGTCTGACCTATTGCCTGCGGGGGCTCCCCGCCCGGAGGAAAATGAGACCTTTGCATGACATGAAAATTATGAATCCATCCTAACGATCCCACCAGAGAAGTCGAGGTGTCCCCCCTTCTCCGAATGGGGTAAGGGAGATTTTGCCACAGATAAGCACGAAGGGCTGTCATGCTGAGTGGAGTGAAGGATTTCTGTTCTAGAGAACATTGAGAGGGTAAATGCGATGAACGAAACCGGCAAGCAAACTCCGTCAGAAAAACCAACCATCTACAAAAGCAAAAAGCAGATCAAAGAAGCCTGGGCCAAACTCCACCTTGAGGTCCCCGACCGCAAAACCCCCGCTCCGGAACAGGAGGCGTTGAACAAAATCTACGAAGACGACCTGTTCGGCCTCGGCAACGAATAGCGGAGTACCTCCGCTGTTAAAATTTAAAAACTGGAAACTATGCCCCACCATTATGGAGCGAATATCCGGGTTCGACCCAATTTGCTCCGGCGTTTCGCCGGCAGGCCTGGCCCGGTCACTTTAAAAACCCTGCCAATTGACGACCCGTCACTGGGAAGAATGAAAAAAAACCCCGCAACCTGCAACCCGGCAAAAGCAAAATACTCATTTATCCTGCCGGGGGGCGTTGGGGGAAATCATAAGCGGTGGCGACCCAATGCGCGTTATCGCCATTCCAACGGGGCCATGAGCACTCACTTGAGGTGACGGTCGCGGGGGAAGAGGAGGGATTGCGGCGGGTAGACTCCCTTGCGGACGGTTTGATTGGGAGAAACTTTGGAGTCCTTGCCCAGAAATACTCCCGGACACAGCACCGCGTTACAGCCGATCTCGACATAGTCGCCCAGCACCGCCCCAAATTTTTCGGGACCGGTAACCAACGCACCGTTTGCCAGTTCAAGAGGAATGGGCGGAAAGGCTCCCTTGACTTTATTGTCCGCGCTCCGGAATTCCAGATTGGCCAGTTTGGCTCCCGCTCCCAGATTGACATAACTGCCCAGAATGCTGTCCCCGATATAATTGAAATGGCCGGCCTCACTGTGATTCATGAGGATGCTGTTTTTCACTTCGGTGGCGTGGCCGATCACGCAACGGTCGCCGGTGACCACGTTGCCGCGCAGGTAAGCGCCCTGCCTGATTTCACACTGACTGCCGATCACCGCCGGGCCTTTGATAATGGCGGAAGGCTCCAGCACCGTGCCCGCTCCCAGAACAATCCCGAACGGTTCTATATAAGTGGGTTGGGAAATCTCGATCCAGCGTTCGACGTGGCAGGCCGCCTCGGGGAAGCGCGACAAGGTGTCCCGGGCGATGAGAGTGCATCCATCCAACGCCTGCACCCGTTCGACGGTGGACGGCAGATTAGTCAGGAGGGTTGCAATAGACGCCGCCAATGTTTGTAAAGGTTGCCACAGAGTTTCGATCCCGTCGAACAACTCTTTATGGGCGAAGTCATCAAGATGATCAAAATATGGCGAGAGGTCGTTCATGGTTTTATTTTTTATGGTTGGACCGACGACTTAAATCTGTCGCTGGTAATATACCATTTCCCGCGGGGGGTCAATCGGTAACCTTGGCCGGTGAGGCGAATCAATTCCTGCTTGCTCATTTCTTTCAGCGCGCGTTGTGTTTCCGAATCCTTGACCGCATCTTGTTTCATAGGCCGACCGGCGATCTGGCTGAGCAAGTCCAGCTCCTGCTGGTAATGGTGATCGGTTTCATCTTTCAATCCGGCAAACAACAAACGCACGGCCTGTTCGCCGATGGCTTTTAAAACCTTCTGGTCTTTCGGACTGCCGCGCAGGTTCACGCTGATTTTATTTTCCGTTCCTGAATTGCGAACAAATATTCCAGCCTCGGCGCCACTCGCGCCCGCCAAAGCCAGATAAAGCATTTCGGGGTCTTCCCGAAAAAGCAGGGTCCGCACCCGAAAACCCGAACGCTTCGCCGCGCCCGTCATCAGGCGCTTGATCCGCCGCCACACCTGCGAATTATTTTGGAATAATTCCTTCCTTATGTAGTAGACGTAATAACAGGTCTTGAAGCCCGGCGGAAAGGGCCGCGCCAAATGAGCGTATCCGCGGGTGACGGATTTTTTTGCCATCAGCGCCTGGGTGGCCGCGAGGGTGTTGAGTGCGCTCTTCAACCCATTGCCCGGAAACACCGGGACCCGGCGGCCCCGGGCGGTGGTCAACCATCCCAGGGTGATGTTGTGTCCGGTCTCCTCGCTACCCACCGCGAAAGGAATTTTAAAATCCGCCGCAGAAGTTTGCTCAAGCGCATCAATGGACTGCTCCAACTGCTGAAACTGGGTGGCGTCAAACACGGTCGATTTTTTGAGCGCCCGCAATTTTTTCTTGAGCGCCGTCACCTGGCCGCTTTGGGGCAAAGCGCGCAGACGGGATGCAACGATCATCGTGGCGATGCGGAAGAGAATCCATTTGTCACCGACCGCGGACAATTGCCGTTTAAAACCCAGTTTTTCCGCGGCCAGGCCCGTCCTGAGATCGCTCTCCACCGTGTGGATGTAACCGCTCCCGCGATAGGTTTTCGGATCGCGTTGGATCAGGAACTCCCCTTGCAGGTAGGCCGTTTCATCCCCGCTCAAAACCAACAGGCAATCTTTGAAGGGATGGTATTCCAAATGATAAAAACGGTCCCCGTCCGCATCGAAAACCGCGCCGGCCACCCGCAGTTTGCCAAGACGCGCCTGCTGGCGATGCCGGCGGCCCAACTCAAACAGTTTTAGCAGGGCCGCGTGCTTGGCGAAAAGGCCAGAACCTTTGGCGATCATCGGCGGGGTGATCCGGGCGTGGCCTTCGAGGTCCGCCACCCCCGAGTTGTGGTTGACGTTGCCGTCCCGTTGGTTATTCACTTCCACGACTTTGGCGAACCCCATGCGCCGGAAAATTTCGGCGGCGAGGCCGGTCAACGAACCGCGCGCCGGGTCGACCACCAACACCACATTCTCAAAGGAAATATTTTCAGCCCATGAATTCTCCAGAGCCATCGAAAACTTTTTAAAAAACTCCAGGGCGTCTGTCCGGCAATCAATGCGTTTGCCTTTTAAAGGTTTGTTGCGGAGAGTTTTCAGGCCCAACAGGGTTTGGGTCAAAAGGATGTCATTTTCAGGCAGGAGTTTCATTCCCCGAAAAGCCAGGAAAGTTTTGATGCCGTTCTGGTCCCTCGGATTGTGGGAAGCGGTGACCATGAACCCGCCCGCCGCCTGTTGGTGCATGATATACAAAGGCACCAGCGGGGTGGGCGCAATTCCCAACACCCGCGCATTGGCGCCAGCCTTCAACACCCCGCGCACGACCGCTTCGGTGAATGTTTCTCCCACATCGCGCGGATCCCAACCCACTACAAAATCGTCGCCGCGCCGGGCCTCGTGTCGTTGCATTAAACTGGTCACATGCGCGTAGGCATACAGCTCCATAAACTCTTCGGTGATGAAACCTTTTTTCAGAAATACCTGCTGAGGCGAAAGACCCCTGACGGAAGAGTGGCAAGCGGCAATCACCTCGCGGCGAATGCCGTCGGTGCCCTGCAAGCGAATTGGAGGAGGCGTCTTGGAACTTGAGGATTTGGGCATCGGTTTTTTCCAAATGAAACGATCAGCAACACTTTCGTGGGGGAGTGTAGCACAGCCGTCTTGCGGCGTGGAGAACCTCAGTGGCAGGTCGGCAGGCCGCCGTTGGAAATTCCGGGGGCAAATAAAAATTGCTATCAGTTCAAGCAGGGTTTAAAAATTTCAATTAAATTTTTGGTGATATAAACATTCTTCTGTGGCAAATCCGCCAGGGCATTTCCCTCAGCGACTCCAATATGAGAGTCTTTCAAGATCCTTTGCACGAGCAGTCTGCCATCCAAAATAAAATCATGGCTCGACAAAAAATCAATCATGCCCTGTTCCTCCATGAGGAGAAGATAGTCTTTGACATTTTTGGAATTGACGATGGCTTTGTTGATTTCCAACCACAGGCACTCAGCCATTTCTTTTTTATTTTTTCTCATGGGATGTCCGCCTCAGATGATAAGTGAGTGGTTTCGGCTCACTGAAACCGTTAAAGAATTATTATCATTTAGCAGATACAGTATAGGAAAACCGTGTGACAGAAGCGTCGCTCTTATGTCACAAAAGGGTCACAGTATGGCGGGCCACGAGCTTTTAAAATGAGTCTTGCAACAAAAGGAGGGAGGCCTGCTAATGAAACTGCCTTTTCAACACGTCCACCGGGCTTTCGTACTTGTCGCAGGCAACCACTGCGTCAGGATTGATCAACTGGGCCTGCTCCACCTTTAGTTCACGGCCCCGCACAGGGCTGGCCTGGCAGGTTTCGATTTCCTTGGCGCAAAAATCGCACATATTGATAACTTGAAGTTTTTCGCCCATTGTTGTCTCTGCGATAGAGCCATCCAAAATTCAACGTTTTTCCCATGAGAAGAAACACCTTCAGGCTAAGGGCCATCTTTGAAATTGTAAACCACTAAAACAGCCTCTTCTCAAAACCCGGTATTACCGATTAAATTTTCAAGAAAAAGCCATGAAGAAGCGGCGGAGGGTTCCCCAATCCTATATTTAATTTTGGGTCAATTGAAAATTCATTTCATATTCGGCGTCGATCATCGGCAGACCGGCGCAAGCGGTGCCTTCCGGCAGAAGCTCATTGAGGTGGGCATAGCCCTGGCCGTCCATAGGTTGCGGAACAAGTTCGACCCACTGAGGATCGATGGCATCGCGGCGTAATAGCGGCAGGGTTGCGGGCGCAAAGCCATGGTTGGCGGCGGCCTGCTCCAAGACCTCCAACGGAGCCGCGCCGTCGCCGAGGCTCTCTTTGATTTCATCTTCAATCCGGTGGACGCGTTCCAACAACCGGACGTGCGAATAGTCCGGTTGCGACAGAATCATGAATTCCAGGTGCGGCCAGTAGTTGTTGATGAAATCATCGAAGCGCACTTCAATATTGTTGCTCAGCCGAATGTCGCGGGCACTGTTGAAATCGGTTTTCAACAGCTCGTTGTACACGTTGACGATGTTGTGCGTCGAGTCGTAAAGCACCGCCCAATGATAGGTGTTGCAAGCCTCCTGCGTGCGAAAGGAATCCATCGCTTTAATCAGCCGCACCAGAATGGCGTGCGCGTCCTCCATAGTCACAAACGATCCAGTCCACGGAAAGCGGTACTTATACCAACCCGGAATATCCTGCGGGTACTCGTCGCGGGTGGAATCTTCCGGTTTCTGGTTGCCGTTGTCGATGTAGCACAGGATGTCGTCCAGCTCCTTGTAAGCCAAGTCGATACCGGCGCGGATGACTGTATACGGATACAGCTTGCGCTGGTATTCCATGTACTCCTTCAACTCCGGATTTTCATTCTCCCGGCTGTGCTTGTGATCCCGCTCACCAATGTCCTTGGCAAAAATTAGCATGAGTTCCTATCTAAGTTGATTATTTGTCTTTAGTGGGATTGGTGAACTGAGAAAACATGCCGAGAATATTCTGCTTCTCTTCATCGCTCATATTTTCGATGCGTTTTTTGATTTCGATAATCTGGCTGGGAGTCATCTTGGCAAACGCCTCCTGCGCCATGCTCTGGAAATCACCCAACGAACCCATCCCCGCCATTTGCCCGAGGTTGTCCATCCAGGACGGGTCCGCGCCGGGCGCTTGGGCCGCGCTCTTATGTTCGGCAAACTTTTCGGGGGTGCGGAACACAATATGCTGACCCTCCATTGAGCCGACGATATTGTCGCCCTTCAGATTTTCGAGGACCTCCGCCAACGCCGTGCCGTGCTTTTTGCAACTCTCGTAAACCGGTTTGAACGGCAGTTTCACCACCTTGGCCGGAAATCCGTTTTTTTCAAGCGAATGCTTGATGCTGGCTTCCACGGGTTGGGGCTCAGTCATGAATTCGATCACCTGGTACGAGGGAATATAACTATCGGGTTAATGGAATTGTATTACAAAGTCGAAACCAGGCCTAAAGAAAAATGTGATAAAATCCGGAGAAATATCCCCATTATGGAATCCCATCAATTTTTTATGACCTGAAATCAGGCGGAGGCGTGCCATGAAAAAGAAAGTCGGAGTGATCCTTTCAGGATGCGGCGTTTACGACGGGTCGGAAATCCACGAGGCGGTCATCACCCTTTTGGCGCTGGACCGCGCCGGGGTGGAGGCGGTGTGCATGGCCCCCGACGTCGACCAACTGCATGTCATCAATCACCTCACCGGTAAGGAATCCGAAAATGAAAAACGCAACGTGCTGGTGGAGGCGGCACGGATCGCGCGCGGCGACATCAAGGACATCGCCACCGTTAAAGCGGATGACATCGACGCTCTCATTTTTCCCGGTGGCTTCGGGGCCGCCAAAAATCTGTGCGATTTTGCCGTCAAGGGCGAGAACTGTGATATGCACCCAGAGGTGCAACGGCTGATCAGCGAGTTCTCCGCCCAACAGAAACCACAGGCAGTGATGTGCATCGCCCCGGCGATGATGGCCAAAGCCTTGCAAGGCGCAAAGACGCATCCCACTCTCACCATCGGCAACGATAAGGACACCAGCACGAAAATAGAAGCCATGGGAAGCACCCACCAGGACTGCGCCGTGCAGGATGTGGTGGTCGACGCCACTCACAAAATCGTTTCCACGCCGGCCTACATGCTGGGTCAAAATATCTCCGAAGTCGCCGAGGGCATCGAAAAAGCCGTCGCCGAACTCATCAAAATGCTCTCCCCTTAGCAGGGGAGGCCGATGGCTGGATTTTAACTTGCGCTCAACAACGGCTGAGCATGGTTCGAGGGTTTAGTTTATTGGCTCTGGGCAGGCTACGCCTGGAGGAATGAGGTTCCGCTTGTCATTCTGAGGAGCGAACAGCGACGAAGAATCCGGGTTTTATTTTGCCTCATAACATAAGACAACGACACTAAGGAATAAGCCCCCTAGCCCCCTTCGGAGAAGGGGGGACATGTCGATCTCCAATTGCAACGTCGGTGCCAATTTTTCCTCCGTGGCCTCTGCGGCCTCTGTGGTGAATTCAAAGTTTTCGAATCATGCCCGATAGTTATTGAACGCCGGAAGAGTCAGGACTTTTTAGCTCCGGGCTTAGCCCGGCGTCCAGCCGCAGGCTGGTTTTGCAGGATTTTATCGACCGTGCTGGTGGTGGAATGGCCTTTCAGGATCGGCACCAGTTCCACCCTGCCGCCGTAGCCTTCGACGATTTCGCGTCCCACCACTTTGTCCAAAGTGTAGTCGTCACCTTTCACCATGATGTGGGGTTGGATATCGCGTAGCAGGTTTTCCGGCGTTTCCTCTTGGAAGATGGTGATGTAATCCACATCCTGGAGAGCGGATAAAATGTTGGCGCGTTCTTCCTGGGATTTAATGGGCCGGCCGTTGCCTTTGATGGCTCGCACGGATTCGTCGCTGTTCAACCCAACGATCAGGATATCGCCTTTCTCCTTGGCCTTCTGCAGAAACTCGATGTGCCCGCTGTGGATGAGATCGAAACAACCATTGGTGAACACCACCGTTTTCCCCAGGCTTTTGGCCAGGCTGACCACGCGTTTGATTTCTTCGTTGTCCAGCACTGCCGAAGGAGTGCGCAACATTTCCTCCTGCAGGAACCGGTTGATCTCGTCCAGCGTAATGACGGCGGTGCCCACTTTTCCGACGACGATGCCCGCCGCCATGTTGGACAACCACGCCGCTTCTTCAAAATTGAAACCACTGAACAGGGACATTCCAAAAACGCTGATGACCGTATCGCCCGCGCCGGTCACATCGAACACTTCCCGCGCCACCGTGGAAATTTTAAACGGCTTTTTGTTTTTCGGGAACAGCACCATGCCGTCCTTGCCCAGAGTCACCAGGATGGCTTCCGATTTGGTCAGCGTCATCAGGTACTCGGCGGCCCGCTCCATATCCTCATCGCTATTGATTTTTATGGGAGCGACCCGCTCGAGTTCGCTACGGTTGGGGGTGATCACCGACGCCCCTTTATATTTGCTGAAATCCGTTCCCTTGGGGTCCACCACCACAAGTTTTTTGAATTCGGCGGCACGCTGACTGAGCGCACTGGTGATTTGTTCCGTCAAAATTCCTTTGAGGTAATCGGAACAGATCACGCCATCCATTTCGGGTAATTTATCATTGATAAATTTGATAAACTTTTTTTCCGCGGACTGGCTGATGGGGCGATTGTCTTCCTTGTCGATGCGCAGGATTTGCTGGTTGTGGGCGATGATCCGCACCTTGCTGGTGGTGGGGCGGTGCTCGAAACGATAAATGCCATCGGAGTTGATGGACCGGTTGCGGATCAGTTCAATCAGCTTTTCGCCTTTTTCATCATCGCCCACGCCACCCACCAGGTAGACCTCGCAACCCAGCGCCACCAGGTTGTTGGCCACATTCGCCGCACCGCCCAGCGCGAGATTTTCGGATTTCGATTCGAGCACAGGCACCGGCGCTTCCGGGGAGATACGGTTCACCGCACCCCAAATGTATTCGTCCAGAATGAGGTCGCCGACGACCATGACCTTGGGCCGTTTGTGGCTGTCAAAAAAATTTTTGAACTTGGTTTTCATGCGAAAAGTTTTTCTTCAGAGTTTCAGAACTGCCAAAAAATTATTAAAAATGATTTTTATACTAAAAGTCTTTCTACGGAATTTCAGAGCGGTCAAAAAATTATTGAAATTGATTTTTATACTAAAAGTCTTTCTCCAGAATTTCGCAAATGATATGACCAATGGTGATGTGGCACTCCTGGATGCGCGCCGTGTCGGACGACGGCACGACAATCGCCACGTCCGCCAGGTCTTTCATCTTGCCGCCCTGATTGCCCAGCAAGGCCACGGTGGCGGCACCGAGTGACTGCGCCGCCTGCAAGGCGCGGATCACGTTTTCAGAATTGCCGCTGGTGCTGATTCCCATCACTACATCGTCTGGGCCGGCCAGTGCTTCGACCTGTCTTGAAAAAATGTATTCAAAACCGTAGTCGTTGCCCAGGGCCGTCAAAATAGAAGTGTCGACGGTCAGCGCGATGGCGGGCACCGCCTTGCGTTCCCGTTTGTAGCGCCCGACCAGTTCCGCGGCGATGTGCTGGCAGTCACCGGCACTGCCACCGTTACCCATCAACAACAGTTTGCCGCCCTTTTGCAAACTGGCGCGAATCAACTCGATGGCTTTTTGGATGTCCCCCGCCAGCGTTTCTGCCACAGTTTGTTTCAGCCGCGCGCTTTCATTTAAAAAATCCTTGATCTGTTGCATGGCGGTCCTTCACGGTAAAAAAATTTCAGTCAAAGCTTTATTGCCAAACCTTTAAATCAGGCCTTGGCCAGACAAGTTTAAAACTGCCGCATCGCTGGCAACTTACAAAAACTTTAAATCAGGCCCTCATCGGCAAAACTGTAATAATCCATGCCGCCGATGATGATGTGGTCCACCAGCGGGATGCCGATGATCTCCCCGGTCTTGGTCACCCGATGGGTGATTTCAATGTCCGCCTGGCTGGGTGTCGGGTCGCCGCTTGGATGGTTGTGGATCAACACAATCTTGGCGGCGGACTCCTTGATGGCCGGGATCATCACCTCGCGCGGGTGGACGATACTGGCGTTGAGACTCCCTTCGGAAATAGTGAGGTCTTTGATGATATGCAATTTCGGATTCAGCAGAACGACTTTGACGATCTCTTTTTTCAGGTTTTTCAAAAAGGGCGCGTAATGATCGACCAACGCCCGACCGGTGTTCATTTTCTGTTTGCTTCCCGATTTTTTGGAAGCCATCCGTTTTCCCAGCTCCAATGCGGCTTTTATTTGGGCGGCCTTGGCGGTGCCCACACCTGGCACAGAACACAATTCGTTGACTGACGCGCTGTCGATACTTTGAAAATCCTCAAACTTTTTTAAAAGGTCGCGGCTGAGGTCGATCGCGTTTTTACCGGCGCGCGAGTCGCCGGTGCCGATCAGAATACCCAGCAGTTGCGCGTCCGAAAGTTTGTCAGCCCCGTAACGCACCAAGCGTTCCCTGGGACGCTCATCCTCGGGCCAATCCTTGATTGAGGATGAATCATCTTTCATAGATTCCCGGTCCGGCCTAGTCGCCGCCCAATTGGCTTTTGAAATATTCTGATGTCACCCTCAAACCCTGGTCGAGGTCCACTTGCGGTTGCCACTGCAAAAGCTCGCGGGCCCGGGCAATGTTCGGTTGCCGTACTTTGGGGTCGTCCGTGGGCAACGGCTTGAAGACGATTTTACTCTGGCTCCCGGTCACTTGCAAAATTTTCTCGGCCATCTCCAGCAAGTTCATTTCCTTGGGGTTGCCGATGTTGACCGGATCATGCTCAGAGGATAACAGCAAGCGGTAAATGCCTTCAATGAGATCCGTCACGTAGCAAAAACTGCGCGTCTGCCGGCCGTCGCCATAGACGGTGAGATCCTTTCCGGTCCACGCCTGTTTAAAAAAGTTGGGAATCGCCCGGCCGTCATCAATCCCCATACGCGGCCCGTAGGTGTTGAAGATGCGCACGATCCTGGTGTCGACCTGATGAGTGCGGTGGTACGCCATGGTGAGGGCCTCGGCGTAGCGTTTTGCCTCGTCGTAAACACTGCGCGGCCCGATGGGGTTGACATTGCCCCAGTAACTTTCCGCCTGCGGGTGTTCTTTGGGGTCGCCATACACTTCGGATGTGGAGGCCATCAGAAACACCGCTTTTTTGGCACGGGCCAGCCCCAACGCGTTATGGGTTCCGAACGACCCAACCTTGAGCGTCGCAATCGGCAGTTTCAGGTAATTGACGGGACTGGCCGGCGAAGCAAAATTCAGCACGTAATCGAGCGGGCCGTCCACCTGGATGGTGCGCGTCACATCGTGATTGATAAATTGAAAACGGTCGCCCGCCAGGTGGGCGATATTGTCCGCGCTGCCGGTGACCAGGTTGTCCATGCAGATCACCTCATGGCCCGCTTCCAAAAGGCGGTCACATAAATGGGAACCGAGAAATCCCGCTCCCCCCATCACCAGCGATCTAGGCATAACCCTCCTCAGTTTATTTTGGGTTGCGGTGCGGTCTCAAACATTGCGCCGACCGTGATCGCATGCCCCAGCAGAAAACTTCCCGCCGACATCCTTTTTTTCCCCTCCGGTTGCAGTTCGGTAACAATCAACCGGCCCTCCGTGGTGCCGACTTCAATGCCGTAATCCGAAACCCGGACCACCGTTCCCGGTTGATCTGCCGCGGTGCCCGCCGCCGTTTCGACCCGGCACAAACGCAATCGCTGGCCTTGCAGAAAGCCATACGCGCCCGGCCAGGGTTCGAGCCCCCGCACCCGGTTTTGAATGGCGTCGGCGGGTTGATCCCAGCGAATCCAGCCATCCTCTTTTTTAAGCTTGGCGGCGTAGCTGGACTCGGCGTCGTTTTGGGGAATGGGTTGCAATGCGTTCTGCGCCAGCCGGTCCAGAGTTTCCAAAGTCAAACCGGCGCCCGCCGCCGCCAATGTGTCGTGCAGAGTTTGGGCGGTATCGGCCGGACCAATCGTTACTTTGCGCCGGAGCAGGATATCGCCGGTGTCCAAACCCACATCCATCTTCATCGTGGTCACGCCGGTTTCCTTTTCACCCTGGATCAACACCCAATTGATGGGCGCCGCGCCGCGGTATTTAGGCAGTAGGGAGGCGTGAATGTTCATACAAAAATATTTTGGAACCTGCAGGAGCGGCTCTTTTAAAATTTGCCCGTAAGCGATCACAACAATCAAATCCGGTTGCAAGGCACGCAACCGGTCGATGAATTCCGGAGCGCTGGCTTTTTCCGGTTGCACCACTTGCAGGCCGTTGGCCACCGCGTATTGTTTGATGGGTGAGACTTGCAGTACCCGCCCGCGGCCTTTGGGCCGGTCCGGCTGAGTGACCACCGCCTGGATTTCATGCGGCGATGCGTACAACGCCCGCAAGGTCGGCAGGGCAAAATCGGGAGTGCCCATGAAGACGATCTTCATGCCTTCATCTCTTTGATTTTCTTTTTGAACTTTCGTTTCAAGATATCCCGTTTGACTTTGCTCAGCATGTCCCAGAACAACTTGCCATTCAAATGATCCAGTTCGTGTTGGAAAGCCCGCGCCAGGTAATCTGCCACTTCGTAACGCACGTCCTTACCGTTGAGGTCGACTCCCTTGGCTTCGACCCGCTTGAACCGCGAGATGTCCGCAAAAATATCCGGGATGCTCAAACAACCTTCCTGATCGATCTCCTCATCCTCCGAGGCGGTGATGACGGGATTGACGATCACCACCGGGTCGTGCTTGTCGGTGCCGAAACCCATATCCACCACAATCAGCTGAGAAGACTCGCCCACCTGGTTGGCGGCCAGCCCCACGCCCACGCATTCGTACATGGTTTCGATCATGTCCGCGGACAGCGTCACCAACCTCTCGTCGATGTTTTGAATGACCCCGCACTTTCTTCTGAGCACGGGGTCCAGACAGTTTCTAATGGTCAGTATGGACATGGCAGTTGGATCATAAGAAATTGAAAAGACTCATTATAGCCCAACGTGCCGCTAGAAGAAAATCAGAATACTTTAGACCGGATAACAAAACCGCTCCGCGCGGGGCGAATGGAAAAGATTAAATCAACCACAGATGCCTGTCCTGGGCAGTCGAAGGGAAAACAGATAAACACGGATGCATTCACCTGTCACCCAGAGCTAGTCGAAGCATGACCCGGTCACCCTTCGACCAGCTCAGGGTGACACCCCAAATCTTTTTTGTCATTCTGAGGAGCGATCAGCGACGAAGAATCTGGGTTTTCAAAAACCACCCTCATGCAAAGGTCACCTTTGCAAGGGGGGGATACAGGGAAGCCAGGTTGCACCTGGGGGCGAGATGCTTTCTTCTTTTTCCTTTTATCCCTTATCTGCCTTTTTTTCTTTTTTTCTCTGCGGTGAAGCGGGTCACCCTTCGACTAGCTCTGGGTGACAGGTGAATGCATCCGTGTTTATCTGTGTTCATCCGTGGCAAAATTCCCCCAGCCCTCCTTCGACCAGCTCAGGACAGGCTCTTCAAGAAGGGGGAGTTATAACCCCTCCCCACCCTCCCCTTGCCAAGGGGAGGAATTTTTATTTCCCCGGAGTCATGCTCAGCAGTTGTTGAGCGCCTAGCCGAGTGTGACCCGTTAGTACCGGGCCCAATAAATTGGGCAACTACATTAAGGAATAAGCCCCCTAGCCCCCTTCGGAGAAGGGGGAATTATTGGCCTCCAGGTGCAACCTGGTCGGGGGAGTAGGGATAATCCTGGTTGTAGGGTTCGCCTTTGCCGGTCTCCACAAATTTTTTCAAACTGGTTTTTAGAAAATGGCCCCAGCCGCTTTCGCACAATGCGTAACACTCCAATTCGGGAGTGAGGCCCTCATGCACAAAATGCAGATCGGTGCTGTTATCGGGACCGGCGGTTAAATGAAAATTCATTGAGGTTCCCACCCACTCATCGGTCTTGCTCACCATGGAAAAATCCAGAAAATATTCGACGCAGTGCCAATGGACCTCCTGGTCCCGCACCATTTTTCTAATTTGGGCCACGCAGATGGTCTTGCCGAAGCGAAAGGTGGATTGAGCGCCGGGCTTGGTGGCCACTTCGCAATCGGCCGTCCACCAGCCCCGGAACCCTTCCGCAGTGGTGAGCGCTGTAAAAACTTTCGCCGGCGGCGCGTTGATGGTGATTTTACATTCATAAGATTTCATAAAAGACTCTTTCCCCTTTAGCGTGTGCGGGTTCCGGCCAACGCCGGATCTTCCCTGTTTTTACCCTGCCTGAGCGGACCTGTCAACCAGCCAGGTTGCACCTGGAGGCAAGATTCTTCGCTAAAGCTCAGAATGAAAAAATCCCCCCAGCCCCCTTCAAGAAGGGGGAGCCAGCAAGTCCTCCATGCCAATATTTCCCTCCCGGCATAGCCTGGCCATCAGCCTCCCTCGCTAGACGGTGGACCCAGGAGGCGGACCGTTGGGAATCATGCCCAAAAATTATTGAGCGGAGATTAAAGTCTGACCATCTGCCTCCAGCCGCAGGCTGGCCCCTTGGCAGGGGAGGCAGAGGGATGAACTCTGTGATCATGCCCAATCATTGTGGGTCCCATGCCCCAGTCAAGACCACTTTGCCTCCAGCCGCAGGCTGGGCGGAACTTATTGGCCAATGGGTCCGTTTGGGTTACAATGGAAAATCCGATTAATCAAATATTATCAGTAACATCCCTTAAAGGACAGTATGGAGACAGAGGCGGAGGCACAGGTGTGCCGGGCGCGCGATCTATTGAAAATGGGCGACTATGTCGGCGTGTACGATGTCGCCCAAAAAGCGCTGGAAAACGATTCCGCCGATCCGGCCCTGCTCTATTTGGCGGTGCTCGGTCTGGCCCGTAGCGGCGCTATCAGCCAGGCCATGCATTTTTACGGCCAGGTGAAATCACGTCTGCCGCTTTCCGAGGAAAATCTTTCCCTGGAAGCCCGTCTCTATAAGGATCAGTTTCTGGCCTGCCAGGATCCCCCCAAAAAAAACAAATTGGGTTTGCAGGCCCGTGACCTTTATTTGCGAGCCTATCAAATACAAAAAAATTATTACCCGGCGATCAATGCCGCCACCCTGTCTTTGTTGATCGACGACGCCGACGCCTGCCGGAGCCTGGCGGAGGAAGTGTTGCATATTTGCGACACCACGCCGTTGGCCGGGAACGCCAGCGATTATTTCGTCCATGTCACCCGGGCGGAAGCCTGTTTGCTGTTGGAACGCGATGCCGAAGCGGCAGAGGCTTTACAACAGGCGCGGGAAACCAGTGCGAACGATTTTGGCAACCTCAGCACCTCGTTTCGTCAGCTCTCA
>Ga0209987_10000463_pt1 | contig 21159 bp, 24 predicted proteins | sample N074metaG_FD_182134 | JGI IMG/M metagenome (GOLD analysis project Ga0209987, IMG submission 182134) | Deep subsurface microbial communities from Kermadec Trench to uncover new lineages of life (NeLLi) - N074 metaG (SPAdes) (version 2) | ecosystem: Environmental > Aquatic > Marine > Ocean trench...
TCCAGTTCCGAAGCGTCTCCGATCAGCCAGCTGAGCTTTCCGCGCAGCGTGAGTTCATTCCGGTCGTTGGTATCGTCGGCATCGAGAAAGTCGTTGTCGATGAACCCGTCACTGACTACTTGCTGAAGCGCAATCCGGTAGCCCACGCGCTCGCTTAAGGGGCCCGACAATGTGCCCGCCAGGCTGTAGCTGCCATAGTTCGCCAGCTCTGCGCGCAGCGAGCCCCGTTGCTCGGAGCTCGGCTGGTTGGTGGTGACGTTGATCAGCCCGGCCAAGGCGTTCGCCCCATAACGGGTACCCTGGGGGCCCCGAAAAACCTCCACCTGGCTGACGTCGTAAAGGGTCCCCACCGCACCCACGCCGCTGAAATCCACGTGATCGATCAGCAACCCAACCGACGAATTGAGGGGCTCGGCAAACTGGCCGCGCTCACCGATGCCTCGAATCTGGAAATACCTTCCCCGGGAGGCGCCATTCGCGTAGTTGACGTTGGCCGTCATCCCAAGCAGTTCCTCGAGATGATGTGCGTTCCGTGCGGCGATATCCCGCTCGGTCAGCACCGAGACACTTGCCGGGACGGAACGCAGCTCCGGCTCGCGAAACTCGCCCGTAACGACGATCTCCGGAATGACAGGCTCAGTCCCGGACTCGGCACCCAGTACGACGCATGGCATCGCCAGCGCGACCAGTAGAACTCTCGACAGCAGAATCATCGTTGGCTCCGGTGGTGATCCGAAGCGACGGGTGGACACGGACGGGTAAGAATGCACAAGTCCCTATCCCTACGCCGGTACGAACCGGATCAGGTTCAAAGGGTCCACTGCTACCGTCGTTCGCGTCGGTGTTCAGCGTCTCAGGTCTTTACGACCACCCCTTGGGTTGCGCGCATTGTGCGCGCCTCGTTTCATCGATGCAAACTCATCCGGTGTCCGACGCATTAGTGGCCTCGCGCAAGTCCGGAAGCACGTAGCCCTGTGCATCCAGATTCCCGCGCACCCGCTTCTTGTCCATCTTGCCGGTGCCGGTGAGCGGGATATCGTCAACAAACAGCACGTCATCGGGCAGCTGCCACTTGGCAAACCGGGTCGCACAATGGGCAAGAACCTGATCCGCATCAACACCCGCCCCTTCGTCGAGTATCACCAGTGCAACGGGGCGCTCATCCCATCGGGGGTGGGGTCGCGCCACGACACAAGCCTGGGCGACACCAGCGATCGCCACGATGTGATTTTCAAGGTCGACCGAAGAGATCCACTCGCCACCCGACTTGATCAGATCCTTCGAACGGTCGCTGATGATCAGGTATTCATCCCGGTCGATCATCCCGACGTCCCCGGTGATCAGCCAGCCGTCATGGAATTTGTCGGGTTGCGGGTCGTGGTAATACTCAGAACAGATCCACGGTCCGCGGATCAGAATTTCCCCGACCGCCTCGCCGTCGTGTGGCAGTCGATTGAACGTTTCATCGAAGATATCGAGTTCAAGACCAGGCATCAGCTGGCCGGCTTTGGCGACGTTTTCGAACTGCTCATCGTCAGTGAGCTCGAGCTGACCGCGCTTCATTACCCTTCGAGACAGCGTTGCCAGCGGGCTGGTCTCCGTCATGCCCCAGCCCTGGATCATCTCGACGCCCAACTCATCGGCATACCAGCGAATCAGTGAGGGCGGCGGGGCCGAACCCCCACAGGTCAGTCGATCCAGCTTCGACAGATCGGCGGCGTTCGGATTGGCCTCGACCATCGCCTTGATCCCCTGCCAGATCGTCGGCACGCCAGCGGAGATCGTCACGCCCTCGCTGGACATCAGTTCCAGAATGCGCGCCGGATCCATGAAGCGGTGCACCATGACCTGCTTCATGCCCAGCATGGTGGCTGCCCACGGCAAACCCCAACCCATCGCATGGAACATCGGCACGATGCCGCACAGACAGTCGGTGCCGCTGAGCCCCATGGCATCGGTCATGCATTGGGTGAGGGTATGCAGATACTGAGAACGGTGCTCGTACTCCACGCCCTTCGGGTTGCCCGTCGTGCCGCTCGTGTAGCACAGTCCGAGTGGCGAATTCTCATCGATGTCGGGCCATTCATAGTCGGCCGGCTTGCCCGCGATAAATGCTTCGTAGTCCACGGCGTTCGGCAGATCCGTGTGCCAGCCCTCCTCTCCCGCTTCCGTGGCAACGACGACCTGTTGGACACTGGGCATTCGACCATCGAGCTTTTCGAGCAGCGGCAGCACGCTGGCGTCGACGATGATCAGCTTGTCCTGGGCGTGTTCAACGATATAGGCGAGATCCGAATCGGACAGTCGTACGTTGAGGGTGTGCAGGACCGCGCCCATCCCCGCGGTCGCGTGATAGGCCTCGAGGTGGCGCGAGCCGTTCCACATGAAGGTCGCGACCCGATCGCCCACTGCTACGCCCGCCTCGGCCAGCGCATGAGCCAGCTGATGGGCACGGTCACGGGTCTGACGATAGGTCTGACGCCGCACGCCCGTTGCTGTGGCGGTCACGATTTCTTCATGCGGCGCGACCTTCGCCCCGCGATCCAGCAATCGGTGCATCAACAGAGGGGTGTGCTGCATGGCCATGAACGGTCGATCTCCGCGACGACAAACGCCCGGATGGTACCCCAGCATGCTGCTCTGGGATACGCGGGCTGGGCTTTCCGCCACCATCGGCCGCTTGCCCGACGAAACGGCAGTATTTTCATGGCCAGACTGATCCATCAGTCGGTCTCCCGCGAAAGACGCGAGTCGCCAGATCTGACGTGCGTGGCGTGATTAGAAGCGCGCGCCAAGCAGCAACTGGAACACCACGTCGGGCGATGAATCGCTCACCAGGTCCTCCGACAGCGCGACGTCCGTCCAGAATTTCCTGTTGAACGCAAAGCGCGCCCCGACCGAGCCCTGCAGCGCTTCGCCACTGACCTGATCCAAACCGGTACCAATCAGCTCGGTATGACCATCGAGTTGCGCTTTCAACGTCCAGCGCGCAGTGATCGGATAGCTCAACCCCAGGTGCCCGAACAGCGCAACGTCGTTCTGCTCTTCAGGGACGAGCTCGCCTTCTTCCATCAGCAGCACGCCGCCCGTCATGGTGAGTTCAAGCCCCAGGCGAGACAACCAGCGCCGATCGGTAAAATCAATCCACACGGCCAGATCCGTTCCGTCCGAGCCGGTCAGCTTGTCGGCGTCGCCGGTTGGCAGCTTCAGTGATCCCCTCAGCGCCAGCGCGCGATCCACCTCCTGCAGCCAACCGAACGCGCCCGAAAAACGTATATCGCCGAGCGACTCTTTGCTGTCCTGGAAGTCGATATAGCTCGTCCCTGCGCTGCGAATCACGTAGTCGATCTTGTTCCGTTGCGCATCATCGCGGCCCCCCTGGGGAAAGCCGAACAGATCGTGAAACTCATCGATGACCCGATCCAGGCGTCCACCGTGGTGAATCACGTAGGGCACCTCGATGCCAATTTCGAAGCGCCGGCCCAGGGGCCGCCGATAGCCGGCTGTCATGGTAACGGTCTCACCATCGAAGAACGCGAAACTGCCGTCCTCGACATCACTGGTGAACACGTTTGCAATTTCCGTGTTGAAGGTCAGTTCGTGATCGGAGCGCAGCAACGCTCCACCCAGCGCCCGCGGCAGCCCGAAGATCTGCGAGGCCGGAGAGGCGTTGCGAATCCGCAGAGGTCCATCAATCGCATGGGTTGTATGGGAAAGGAGTAACAGACTGATCGCCGTGACAAACTGCGTCGCTCGCTGCATCAATTGATACTCCTCGATTCGCCGTCCCAGAACGGCCTGCGCAGCTCGACCTTCAGGATCTTGCCCGCCCCGCTCTTGGGAAGATCAATGTCGCGCACGTCAAAACTCTTCGGACATTTGTAACCCGCGATGCGACTTCTGCAATGACTGAACAGGTCCTGCGTGCTGACCGTCATCCCGGGTCTGAGCGTTACCACCGCATGCACCGCTTCGCCCCAATCTGCGCTGGGAATGCCGATCACCGCACACTCTGCTATTGCGGGGTGCTGATAGAGAACGTTCTCGACTTCCGCGGAGTACACATTTTCGCCGCCCGTAACGATCATGTCCTTGATGCGATCCACCAAAAATAGAAATCCCCGCTCGCCGATGTAGCCGGCATCCCCGGTGTGCATCCACCCACCGCGTAGGGTTTGGGCCGTGAGTTCGGGTTGCTGCCAATAGCCGCGCATGACCATCGGGCCGCGGACACAGATCTCCCCCACCTCACCATCCTCCAGACTATTGCCGTCGACATCGAGAATCACAATGTCCGCGTTGTAGACCGGCCGCCCGGCGGACCGCACGAATCCCGCATCGGGGCCATCGAACACGTGGAAACGTGGCTCCAGCACGGTGGCCACCGGCGACAACTCGGTCATCCCATAGGACTGGAGAAACCGCACGTCGGGAAACAGCGCCATGGCCCGCTCCAGCAAGGCCTCCGGCATCGGCGAAGCGCCATAGGACAGCATGTCGAGGCAGGAGAGGTCGTAGTCGCCGAGACCCGGATGATTGACCAGCCGGTTCAACATGGTCGGCACCACGACGGTGAGCGTGACGCGAAATCGCTCGAGCGCGCCCAGAAACAGGCTGGGTTCGAAGGTAGGAATCACCGCGTGGGTGCCGCCGGCAACGGTGACGCTGAACAGACGGGCGCCGCCCGCAACATGGAACATCGGCGAAACGTGCAGGTGGATCGTCGCGCCGCTGATGTTCATGTTGGCCATCGCCGTCAACGAGTTTGCCATCAGATTGGCGTGGCTCAACATCACGCCCTTGGCGCGCCCCGTGGTCCCGCCGGTATAGAACAGCGCGGCAAGATCATCGTTGTGGCGCACTGCATCCGGCGCCGGCGCCGCGGCGCGGATGAGCGTCTCGGTACTGACAAGGCCATGGTCGTCGTCTGCCGCTGCCAGCAGAATCTGGCGAAGGGCCGGACACTGCTCGCGCAATTCGTCGGCCCAACCACAGTGCTCTGCGTCGACCAGCAGCAGCACCGCCGCGGCATCATTGAGGCACGCCGCGATTTCCTGCGTCGTCCAACGGGTGTTTACCGGGACCATGACCGCGCCGGCCCAAAGCGTCGCGAAGTAATATTCGACGTAGCGATCGCTGTTGCCGGCCAGCATGGCGATCCGCTCGCCCGGAGCAACCCCCAACTCCCGAAATCCGCCCGCCAGGCGCGCGATCCGGTCTTTGAATTCGGCCCAACTCACGGTCCGTTCGAGGCTGACCAGCGCGGCCTTATCCGGCGAGATGTTCGCCGCGCGATGAATGCCCTGGGTCAGTTGCATCGATCATAGTTCGTCCGAAAAAAGCGGTGATTCTACCCAAGCGGCGAGTCGTTCCACAGCGGCACTTTGTGTCCAGTTTGGGGCGTTCGACAGACTCCGTTGCTCCCCTAGCAGGGTCTATGCCCCGTAGGCTGCCTCCGCAGTACGTCGCGCCCATTTGTAGTCGGGTTTGCCGTTGGCCGCGCGACGCACCTCGTCGACGAACAGGATGTGTTTCGGCACTTTGTAGCCGGCGAGCTGCTGCCGGGCATACTCGATCACTTCGTGTTCGGCCTGTTGCGCCGACTCCCGAAGCGAAGTGACCGCAACGACACGCTCTCCAAACCGCTCATCCGGCACCCCGACAACCAGGCAATCGAGCACCGTCTCAAACCGTTTCACTGCCTCTTCGACCTCTTCGGGAAACACTTTCTCACCCGCCGTATTGATGCAGACGCTGCCCCGTCCCAACAAGGTGATCGAGCCGTCGGCCTCCACCCGCGCGTAGTCGCCTGGAAAGCTGTAACGCACGCCGTCGATCTCGCGAAACGTCTCGGCCGACTTCACCGGATCTTTGTAGTAGCCGATGGGTACCAGGCCGCTGCTAGCGACCCGCCCGACCGCTTCATCGCCGGGTTGCAGTTCCCGCCCGTCATCGGCAAACACCTTCACCCCTTCACTGAGCTCGAAGGTGGCGGTCCGCGGCGAACGATCGCGGCTGGTGACCGAACTACCCATGCCGCCTTCCGTCGAACCCATGGTATCGACCAGTTCCATGTCGTGGTGTTCAAGCAGCCCTTCCTTGACTTCCGCGCTCCACATCACCCCACTGGAGACGATCTGGGTCAGCGACGCGAGATCGAAGGGATGGCCTGCATCACGCGCCGCATTCAACGACTCCAGCATCGGGCGCGCAAACGCATCACCAACGATCACTACCGACGTTGCGCGATGCTGTTCAACCAGGCTCCACATCAGGTCCGGATCAAAGCCGAGCTTCGAAAACGTGACCACGCTGCCGCCCAGCAGCAGCGGAATGAACGTTCCAAGCCACATCCCGGTGCCGTGCATCAACGGGCAGCCGACGACGCTGCGCGGCACACCCCCGGCAGCGGCGAGTCGCGTGACCAGATCCGGCAACTCGTCCACGGACGTTGGAACATCGAATCCATGCGCCACATAGCCCATGCACATGGCCATGCAGAACTCACCATTGTTGTACATCACACCCTTGGGTAACCCGGTGGTCCCGCCCGTGTACAGCATGTACAGGTCATCCATCGCGCGCTCCACTCGCGGCGCGGGAGGGTTGTCACGCAGCCCGCGCTCAAAGTCGACCGCGTCGTGCAGGAGCGCCTCGGTACCATCATCCACCTGCACCCAGAGTTTGACCTTGGGCAGCCGGTCGCGAATCTCCCAGATGCGCATCGCGTAGCAGGCCTGATAAACCACTGCCTCGGCATCGGCGTTGTCGAGCAGGTACACCAGCTCGTCGGCCTTGTAGCGGTAGTTCACATTGATCGGGCAACCACGAATCTTGAAGATCCCATACTGGGCTTCGAGGTATTCGTTGCAGTTGTGCAGATAGATGCCCACCTTGGCGCCGGCGCCCAACCCCGCGCCTTCCAGAACCGCTGCAAACCGCGCCGCGCGCTCATCGTATTCGCGCCAGCTGTGGGTCTGGTTACCGCAGATCAGCGCAGGCTGATCGGGAATGGTATCCGCGATCCGCTCCCACGCCGTCGCAAAGTGGAAATTCATTCCCGTCCCCCTGCTGCGAAAAGTCCCCTGCTGAGCACAACCATGCTAACCCGATCCGACCAACAATTGGCCAATCTCGCCATCGGTCGTTCGGCGTCCGATGCGTTGCTTTCCTAAATCCCATGAAAACAACGTGTTAGTAAGGTACGAAACCTGGCACGCAACTTGAATAGACAAGGATGTAGACACGCAAGTCACGGATTGAAGGACATGAACAACTCATTTCGACTTTCGCGTATTGCCGCCCCCCGCGCGACGCTGTGGTCGATCGTCTTGCTGACGCTGGTGCTGTGCATCTTTGGACTGTCGGCAAGCGCCGCCATGACGGCCAACGAGGCTGCAATCACCAGCCACGCACTGATCGCCGAAGGCCCCCTGGCGCAGGTGCTGTGCCTGATGGGTCGTGGCTGAGCGAGCGACAACATGACGACGGATCGCGTGAACAGCAACCCTGGTCTGCGCCTGGACAAGGACAACAGCATGATCGTCGGGGTTTGTGCCGGAATCGCCCGCTATCTGCGTGTCGAACCCACCTGGGTGCGGGTCGGTGCGCTGGTCGTAGCGATATTTTCAACCAAACTGGTGATCATCGGTTATCTGATCGGCTGGTTGATGTTGGACGAGTAGCCCGCACCTCCGGCATACACCGGGCAGCCGGCCATGCACGCCAGCGGCGGCGGCTGCGGGTCGGCGTCGAGGGCAAGCGCTTCGAAAGCCTTCGCCCAGCCGAGCAATCGTTTGGACAGGGCGCGCTGCTGTCGCTCGCTCAGCGAGTTTGCGAGATCCACCGCGAGGCCACGGTACAGGCGCTCGTTGCGACGCATGACCTCATCGTATTCAGCGCCGTACCAACGCTCGCGGTGATCGACCATCTCGCGAATGCGAAGCAACAATTCCGGATAGCTCAACTGCTGATCCATCAAGGCGAAGACACGCCGCTGCCAGCGCTCTCGATACTCGATCCACATCCGCTCCTCCGGAACGTAGTCGGCCGCTATGCGTTCGATGCGATCTGCCTGGGCACGTGACGCACGCCCGACAAAAAACTCGAATCCATCCTGAAAATCGCGTCGCCAACGCTTCCGTTCTCCGTCAATGTCCAGGTCTGCGATCGGCTTCAGGTACTTGGCATTGCGCCGATCGAAGCGCCGCTTGATGTCCAGCCGCTGCTGCAGACTCGTCGAATGCAGAATCTCCGCTGCCATTGGAACGAACCTGCCACGGATGCGACGGCTCGCATCCAGCACCTGCTCCTCCATCGTCAGCAGCTCCTCCAGCGTCAGCCCATCGGAAAGATCGGCATCGAAGTGCCTCAGCGAAGCCGCGTACACAGACAATTGGGTGGTCCGATGCCAATACAATATGGACTCGAGTTCTGCCTCGAAGTATTCCTCCTGGAGGTCGTCGAACTCGATGTAGTCGTCGACCACCCAGGGGATGATCCGATCCAGGTTGTTGTAGGCGAGTTTGACACCACAACCGGACAGCAGCACCGGAGCCAACAACGCCAGCAGCAGGTGTCTATGCAAGCCGAATTCTCCCTCTCCAGTTCGCGCCCGTGCACGCCTCGCCCCAGCGCGGCCCCTATGAAACAGCTACCGGGCCGACCGAGTTTCCCGCCAGACGCGGAAACTTGCAATCTCGTCGCGCAACATCGTTGCAACCCAACCCAGCACCATAGCGTCATCAAGCAGACCGACCACCGGGATCGCGTCGGGGACCGAATCTACGGGAACCGCCAGATACACCAGACCCGCGGTGATCAACACGAGGCTGCCCGCCGACAGATCCCGGTAGTCACCCGCTATCTTCAAACGCAGCATGTCGACCAGCAGGGCGGCCGACTCGTGCAACGCTCGCCAGCGCGCGGCCAGGTGACCAGGCCGGCGCAGCAACCGCTCGGTCTCCGCGAGCATGGTTCGCAACGCGCGCGGGTCCCGCAGCACACGCACCGCTCGTTTCCGGTAGTCCAGGATCAACGCAGACATCACGCCCTCCTTGCCACGGAAATGAAGTTGACGATCCACTTGGCAATCAGCACGGAATCGATGCGCTGAGCCAGCGAGGCCATCCCCACGGCGAACCGCTGTTCCCCCAGAAGTTCCCGCCGCGAGGTCATCAGACGCGCTGCATACTCGGGCTCGAACTCAGGGTGACCCTGGAACGTCAGTATGTGCCCGTCGATCGTATAACCACCGTTGGGACAGATCTCGCTGGCGGCGAACAACACCGCCCGACTGGGCAACGTTACCACCTGATCTCTGTGGCTGGAAATCAGCCGGAAACTGGCCCGGCACGGCGTCATCCACGCCTGCTGCGCCAACACCTCCGAGGTGTGCACGCCCACTGTCCATCCGACATCCGCGGGCGCCGTTTCACCATCCAGCACGTGCGCGATCAACTGGTGCCCAAAGCAGATCCCGATCAACGGCGTGCGCGTCGTGTCGAGTTCCAGGACGAACTCGCCCAGCGTCCGGATCCATTGCGCATCGTCGTAGACGCTGTCACGACTGCCGGTAATCAGGTAACCATCGCAATCCGCCAGGCGCTCCGGATATTCTTCACGTCGAACGTCGTAGTTCGTAAATTCGAGGGGTTCGGTTTCAGCACCCTGACTGAGGATCCCATGGAACATCCCCGGGTAATCACCGAACTCCGACTGGAAGTCGTCGCGCACGGCGTCGGTCTGAAGGATTCCTAAACGCATGACGTCTCGGGTGCCAGAATCACGCATCAGATGATCTCGAAGTATCGCCTCAACTGCCAGTCGTTCACGGTTCGTTCGTGTTCGCGCGCTTCCCATATCCGACTGGCCACGAAGTGGTCCACAAAGACTTCGCCGAACAACTCCCGGGCCACGCCGGAGCCCGCCAGCCGTGCCGCTGCATCCCTCAGGTTGGTCGCGAACTGCTGTTGCGCGGGTAAATCGTCCTGCAGGTCGTAGGCATTGCCACGTACGCTGGCATCCGGTTCGAGATCGTTTCGGATACCCACGAGGGCCGCGCCAATTACCGCTGCCGCAACCAGATACGGGTTCGCATCAGCACCCGGTGCGCGGCATTCGAGCCGCTGACTGCTCGCCGAGCCGCCGATCACCCGCAGCGCCACGGTCCTGTTCTCTATCCCCCAGGTGCTTGCGGTAGGCGCCCAGGCGCCCTTCACGAGCCGGGTGTAACTGTTGACCGTCGGTGCAATCAGAGCGATCAGCTCCGGCAGGTATCGCACGACGCCGGCAATGGCCTGTCGCTGCGTGCGACTGATGCAATGTTCCGCCTGCTCGTCGTAGAACAGATTGTCGCGTTGGGGATCGAGGAACGAGAAGTGACAGTGGCCGCTCTGCCCCGCGTAGTCCATGGACCACTTGGCCATGAAGGTGGCAACGCGCTGACGCCTGGCGAAGTATACCTTGCTGAAGGTCTTGAAGAGGCTGGCCTGGTCCGCCGCGGCGATCGCATCGGTCGCTTCGAGGGCCGCTTCCCAAACACCCGGACCGGTCTCACAGTGCATGCTTTCCACCGGACAACCCAGCGCGGCGCAGTAGTCCATCAACCCATTGAACAGATCCGCCTGGGACGAGGCGCGCAGCATGGAGTAACCGAAGTTCCCGGGCGTCAGCGGCGTCAGGTTCCGGAAGTCTTTCTCATGCAGGGTGTGGGACGTCTCGTCGAATACGAAAAATTCGTATTCGAGGCCCATCCGGACATCGATGTCCAACTCCCGGGCGATGCGCAGAACGCGTCGCAGCGCGGAGCGCGGGCACAACGGATGGTTGTCTGCGTCATCGGCCCCTACGAACTCGCCGATGAAATAGGGGACACCCTCGTCCTCGAGCCAGCGCTCAGTCTCGCTCAGCAATCGAAAGGCCGCATCCGGAAACCCCGTGTGCCAGCCGGTAAAGGTCGCATTGTCGTACAACTGGTCGTTCACGTCCCAGCCGAACACGCAGTCGCAGAAGCCGCCGCCCTTCTCCATCACCGAGGCGAACTTTTCGAGGCTGATATACTTGCCTCGAATCACACCATCGAGGTCGGCGAGGCCGAGCTTCACACGGCGCACACCGCGCTCGTCATAGTCTTTGAGCTTCGCCGCCAGCTTGTTGGTCATGGTCAGGTGTTCCTTGCATCGAGTTCTCCACTGAAGTTGTGGATAACTCTCTGGATAACTGATGGACAATCGGCCCCACGCTACAGAATACGGGAACTACGCGGAATTGATCAAAAATTGGGCAGATGAGAATTTATACTTGAATTTCAACTAGATACGGCCAGGTGATCAGGCTTTCGATCAACTAAAATCTCCATCTTGCCTTCCGGCGGGCAGATATCCGCCGCCTTGTGCATAACATTTGTCACCGGGGTGTCCGATTATGTTAGTAATCGCTAACTAGATGGATATCAACAGCCTTGGCTTCGAGCCGCAAACTCGAACCGGAAGCGCGCGCCCTCTGAGAACCGTTGTACCGAGTCGCAGTGCTCAGCGCCCTGGCGAACGTCTCGTGTTCCCGGCGAGTTGATCCGGCTCGTCCTTCTTCCAGGCCGCCGGGTCCTCCGACCCACGAGGGATGCCGAAGGGCCACACCGGGTCGGGAGCATCCCAATTGTCGCCACAGTCGCCACCGCCAAGGAGCTCCGGTATCTGCATTGGATCGATCGTCGCCTCGGCTTCGGCCCAATCCAGCTCCACGGGCGCGAGCGCAAGCGCTGCCGGTAGCGGAACCAGCAGCAGGAGTACCACCGCAACACCACGCCGCAACGGATTCAGCAAACGTCCAGACATCGATCTACTCCTTGATCTGAATCACATCGCGCCTGCCAGGACGGCTGCCACGAGAATCAACAGCACTGCGACCCCGGCAATGATGTAGACCGAGCGATCCGACGCCGCAACGGCCGCCGGTTCAGAGGCGGGTTGGAAACGCTGAGTCGTCGATTCAGACGCGATCCACCGAGGTTGAGTGGCGTCGCCCATATCGCGTTGAGATGCATCGCCAAACCCATCGATCACTCCGGAGCGAATGCGTCGGAACTCACCACGCGATATCTCGCCGGCTGCGTGGGCTTTGGCAATGCGCCGCAGACGTTCGCTTTCCGGGGTCAGTTTGAGCAGTCTCATTGCACTTCCCTCACCAGGCGAACTCCGATCGGTCGCCCGACCACTGCACTGGATGAGCGGTCGTCTGGCGACGAACAGGCCGCCGGCGATCGGAGGGGCGAGCCATCGACCTCCGCGAGCCATTCGGCGGGCCATTCGGCGAGCCCTTGGGCGAGCCCTTCACCGCTGTCGAGCGCGAGCCCGGACAGCCCGAATTCGTTCTCGATGACGCCCGCCGCTCGCTCCGCACAACGCATCGCTTCGCCGCCTACCGCACGGCGCCACTCCTCGATGCTCGGCAAACGGTAGCGATGACCGGTCTTCGCGCTCAACCAGTCCGCAAAGGCGATGGCATCCTCGCTGGATACCGATCCTGAACCGACCGCATCAGCGGTCGGTTCAGGGCAACCATTTGCACTGCAGTACGCCGCGAGTTCTTCCGTTCGAAACACCCGCCGCATGATTGCGAAACGGTTCTCACCACTGGGAATGACCACGAGTTCGGGACCGTGACCAGTGGCACCGAGCGTCAACACGTCAAGACACACGCCAACACTGCCCGGACTGTTGCCCGCTCCGATCAGATGTCGCATCGAGCAGGGGTCGAACTCGAGATTCACCAGCGCCGGTTGCGGCCCGAGCAGACTGATACCCGCTTCACGCAGTTCCTTGGCCCGTTGCTGATCCGTTTCCGCGAGCGACACCACGCACTGGGCCACCCGCTGGGCGACGCCCGTCCGTATGGCAACTTCACGATTCGCATGACGCTCGGTCAAACCACGCACCGCCGTGCCGATCTCGCTTTTATCGAGCCGTTGACACACGAATCCCGCGGCCGCGTCGAGATCCGCCAGGAGGCGCTGATCGGCCTCACTGTCGACCGCGCTGGCGCGGACTTGCTCAACCTGGGTGCGTAATCGTTCAAGCCTGTTGCCGGCCTGTTCGAGGTCGTCGTATTCGAACACCCGGGGTACGATCAGCGCGAACAGCTCGTCCGCGAGGTTCAATTCATTCTGGGCGACCGACCGGTCGATGACATCTAGGTAGACATCGCCCACCTCCTGCTCGAGTTCAGCGTAGAGCGGGTGGTTCGGAAACACCCGAGCGAAACGCAGCAGCTGGAGTTCGATGTCGCCGATCCAGGCACGATCGAGGCGCTCCGCCGCGAGCAGCGCGTCCAGGTCCGCAAGCACCTGTTCCTGCAACGCCTTGTACCCCGGCTCGAACCGGGTACCATCCAGCAAGGCATCCGCCGCGCGCACCAAATCGAAGGCAGCATCAAAGGCCCGGGCCTCCTCCACTCGACCCTGGTACGCATCGAGTACCTGAGCGCGGGTTTCGAGGAACGCGACTCCGCCGTCATCGATCTCGCTCAGCCGCGCAAGCTCCGCCGCCACTCGCTCCTGCCAGAACGCGTCGAAAACCGGCGTCGCCAACAACTCGTTCAACCGACTAACCTGAGCCTCCAGCAACGCGCCCCGGGCAACCACCTCACGCTGTTCAGACATCGGGCCCACCGACAGCCCGATCCCAATCCCGACCGCAACGATCAGCAGCACCGCGGTCATCCAGGGTTTCAGCGCGGGACGGGTGACTAACCCGGCAACGATTTCATCGAGGCTCTGGGGTCGATTCTCGGCATGAAAATCCAACGCACGGGAGAGCACCCACCACTGTCTTCGGCTCAGTTTCTTGATTCGTTCCGGGCGCAGGCCGTCGCGTTCTGCTTCATCGGCGCGTACCCGCTGGAACGGGTGACGACCCGTGAGCAGCATGTACACGACAACGGCCAGCGAGTAGATGTCGTCGGTCGGCTGCGGAGTCTCCCCGAGCAGCATCTCGCGGCTCGCATAGGCCGGTGTCAGGGCGGCCAGCTTGCTTGGATCAAACACCGTGTCGTCACCGAACCGGGCGTTCCCGCGAACCGCTCGGGCAATTCCAAAGTCGAGAATTTTCGCGCCATATTCGTCGGTAACGAACACGTTGGCGGGTTTGAAATCAGCATGGGTAATGCCCGCATCGTGGGCCCTTTTCAAGCCCGCGCACATATCTTCGATAATGGGCCAGGCCATCGCGTCCGGCAGGCCGTTCGGATACTCGCTCAAGAGCTGTCCCAGCTCCTTGCCCTTGAGCAATTCCATGGTCATGTAGGGAATCTCGCCATCTTTGTCGAAATCGAAAATCGACACGATGTTCGGATGCGAGAGCGCCTGTGACTTGGCGGCCTCGCGCTGCAGCGCAACGAATGCGTCCGGATGCGAGCGGAAATCGTTGTTGAGTACCTTGACCGCGAGATAGGGGTCGCGGTCACGCGCCTCGACCTTGCGCAGATCCTTGGCGCGGAAAACCGTTCCCATGCCGCCGGAGCCCAACTTTTCCTCCAGTACGAAGCGTTGCTTCAATACGCGCGGGACGTCGAGCGCCTCGCCTGAGCCAGCGCCCGTGTTACCGCGCATCACCGTCAGATCGGTGGCCGTGGTATCTCGCTCGGTCGGCTCGTAGGGGTGATTGGCCATCGCCACGCTCAGATCTCCAACCGTGACAATACCACCGAGACATTGTCACGGGCGCCGCGCTGCAGCGACAGATCGATCAGTTCCATCACGCCTTGGGTCAAGCTCTCCCGGCTCATCAGATCGCCGATCTCCTCGGCACCGACCTCCCGGTACAGACCGTCGCTGCACAGCAGAAATGTGTCTCCTCGCTCAAGGTCGAACACCGCCACGTCGAGGAACAACTCGAGCTGCCCGCCCACCGCGCGGGTGACGATGTTGGTGTCGCTCTCAACCGCAGTTTTCTCGCTGACCAGGCCATCGTCGAGCAAATCGGCAATCGGATTGTGATCACGCGTGATCTGACACAATTCGGAATCGCGCAGGCGATACAGCCGACTGTCACCGGCCCAGAGCGCAACGCCGACTCCATCGCCAGCAAGCATCGTGACGACGGTGCTGCCGACAATCCTGCCTTCGCAGTGCTCATCCGCGTACCAGCGCAAACCGTCGTTGACTTCGTCCAGCGTGTCATCGACCCGGTCGACCGTATCGCTGAACAACTCTGCCGGAGTCACTTCAGCCAACGCATTGGTGATCCGCTGACTGGCGATTTCGCCCGCCTCATGGCCGCCCATGCCATCCGCGACCGCCCACAATCCAACATCGGGGCGCGCGAGTACCGCATCTTCATTGTGTTTACGACACGCCCCGCGGTGGGATTGAGCAGCCGATTGCCAACGCACAGGCATAGCCACTATTCCAGATGCTCGAAGCGCACGACCGACTCGATGGAAAATGGCTGCCCGAAACTCAGCATGCCCGCGCCCCAGAGGCGAAACGCGCTTCGGTGCACATGGCAAACCGTCTCGTCCTCGCTGCGCACGAACGTGCCGTTGCTGCTCTCATCGATCAGCATGAAGTATTGCCGGTGCCGTTCGATACGCGCATGGCAACGCGAAACGAAAGGGAGTTCGAGACGCAGGCCACACTCCGGGCTGCCCCCAATGGCGAACGACACGAGCCCTTCCAAAGGAACGCTCGTATGGGCACCTGCGTACGACAATATCAATCGCGCCGACGAGGTGAGTTGCCGAGCCTCCATGCTGGGGTTACCGCTGAATTCACCAGTTCAATCGCAAGGATAGCGAACCGCTTGGTCCGCATACTGAGATGCTGCGCACATCTGTGGGAAAGTGGTCGCGCGGGAACGCAGCCACCGTCGGGTCCGACGCGGACGCCGTAACGCAGTACTCGGCGCGCTAGTGCATGAAGTTGAACATTCGCCGCCGGTACTGCGCCGCCAGATCAGACCCTTTGCCAAGCACTGAAAATATTCGAATCATCGTGGTACGACCCACGTCATCCCGAAACTTCCGATCTCGTTGCAGGATACTCATCGCCAAGTCGAGCGCCATCTCGAAGTCGCCATCCGTGGCCGCACGAACCGCGCTCTGGTAGCAGATCTCGAGATCATCCGGCGCCGCTTCCAACTGGCCGGCGAGTACACCACGGTCCGGGATACCGGCCGCTTCCTCAAACAATTCCAGGCGCATCGCCGGACGGTCACGCTGTTCCGTTTCCTCCGGGATCGAGTCCAACAGGGTGCGCGCCTGATCGAGCTCGCCGGTCAGCAGCAACAGGTCCGCGAGCTCCACCTTGAACCCCTGGTTGTTCGGTTCTTCCGCAATGGCTTGCTGAAGCGCCATGAGCGCCGCCTGATGGTCGCCACGTTCCAGGAACTCACCCAACTGGGGGCGCAGCAGATCACCGCTGCTGGCGGTCAACCGGTCGAGCAGGTTGCGCAGCGTTGCTTCGTCCTGGGGTCCGTCCAACTGGTCCGCGAGCTGGCCGTCCTTAACGACGCGAATGCTGGGCAGCCCCTGCACCCGCAGTTGCTGGGCGAGCGTCTGATCCTGCGCCACGTCCGAAAGACCGATGGCAATCTTGCCGGGATACCCGGTCGCAATGGTTTCCAGTTGCCGACGAGCGTCCGCCGACTGTGGCACCTGGTCTGTCCAGAACAACACCACGACCGGGATGCTGGAGGATCGCTCCACCACCTCGGTCTGAAAGTTCTGCGCCGTTACTTCAAATACCGCGCCCTGTTCCGCCATCGTATCGCCATCCAATAGTTCCACGGCCCTCGCCGCACAGGGCACAATACCCGGCCGCTATGCTGATCGAGACTGGGGCTTTCTTCAAGCCACGCGGGCGCGTGCATGATCTACGCAATGCGAAGACCAAGTATCCTATAGCGGCACGTAGGCGACGCCGCCGTCGCGGACCTCAGCTCGATAGGCTTGCAGGCCGAGATAGGCCGGGCGAACGATCGCGACATCGTAGGTTGGATCGGCTGTCGACACGCCCACGGCGCCGGTAAGTGCAACGCCGGAAACACCCGCCACGTATGCCGGTCCGCCCCCCGGTGCAATCGCTTCGTCCCCACCGAAAACCTCGATCCATGCGTCGGGGGTTGTCGGAGTCGCAATCGCTCCGACGGTGTAGACCATCGACGATTGGCTTCGGGCTAGGCGCACGGCTTGCTCGTAGTGGAAGTTCGCCTTGGCCATCGACACGCTCTGCGTGTAACCCTGGTATATGGGCAGGGCAATAGCGGCCAACACACCGATCACGGCGACCACTACCATCAGCTCGATCAGGGTAAATCCCGTCGAACGCTTTGGGTTCATCCCGCATCCTTGTCGCGCAGGACCGCCGCGAGGCGCTGCAACGCGCCATGGATGGGCTTCAGCTCGTCATGTCGCCTGAGTTCGCGCTTATAGAAGTAGTTGCCTTGCTGAAGCTGCCCGATGAAATCGATGATGGCCGTCATGGGACCCGCCACTCGATGACTGATGAGCATTGCGTACACGCAGCAGAACAGAACGTAGGCGAAGAACCCGAACATCGCGGTCCCCGTCACATCGGCAAACAGGTCTGTCAACTGCATACCAGGCACCATCACCTCGGGGCCTTGGTTGAGCAGCGCATCGATGTGCGTCAATTTACGCCGAATGAGCAAGGCGGTGACGCCGAAGAACAGAAAACTACTGCCGATGACGAAGTAGCCATAGCTGATCTGGTGCGTTGGCTTGACAAGAAAGTTCTTGAAACGACGGCGGCTTCTGCTCGAGCCTAGCGCTTCGGCCGTTGCTGAACTATCTGGATTCATTCCAGGCTCAATTTTTTCCGTGATCGCTACGTATGCTAGCTCGACGTAGGCTTCAAATTCGTGCGCTACCTCACGCACTCCGACTTAGGCAGGCCAACTGAAAATGGCGGAGAGGCAATCCGCCGATACAGCCCCAGAGCCCTTTCATATCGTTGATAGGAATCTATCTTGACAAACAAAAACACTGGTATTTAGTGTACAAACCTCCTAGAGGTTCCAGTACAATCTAAACTGTATTGTGGGTATATTTGTGGGTAGATCGGAATGCCGCGAAGATCGAAGCAGCTGAACGTAGCTCAGATAAGAGCCCTCAACAAACCCGGAAAGCATGCCGTTGGAGACAACCTGTACGTTCAGGTGATCGGTTCGGGGAAGTCGTGGTTGTTTCGATACATGCGCAATGGCAAGGCTCGGGAGATGGGCCTCGGGCCAATCGCGCTGGTGTCCCTCGCTGAGGCGCGTCAGAGGGCGTTTGAGCAACGTAAGCTACTCCATGACGGTGTCGATCCGCTTGAGGCGAGACACGCGCAGAGCAGCAGTGAACGGACGATCTGTTTTACCGATGCCGCTTACGAGTACATCGAAACACGCCGTGCAAGCTGGAAAAACGCGAACGACACTTGAAACGTATGCTGGTCCGACACTGGGTCAGATGCCCGTTGATCGAATAGACACCGAACTGGTGCTTAGAGTTCTCCAGCCGATCTGGGACAAAAAAATCGAAACCGCCTCACGTGTTCGTGGTCGGATCGAAAACGTGCTCTCGTGGGCGAGGGTGCGAGGCTTCCGGAGCGGTGACGATCCCGCTCGCTGGCGTGGACATCTTGATCAGATTTTGCCGAGCAGAGCAAAGATTCAGAAGGTAAAGCACCACCCGGCCCTCTCGTACGAAGGGTTACCAGAATTTGTAGCGTCGCTCAGGCAACAAGCCGGAATGGCAGCTCGGGCACTGGAGTTCACGATTCTGACAGTCGCACGGACGTCCCAAGTGATCGAAGCTCGTCGAGCCGAGTTTGGGACGAAGAACGATTTACCTATATGGGTTATTCCTGCCGACCGCATGAAGTCTGACAGGGACCACCGTGTGCCAGTTGTACCTGCGGCCATAGACTTGATCCATAGCCTACCTTCCTTCGACGCTTGGGTCTTTGAGGGCCAACCCGGCGAACCCTTGTCCACTGGAGCAATGTCAGCTGTTCTCAAACGTATGGAGCGAACGGACATTACTGTTCACGGCTTCCGGTCAACGTTCAGGGATTGGTGTTTCGAAGAAACGAGCTTCCCCAGAGAGATTGTCGAGGCCGCTATGGCTCACTCGCTCAGGGATAAAGCAGAGGCGGCGTATCGACGGGGAGACGCTCTAGAGCGCCGGAGAGAGCTAATGGAAGCCTGGGCATATTACGCCGGTGGATTCGAACAAGACGTCCGCGTTGTCCCTATCCGTGGCTGAAACAGGCTTGCGGATACAGCATCCGGTAGTTGACCCACCTGACTCGTTTCCCACCCACACAAGTTCGACATCGCGTCGTTAGCTAACCGACCTGCCGTAATTATTGTTAGAGCGATCTTCAGTAGGAAGCTTGCCCTTTCTTCCTTGGAGGTTGTACTTAATACATCCATGTTCAGAAATGCCTCAAAGAGGTCCAACATGGCCGAGACCATTCTTCGTATTCGCGACGTAATTGCCGCGACCGGACTTTCTCGCAGCGCCATCTGCAAGAAAATGAAGGTTGGGGAGTTCCCCAAACAGGTTCACCTCGGCGTCCGCTCCGTCGGTTGGCCTCGCAGCGAGGTAGAAGCCTGGATCGTCGAGGGCGGGTAAGTTTCCCTTTCTGAGCGGGGAAGCGTTGGTGGGCGAACCACAGCCTACAGAATGGATTATCAAGGGCGTGTTGGAACGACTTCGCGCTAGGTCGCCGAGTCACTCAAAGATTGGAGCTGCTGATGGAATCCGAAGACGAGAAAATCGCCTTGGACACAATAAAGTTCCTGATGATCAGAAATACCGCCCTCAAAGACTGACAATCAAATTGAAATGTCCGCTTTGTGTGCCTATTCTATTGAAAAACTATTGACCGAAAAACAAACATGAGAGTGGCTTGCTTCTGACGTATTCTCCCCCTAGAACCGGACAGGTTAGAACTGGAGTTTTCTGGCATCGTAACGATGGAAGGAGACTCAGATGAAGCGATCGAGATTCACAGAAACACAGATCATCGCGATCCTGAACGAAGCCGATGCGGGGCTGTCGGTGAAGGAGATCTGCCGTAAGCACGGCTTCAGCGACGCGACGTTCTATAACTGGAAGAGCAAGTACGGCGGCATGAGTGCCTCGGAGCTCAAACGGTTGCGTGAGATCGAAGCGGAGAACGCCAGGCTAAAACGAATGTCTGCCGATCTGGCTCTAGAGAACACCGCGCTGAAGGATCTGATCGAAAAAAAGCTCTGAGGCCGCCGGAGAAGCGAGACGCCGTGGATTACCTGGTGGCCCAACATCGCCTGAGTAAGGTCAAGGCCTGTCGAGCCGTCCGGTTATCCAGGTCGGCCTACTACGCCGACGCCGCCGGATCTTCAGAGCACGATCAGCCCGTCACTGAGGTGCTCAATCAGCTCATGGAGAACCATCCTCGATGGGGCTTCGGCCTGTGCTTCGACTGGATGCGGCTGCAGGGCTATCCATGGAATCACAAGCGGGCGCATCGCATATACAAAGCTATGGGCTTGAATTTGCCGCGCCGAAGGAAGCGACGGCTACCCGAGCGTCCCCGGCAGGCACTGGTTGTGCCGGATGCGGTGAATCTGACCTGGTCTCTCGATTTCATGAGCGATGCGCTCTACGGCGGCAGGCGCTTTAGAACGTTGAACATCCTCGATGACGCGGCCAGAGAGATCCTGAACATTGTCATCGACACGTCGATCCCGAGCGGTCGAGTGGTCACTGGAGCAGCTGTGTGCGTGGCGCGGCACACCAAAGGCTCTGAGGCTCGACAACGGCCCCGAACTGATTTCTCAAACGCTGGTTGACTGGTGTGAACATCGATCCGTGAAGCTGCGATACATCCAGCCGGGCAAACCGAATCAGAACGCGTTTATCGAGCGGTTCAACAGAACCTATCGCCATGAAGTGCTCGACGCGTATCTGTTCACCGACCTGAACCAGGTCCGTGCAATTACCGACGACTGGTGTCGTCTGTACAACGAAGAACGGCCCCATCGGAGCCTGGGTCGGATACCACCGGCCCAGTTCCGACGGCGGTTAGAAACCGCCGGAACCTCTAGTTATGAACTGTCCTCTTGACGGGGGGAACTACGCTGGGAGGCGACCAATCTACCGCCCCCAGGC
>Ga0209987_10000467_pt1 | contig 21106 bp, 18 predicted proteins | sample N074metaG_FD_182134 | JGI IMG/M metagenome (GOLD analysis project Ga0209987, IMG submission 182134) | Deep subsurface microbial communities from Kermadec Trench to uncover new lineages of life (NeLLi) - N074 metaG (SPAdes) (version 2) | ecosystem: Environmental > Aquatic > Marine > Ocean trench...
ATTCGGACATTCCATCTTGAGCGGTTAAATAAGCAATAATCGGTGCAACAGGCTTGCCGTTGGTGCATTAAATGTAACTTGATCCTCTTCGGTCAGAGAATCGCCGCTCAGTCCTTTTAGCCACACCGATCGGTTGTCGCTGAAAAGCCGCCCAATTTCGACCGTTGACGCGACAAAGTCGGTTCGGGATTCTCGTCTGACAATATCGCGTTCCTGGCGTAATTGCATGCCCACAAAGATCAATGACGCCACAATTGCAGCCATTCCAAGTAGCTCAGCAATATCCTTCCAACTTACCGATTTCATCTGAAGCCTTTGTAGAGACAAGTAAATATCTGAAAGGTTATCTGAGTGGTGACATCCGCTTCACGCAAGCGGACATTCGAAGCCTGATTGCCCAGACCCCAATTGCGCACTTATTCCGTAACCACCAAGTCCAGTCATCTGATTAGATAGCCTGACAAAAATCCAACATCCTATTCAATGAATACTTCGGCTAGCACAGTTCCCTGTGCAGATCCTGGTGGCGACATGCCAAGCAGCGCAGCGAGCGTTGGCGCAACGTCTGCTGGCTGAATCTCCCTGCGAATGATCCCTGCCCGAACACCTGGTCCGGCGAAGATAACTGGTACGTGGGTATCGTAACGCCAGGGAGAACCGTGCATCACCGCAACCGGGCCCGGATCGAAATTGAACCAATATGGATCTTGTACGATATAGATGTCTCCAGAACGCTCCGGGTGATAATTATTGCGCACACGCCTAGCCACTTCGTCGTTTGCTATCTTGTCAAACCCCGCTTTTGTTACTGCAGCGTAAATACCCGGCTCTTTAACCAGCTCGCCCGCCACTATTTCCTGTGCCTGATCGAGTTCAATTCCTTGCATTTCGATCTTGTCCTTATGCAAGTATATATATGGCCGATAGTAGTATTTAACGATCTCCTCGATGTCGAGAAGATCGGCGCCGATCCTGTTCGCAGCGTCGATAATGTGCTGAGGTAGCAAGCGACCGGCCGGAAATCCGATCGACTGCATATACTCTGGTGCTTCCGCGATACCATGATCAGCCGACAATACGATCAGTGTTTTGTCGAGACCCACCTGACGATCAATGAATTTCAAGAATTCGGCCAGTGTGCGATCAAGTTGCCGGATCATATCCTCCGATTCGAGACTGGCCGGACCAAAGAAATGATTGACCGCATCCAGGCCGGAGAAACTGACGGACAGGTAGTCAGTCGCCTCGCTACGACCAAGCGATTCATGTGTTATCAATGTCTCCGCGAAATCGGCCAGCAGGGCATCACCGTGGGGACTGACGATGACCTGCGTGTAGAGAAGTTTGTTGCCAGCCCCACCGAACTTATGGGGAAATGTTCGTCCATAACCGCGCAAATCTGTTTCGTAGGGGCGATCGTCCTGGTGGGCCATCGCGTAAGTCCCGACATTATTTAGCAGTGTCCAGTAAGTATCCGCGAATTTCTCTGCCTTGCGCTCGGCATTCCAACTCGCAACCCACTCCGGATAGGCATCGTAATAATAAGTCGTCGTTACGAAGTCTCCGCTGTTTGTCGACATCCAGAATGCTTTACCGCCATGCCCGGCCAGTGCGACGGCGCTGCGATCCTTACCAGATACGGCGAACACCTTCGCCTGCTTGCCCGAGTACGAAAGCATTTTGTCAGACAACGTTTCCGCAAGCAGTGCACGAGGAGAACGTCCTGTCGTGCGAGCGAGAAGTTGAGCCGGGTCGACCTGATCACCGCTTAGCTCGACATCGCGAACCGGCAGCGGCAAGTGGTCAGGGTCCTCGATGTTGTAAGCAAGCTCGTCCGCGACAGCGTCATGCCAGACATTTCCTGTCATGCCGTGCATCGATGGGTGTGCGCCAGTCGCTAGCGTGGCATGACCGACGATGGTCTCCGTGTTGGCATGCTGGTAGTGCGCATTAGTAAAAACTGCACCGTTGGCCAGCAGATAGCGAAATCCGCCATCGTCGAAATGGTCCAAGCTGCGTGTAGGCAGGTCTGCCCGCAATCCATCGATGGTGATTTGCAGAACGAGGCGGACATCACCGCCTGCGTAAGCTGCAGTATACGAAGTCGCGCCGAAAACTATTGTCAGCGCGATGCCATAGAACAAGCTGAAACGCATTTTCCCCACAGACGGCTTACACAGCATCGTGGGCAATGTCTGCCCCAATCGTAGAGGTTCCGCCAAGATAGTCCTAATCACGGCCATAGCAATTCCGAAGTTGGTCGATCTGAAGAAACGCATAGTAGTTGCTCCAATCATTCTTAGTTATTTTGCGTAGCCCGTAGCGCACATTTAAAGGTGTCCATCAAACCGGGGCAGGACTATACACCCTATTCACTTCGCCGACGGCTGTAGGGTCGGTAATGCGCACGATTGACACCCTCCTTTGGCTTTCAGGGAGATCACGTCGAGGGCTTCGTATTGGTGGATTCAACGTTGCGTTTTTCCGATAGACTGTATCGTCGACTTGTAATCATAATCAATTCAGTTCAAAAAGCCTCGTAGTGAACCCAATTTCGATTAATTCAGGTTTCAAGATGGAGTGAACATGCGCAATTACACGAAACGAATACTCTTCAGCTTATCGTTAATGCCAGTAATGCTTGGTCTGGTCGGTTCGCCAGCGTTCGCACAGCAATCACCCGATCGCCGGCCGAACATCGTGCTTATCGTCACGGATGACATGGGTTTTGCTGACATCGGGGCTTTTGGCGGAGAAATAGCAACACCTAACATTGACGCACTGGCTTACGCAGGCGCTCGCTTTACCAACTTTTATACGCACGCCACCTGCTCGCCAACCCGGTCATTGCTCCTCTCAGGTGTCGATACGCATTTGAACGGCCTGGGCAACATGAGCGAATGGACGGCACCCAATCAGAAGGGCGTGCCGGGATATGAAGGCGTCCTGAACCACGACGTGGCGACGCTACCGGCGTTGCTCAAACAGTCCGGGTATCACACCTACATGGTCGGCAAGTGGCACCTTGGAAAAGACCCGGACAAGATCCCGGCCGCTCGCGGCTTCGAGAGAGACTTCAGCCTGCTGGATGGCGGCGGCAATTACTGGGGCATGACGAATATAGTTGCAGCGTCGCCACGCCTGGTTTTTACCGAGGACGGGCGTTACCTGACCAGCTTGCCCAAAGACTATTACGCGACCCGAACTTACACGGACAAGATGATCAACTACATCGAGTCGAATCGGGGCGACGGCAAGCCATTCTTTGCCTACGTGGCGCACCAGGCGCCTCATGATCCGTATCACCTTCCCCGTGATGCGCGCAATGGTCACGTTGCGCAATATGACAAAGGCTGGGACGCAGTTCGACGCGAGCGGCTGGATCGACAGATCGAACTCGGCATCATGCCCACTGACACGCAACTGTCCGAGCGCATGTGGTTCGTGCCGGATCCGACTACGCTCGCGGCAGCGCCACGCGCGATTCTCGGCAAAAAGATGGAGCTCTACGCGGACCTGGTCGTCAATCTCGACATGCATATCGGGCGTCTGATCGATTACCTCAAAGAGATCGGAGAATACGACAACACGATATTCATTGTCTTTGGCGACAACGGTGCCGAGGGAACGGACCTTTTCGACATGATCGCCGGAACCCCGGGAACCAGGGACTGGCTTTGGGCCGCTATCAACTGGTCACAGACTGATCCGCAGGCATGGGGCGATCCAGGGTCATTCGTCGGTTATGGACCGATGTGGGCACAGGTATCAATGACACCTTTTAGCCAATACAAAGGTTGGATGGCGGAAGGCGGCATTCGGAATGCGCTGATCGTCAGTGGTCCGGTTGTCAAGCGTGCGGCGGGAAGCATCAATCACGGCTTCATGCATGTAGCCGACATCATGCCTACCTTGCTCGACGTTGCCGGCGCTGAATATCCGGATTCGTCTGATGGTCGTCCATTGCCAGCCATGATCGGCAAGTCCTGGTCCGGCGTGCTTTCAGGAGATGCGGAATCGCCGAGAAATGACGACGACTATATGGGCTGGGAAATCTTCGGCAACCGCGCGATTCGCCAGGGCGACTGGAAACTGCGCTGGCAATTTCGACCGTTTGGCACCGGAGAATGGGAACTTTTCAACCTGGCCGACGATCCGGCCGAGCGATTCGACCTTTCCACAAGATTCCCTGACAAGCTCGAAGATATGCAACGGCTCTGGGCAGAGTATGTCGCTGCCAACAACGTCATCCTGCCCAGCAGGTCGATGTTCGAGACGCTCGAGAAGCAGATGCCAAAGCGTGTCCCGCACGATCCCGGTTATCCGCCCCTTATCTACAAACGCCAGTTTCAACCCCCTTCGGACATGCTGGCGCCGCCAAAGCAATGAACCGAAAATCTTTTGCTTAGGAAACAATAGGTCATGAATATTCTTTTACAAATGATTGGAAAAATTCGACCCTGGATTTGCGTGGTTGTTATTCTGGGCATGTTCGGCAGTATGGCGGCTAACGCACAGGTTCCTCCGCGGTTTTATTGGAAGACATTGCAGGGCACCAGCGCAGTGCCGGTCATCGCATTGTCGGTCAGTGGTAACGTAAACCCTCTCGATCCATCACTCCATTTGGCTCCATCAGCGAGCCTGAGCGCCGACGTAGCGATCGCCGGATACGCGAAAATGTTTCCCGTCTGGAACAAGGCGGCAATGCTGGCCGTGCTCGTGCCCATGGGTCGTATCGAAGGAGAATTTCTTGCCGGTCGGGAAGCGTCGAGTGGTTTTGGTGACCCGATGGTTGAATTCAACATCAACCTGATCGGCCCGCCACCCATCATGAACCTGCCGGATCTACTGCGCTATGAACCGGGATTCTCGCTGGACCTGGTGGTCGACCTGGCATTCCCCTTAGGCCAGAACGACAATACCCAAAGCTTGAATCTCGGCCAGAATCGATGGTACGGGCGCATCGGGACACCGATAGTCTGGCAGCTGGGGCCCTGGATTCCGGCCAGCCGCACGACCCTGGAAATCTATCCCTCAGTCTGGTTGTTCGGTGACAACGACGATTTTGTCGGGCAGAACCTTGAGAATGACCCGACGTTCGAACTGGAAGCGCATCTGACCCGAAACTTTACGTCCAAATTCTGGGCCTCACTCGACGCTACGTATAGCAGTTCGGGGGATGTAACCATTAACAGCGGCGATCCGACATCCGGATCGGATATGACGCTGGTTGGTTTCACGCTCGGTTACCAGCTTAACGACAGCATGCAATTGACATTCGGTTACAAGTCCACACTGGATAACGATACCGCATCAAACGATCTTCACATGAGCGTATTTATGATTTCATTGACGACAGGTTGGCATCGATTGATCGAGGGCGCCAACAGGTTGGGCGGCGGCTAGTCCTGACCGCAACAGTGGTCAGCAGGCTCAATCGATTCGTAATATATTTCAGTCGTTGGCCTGTTGCCTGAGCGTCCTGGACGGCGTCTCTCCGAAGCAGTTTTTGTAGGCCCGCGAAAATTCGCCGAAGTGCCAGAAGCCCCAATTCATGGCCACATCGGTAATCGTCGTGGTGCCTTTCTTCGCCTTGCGCAGTTCATCCCTGGCTCGATGCAGCCGGAGACGATGAAGGTAGGTCAGGGGCGACATGCCCATGATGTCGCGGAACGCATATTGCAGGGTCCTCTCACTGACGTTGGCAGCCGCGCACAGCTCACTCAGGTAGGGCCGGCGACCATCGAGTTTTAGGGTGAAGTCCTCGCATGTTCTGACAATCTCGCTGTAGGTTCTTCCTTTCTTGTCGGTGTCGACAGACTCATCCGGGTCACACGATTCGATCGTTGCAAACAGGGAGTCCATAAACTCGACCTGGGCGCCATAGCGTGCCCAATGGCTGTCATTGAAGAACTCGGGAGTTTTCTCCGCTGCTTCGGCAATCCGTGTCCCGAGTTCAAAATGATCTCTCGCCACTTCCGCAGCTGGATGCCAAAGCTCGGGATCATCGGGAATAGCAAAATCACCTTTCATGCCTCGCAAATCCAGATGTTTGTCGAGAACCTGGGGCGGCACCAGCAATGCGATGCTTTCGTAGCCACTGTCGACGATGATTTCCGCTTCCGCGCCCGGTCCTGCAGCTATTAATGCATAAGAATGCAGCTCAATACCGTCGATGGTGCCGCGTGTTTGCGGCCCCGTTATCGCACAGGCGTCGAAATCCTTGTGAATGAGGGTTCTTGAGCGCACAGCCGCACTACTCGACATGTAGATCAGGCAGCACTCTACGAAGGGGACGATGACCCGCTTGACCTCGAATTTTTCCGGGTCGAGGTTGATGACGTCCTGGTCCAACAACTCAATCGAACCGCGAATGGCCGTAGGATCCGTCATTTGCTCGACTGACACCTCCATTAATTCTTTTGGGAGATTGCGCGGTTGGGTTCGTGATGCTGAATCCATGTCTGCGGTTTTCCGATAGACCGTTCCTGCAATTTGTCATCATAATCAATCGAGCTGGAAAAACCCCGCAATTCCTAGCACCGGTGCGCAAGCGCTGCGCACGCCAGCAGGAGGCCCCTTGCAGAGCACGTCCGCCAAAACCCTGATTGATGTCCACTGCGGTTTGAAGTTCGCCAAAAGCCCGAGATGGATTGATCAGAAGTTGTTGTTTCTCGATATCCATGACAGGTGCATCAAGTCTGCCGACTTGAACGGTACAGTCCAGACCGTCAGGACTCTGCCTTACCTGCCTGGCGGTTTCGGCGTCCTTGCGGACGGAGGATTAATTGTAGGCGACGCCTGGCGTCGAAAAATCTACCGATGGGCTTCCGCTGGCCCAGAGCAGATCGCCGATGTAAGTAATGTTGCTGGATTCTGTCTCTGTGACGGCATCGTCGACAGTCATGGTGGCATGTATGTTGGTGACGCCGGGTTCGACTTCCTGAACCCATTGGTGGATCCAGTGCCGCACGGTGTCATTGTCCACATCAGTGCGAGCGGAGAATCGTCTGTCGTTGCCGCGGATCTGTTTTTCCCGAACGGAATGATTATTACCCCGGATAACAGCACATTGATCGTTGCGGAGACGCTTGGTCACCGTCTAACGGCGTTCGAGATCGGAACTGACGGTTCGCTGCAAAATCGTCGGGTGTGGGCTCAGTTTGGGGACGACGTTAATCCGGACGGAATCTGTATCGATCGCGAGAGTGCAATTTGGGTCGCCGCCGCTGATTCGCGGGTGTTGCGTGTCAGGGAAGGCGGAGAGATTGACCAACAAATTACGACTAAACGACCCGTCTTTGCCACCATGCTCGGGGGTCCTGAACGAAGACATTTATTCATGTGTACTTCGGATTCGGATGATCCCATCATAACCAGCCGCGCCTCGAGCGCGACCATCGACATAGCCGAGGTCGCGACCCCGGGTAGCGGACTTGCCTAGCGTTGTGACTGCAACTGATGCGCAGAAAATTGTCTCAATAAGACCGAGGCGTACGCAATGCAGTGCGCCACAACCGGGAACTGGTTCCTGTACCTTGTACCGGTAATACTGGGAGATCCCCCGACTTTGCCGGGGGGATACTTACGCTCTTGAATGGAATCGGAAGATGCAATGCCAGACCTAATATTGTTTTTCAGCCCGCGCGCATGCTCGCTTGCCTGCCACATTGCATTGGAGGAATCGGGGCTGCCATTCACGGCGAAAGCGGTCAAAATTCGCGAAGGCCAGCACCGGGCCAAGGAATACCTGCGCGTCAATCCCTGGGGCAAGATTCCGGCAATGCTGGTGGACGGCGAGGTATTGACCGAGGCGCACGCCATCCTGTCGTATATTGGTGACCTCGCTCCGGCGGATAAGGTGCTTATGCCGCGGGATGACCCGTTGTTGCGGGCGCATGCGCACGAATGGATGAACTTCCTGTCGGGTACCGTGCATATCGCCTTCCGACCGCTGTTCCGGCCGAACTATCTGATCGGGGACGAGAGCTTGTATCCTGAACTGCGGGAGGTTGGTGTACCGATCTTTCAGAAAACCTTGCTTGAAGTAGACAAGCGACTGTCCGGCAGGACCTGGGCGCTTGGCGATAACTACAGCGTCGTCGATTCCTACCTGTTCGTTTTCTACATGTGGAGCCAACGGGCGGATGTCATTGAGTTTTCCCCGCCAGTGCCTAAGTGGAAGGAACTCTGGGAGCGATTGTATGAGCGCGAAGCAACGCAGCGTGCACTGGCGACCGAAGGCATTACTCCTGAGAACATCTGGCTGGCCTGAATGAGCCTGGTTTACGCAGGAATCTGTTGTCACGCACCGGGGATCACTAACCGGCCGCAGGCTGCGGATCCGTCCGATCTGTCCGAGCTGAAAAAGCAATTCGAGATACTGCGGCGGGAAATCGAGGCGACCGCTCCCGACGCGCTTGTCATGATCTCATCCGAGCATTTCGGCAATTTCTTCAACGACAACATGCCGACCTATGCGATCGGTATGGCAAATTACTACGAGGGCCCGATCGAAGATCCTGATTGGCTCGGCATTCCCAAAGTGCGTGTACCGGGAAACCAGGACCTGTCTCGGAGATTGATCCAAAACGTTCTGAACGATGCGGAAGTCAGTTTTTCAGAAGAATGGAAATTCGATCACGGCATGATGGTGCCGTTGCATCATGTCACACCGGATTACGACATACCGATCATCCCGGTAAACATCAATTGCCAGGCGCCGCCGCTGACGCCGTTACAACGTGCCTATGAATTCGGGATAGCGCTGCGCAAAGCGATTGATGCGTTGCCGGAAAACATTGCCTTACTTGGGACGGGTGGCACCTCGCACTGGCCATGCACGCCGGATAGCGGAAAGATAAACGTTGAATGGGATGAGGATTTTCTGAGGCGCTGGGGCGACAATGACGTACAGGCCATGACCTCGTATCGCGATGAAGACATTTTGCAGGACGCAGGATCGGGCGCGCTGGAGATCCGGACCTCAATTGCGGTTGCTGGTGCTGCAGGCGGGCGCGGCGATGTCCGCTTTTATAAACCGATTCCTGTATTCGCCTGCGGCTGTCTGATTGCAACGATGTCGATCGACTGAGCAAGGAATGATCGTATGGGAGTCTGGAGCCAGGCAAGTTCGTTAGCCGCACAAACGCTGGAGGAGCGGAACCGCTACGTCGATTTCCTGAGATCTGTTTCGATTCTGATGGTAATTAGCGGCCACTGGATGATTGCGACAGCCTATTACGTCGATGGCAACCTGACACAGGGTCACCTGCTGAAAAGCGAACCCCAGACACAATGGCTTACCTGGATTTTTCAGGTTATGCCGATCTTCTTTATCGTTGGCGGCTACGCAAACGCCGTCTCGCTGGAAAGTGCAAGGCGCAATCAAGTCGCTTACGCGGGCTGGTTGGCCACGCGACTGAACAGATTGGTAAGCCCATTACTGGTGTTGCTATTTTTCTGGGCGGCACTTGCGATCGTCATGAAATTTTCCGGCGTGAGCGCGAGCGTTATCCAGTATGCCTCACAGGCTGCATTAATTCCGATCTGGTTTCTCGCGATCTACATCATGGTCGTCATACTCGCGCCGGTGGCGTACCGGTTCTGGCAGCAATACGGTTTTATTTCTTTCTGGATTCTCATCGGCGTCGCCATCCTTGTTGACCTTGCTTTTTTCATTTTCGATCTGCAATGGATGGGCTGGAGCAATTATTTCTGGGTGTGGCTGGCCGTGCATCACCTCGGCTTTGCATGGCGCGATGGCCGCATCGGGAGCCCGGGCAGGCTTTTGCTGTGTTCCGGACTCGGGCTGGCGACTCTGTCGCTGTTGATATTCGTGGGTCCCTATCCGTTCGCGATGGTCGGTTCCCCGGACGAGGGGCTCAGCAATACGTTGCCACCGAAAATAACTTTGCTGGCGCTGGCAGTGTTTCAGTTCGGTTTGCTGCTTTCTGTCGAGAAGCCGATGCGCCGGGTTCTCGAAAATTTGCGACTGTGGACGGCCACCGTGCTGATCAATAGCATGATCATGTCCGTGTATCTTTGGCACATCACCATCATGGTGATTATCGTTTCATTGCTCTACCTGGCCGATGGTTTCGGTCTCAGACTGGCACCCGGTACAACTGAATGGTGGCTGTCGCGGCCGCTGTGGATTGCATTTCTGTATATGTCGTTGTTGCCGGTTGCACTACTGGTATCGCCATTCGAGCGCCGCGGGCGACCGGAGGATGCCAGTGTCCCCTCGGCAGCAAGACAGGTCGGCGGGGCGGTGCTGTTCTGCCTTGGTCTCGCGCTGCTTGCGAGGTATGGCTACGGTGGCGGGCCATTGCCGCGACTCGATGTTGCTTCATTCGCGTTGGTGGTGATCGGAGCGGGGATCAGCGGTCTGTTGCCCGGCTTCAAATAGTTTTCAGATCTCATCAACGTAACGCTTCGACCGGGTGCGGATCGCTATGAATCGACAAAATCAATGGCTTGCGACCAGCGGAACTGCGGCTGACTGCTATATTTAATAAGGCAGCATTCGTTTTCTGACAGGGACACCAAGCTTAGAAGAGGCGATGAAATGAACGGGAATCTTTTAGCAGTGCTCATAGCGAGCATCACATGCTTTTCAGCTCGCGCAGGATGAGACAACGCAGCCCGGGTTCGTATACGTTACATACTTTGAGTGCAATCAGGCAGCAGAGGCCAGAGCAGACGAGATTGTCGATCGCATTTACGCGCCATATTACAATACTGCACTCGAACAGGGTGATATCGCGTCATGGGGATGGCTTGCACATTTTGTCGGTGGCAAGTGGCGACGGGCCCTGGTTTTGACGGCCAGCAATATGGACGATTTGCTGGATTCTGCGGGTGCGCTCGGCGAGGTCATCGCAGAAGCTACGCCTGAGGCAGGACGAGCATTTTCCGAAGCATGTCCAAAACACGATGATTACATTTGGGAAACAGCGCCAGGCATCGGCGGCGCTGTACTTGGTCAGGAACGCGCAGCAGCTGGTTTTTCGGTTTATTTTCAATGTGATTCTTCGCGGGAAGAGCGTGCCGACGAGATCATGCGCGACGTGTTGGGTCCGATTTACGACCAGCAGATCGCGAACGGCGGTCTGGCCACGTGGTCCTGGCTAAAGCATAACGTTGGCGGGGAATTTCGCAGACTTCTGAGTACGACCGGGACTGATCACAAGTCAATAATGAGGGCCCGGACGGCGATCGTTGCAGAATTCAACCGGGGCCGGACCAAGCGGGCCTTTACCCAGTTCAACGAGATCTGTCCGAGCCATCAGGATTACATGTGGGACATACAGATAGAAAATCCCTGACGCCGTCGGCATAGGCGATTTTCTTTCCGACAATGACTTTCCGGCGGTGCCAGAATGTCAATCAGTGCGTTGTTTTCCGCTGGCCCGATCAGTAACCTGAACCTCACATATCTTTGGGTCAGCTCGAATTGATGCATTCTTATTCCCTGAAAAACCTGGGGCGCCTCCCGGTACTTGCCGTACTGTGTGCATCGACCGTTATTGCTGACGAATTTCAAAACGGCATCGATGCGTACAACGACGACGAATATGCGGCAGCGCTGGCGGCGTGGATGCCGCTGGCTGAGGACGGCGACCTCAATGCCATGTACAACATTGGTCTGATCTATGACGAAGGTCTGGGTGTAGAAACAGATAAGGTGCGTGCACTACGATGGTATCTTGGGCCGGCGGAAGAGGGCGATGTTGCGGCGCAGTTCAACATGGCAACGATCTACGATTTTGGCAAGGGTGTACCCGAAGACAATGAGAAAGCGTCTTACTGGTACGCGGCGGCCGCAAGGCAGGCGGATGAGCAGGCCCAGTTTAATCTCGGGATCATGTATGCAAATGGCGAAGGCGTAGAGATCGACCACGACGAATCGATGCAGTGGTACCGGTTAAGTGCAGACCAGGGTCACGCCTCGGCGCAATACAACCTTGCTCAAATGTTCGATGTTGGTGCCGTGATTCCTGAAGATAACCACGAGGCGATGAAGTGGTATCTCAAGGCTGCAGAGCAGGACGATGCCGATGCCCAGTTTGCCATCGCGTCGATGTACGATACCGGCGACGGATTCATGGAGGACGACGTGCTCGCGATCAAGTGGTACGAGCTTGCTGCCAGACAGGGCCTCGTGGCTGCACAATTCAATCTCGCCGTTATGTATGACGTCGGCGAAGGCGTGCCTGAAGATAAATTGCGGGCCGTCAAATGGTATGAAGCGGCGGGCGAACAGGGACACCAGAACGCACAACTGAACCTGGGGCTCATGTACGAAAACGGTGAAGGAGTTGCAGCTGACCCTGATGTGGCGATGCAATGGTATCGAAGGGCTGCGGATCAGGGTCTCACGGATGCGCAATATGCGATCGCACTGATGTTTGACGAAGGGGCCGGCATCGAAGAAGACAATGTTGAGGCAATTGGCTGGTATATGCGCGCGGCCAAACAGGGCGCTGCTGACGCACAGAACAATCTTGGCGCCATGTACGATGCGGGCGAGGGTACACCGGAAAACGATGCAGAGGCCGTGAAATGGTATCTGCTGGCTGCTGAGCAGGGCAACTCGATCGCGCAAAACAACATTGGCGCTATGTATTTCGCCGGCGAGGGCATCGAGGAAAACCAGGTCGAAGCCTACAAGTGGTTCTTTATTTCCGGCGAACTCGGCAACGATGATGGCAAGGGCAACAGCGAGTATGCCGGCGAATCCATGATGTCTGGCGAAATCCTGAAAGCAAAAATGCTCGGCCGGGAATGGCTGGCGGAATTCGAAAACGGCGCTACTGTTGATTAGGCGTAGTATGCCCCCAGTAAGAACCGAATGAACGGCATCATTCTACGAACACTTATCATCATGCTGGGTCTGCTCCTGGCATCCTCTCTGATTCCGGGTGTGCAGATCACCGGCATCGGCAGCTTCATTCTTGCTGCTCTGTTACTCGGGCTGGTCAACGCATTTGTTCGACCGATCGCATTTTTGCTGACGCTTCCCCTGTCCATCGTGACGCTGGGCCTGTTCCTGTTCGTGATTAATGCCGCGATGTTCGGGCTGGTGGCTTGGCTGCTTGACGGCTTCGTTGTCGCGGGTTTTTGGTCGGCAATGTTCGGCGCGATCATTGTTAGTCTGACGGGAACGATTGCTTCGTGGTATATCGGGCCGAGTGGGCATTACGAAGTATTCGTCATACGACGAGATTACTAATCGTAAGCTTGCCACGACGACGAATCGCTCGCTGGGGCGAGCTCCTACGAATCAATTTCGCCGCCGCCGACGAATCGCTCGCTGGGGCGAGCTCCTACGAATCGATTCCGCCGCCGACCACGAATCGCTCGCTGGGGCGAGCTCCTACGAATCCATTTCGCCGCCGACCACGAATCGCTCGCTGGGGCGAGCTCCTACGAATCCATTCCGCCGCCGACCACGAATCGCTCGTTGGGGCGAGCGCCTACGAATCCATTTCGCCGACGATAACGAATCGCTCGTTGGGGCGAGCGCCTACGAATCCATTCCGCCGCCGACCACGAATCGCTCGCCTGTAGGAGCTCGCCCCAGCGAGCGATTCCTTGTTGCCAGGTGTTCAGGCAGCGTCTTTCGCGAATAACTCTGCAAGAATCGGTGCTGCTTCTTCATGCGTTCGCTGAATAGACGGACGCGACTTCAGACGTTCCCAGTATGCCGAGATATTCTTGTGCTGCGCAAATGGCGCCACCTGTTCAGCATAGAACAGGCCCGGTGCGGCTGAGCAGTCACCCATCAGGAATTCCTCGCCATTCGCATATGGCTGCTGGCCGAATTCATTTTCCATGAAGCTGTACATCGTGTTGATGTGGAATTTGGCCTTTTCAATGCGCTCAGAATCCTGCTCGCTCTCCGGCTTCATTCCCTGGAACAGCAATGTAACCACTGCATCATTCAGATAGAGATCGAACATACGGTCCTTGAAGCGAATCCGGCGGGTTTCGTCCGCATCACCCTTTATAAGTGTCGGTGCCGCCAGCGGGTCGATGTATTCAATAATGGTGCTGGATTCGGGAATCATGTGGCCGTCGTCAAGCTGCAGGCAGGGGATCTTGCCCATCGGATATACCTCGCGATATTGTGCGCGAGCGTCCGGATCCATGAGGTTCACGATTTCAGGTTCGAAGTCCAGCCCTTTCTCGTACAAAGCGATGAGTACTTTCTGCGAGTAGGTTGAGATCGGGTTGTAATAGAGTTTCATTGTTATTGCTCCTCAGATGATGGTTGAAGCGCTTCTGACAAACGGGACAGACATCCTTCCCAGCCCTCGTTGTGCCGATCTCGCATGTCGCTTTCAGGAAATCCTTCGTGCGTCAGCGTGAGCTCGGTTTCCGCGGCGCCGACGGCGCGAAAGTCGAGAGTGACCCGCGTGATTGTTTCGGAGTCCGCCCATTTCCAGCTAAAAATCAATGTCTCGTTCGGCACGACTTTCTCATAAACGCCGCTGGGCGAGTAGGTTTCACTGTCCTTATTCTGCATGACGATTCGATAGCTGCCGCCATCGCGTGCATCGACTTCCGCGACAGGGACCGTCATGTCCTTACCAGGGCAGAACCATTTCATCATGAGTTCTGCCGACGTCCACATTGCGAACACGCGCTCGCATGAGGCGGAAAACGTTCGCTTCAGAACAAGGGTGTTGCTGGCATTCATTTTTTGCTCCTGTATCTGGATTCTTCGTTTTGCAACAGGTCTGACAGTGCATCAAAGCGCGACTCCCAGAACTCGCGATGGAAATTCAGCCACTCCTCCGCTGTTTTCAATCCGGCCGTCGTCAGTGAGCATCGGTGCTGCCGGCCGATAATCGTTCTTTCGATGAGCCCGGCGTTCTCGAGGATCTTCATGTGCTTGCTGATTGCCGGCTTGCTCATGTCAAAAGGTGCAGCAAGTTCGCCGACGGTCGTTGAACCCTGGGCGAGCCGCGCCAGGATGCCGCGACGGGTACCATCGGAGAGGGCGAAAAATACCCGGTCGAGATGTTGGCTGGTTTGCAGCATGAGATTATTAGTTAACCGATAGGTTAACGATATTGAGGTGCGGCATTGATTGCAAATAAACTATGCTTAAAATGCGGGCAGGGGCCTTGATGCGGGGAGCGGAATGGCAATTCTGACACGGCAAGTTGAATACAAAGACGGCGATATCCTGCTTGAGGCCTATGTGGCCTGGGATGATTCGAGCAGCGAGGCCCGACCCGGTGTGCTTATCTCTCACGCCTGGGCGGGACGCGGCGAATTCGAGGAAAGCAAGGCCGAACACTTGGCCGAACTTGGCTACGTCGGATTCGCGCTGGATCTATATGGAAAAGGGATCGAAGGAGGCGATCCGGAACAAAACAGCGCACTAATGCAACCGCTGCTCGACGACAGGGTGATGCTGCAGCGGCGCATGCACCTCGCATTGGAGCACATCAGGAAGCAGAAAGAGGTTGACGGTGAGCGAGTCGCTGCAATGGGTTTCTGTTTCGGTGGTTTGTGTGTGCTCGATCTCGCCAGGACCGGTGCGGACATACTGGGTGCCGCGAGTTTTCATGGACTTTTCAGTTCCCCCGGCAATACGGCGGACAACAAGATCTCGGCAAAAGTGCTGGTCATGCACGGCTGGGACGATCCGATGGCCACGCCAGACCAGGTCGTGGCGCTGGCTGAGGAACTCTCGGCGATGCAGGCCGACTGGCAAATCCACGCTTACGGGAATACATTGCATGCCTTTACCAATCCGGCAGCGGACAACGCAGACATGGGAACGGTCTATGACGCCGCTGCTGACCGGCGATCGTGGCAAAGTCTGCAACTTTTCCTCGCGGAGATCTTCTAACAGATCCTAGCCAGCCATCGACACAACAACAGGGTTTGGCGATGATGCTGAACTCGAAGGAATATCTCGTGAAAGCAAACACTCTTTTGGCAGTCATTGCCACACTTGCCTCGTTTGGTCTCGCCGCGTGCGGTGAGCGTGCTGCGCCTGAAAACGAGCCGGGCGCCGGAATCGCCGCACAGGAAGCAAGCGGCAGTGACGCAGCAGAAGCCGCAACCCTGGAGATTACTGCGGACCTGTTGCGTGGTTACGTACGTGAACTTTCTGATGACAAATATGAAGGTCGTGGGCCCGGCAGTCGCGGTGATGTCGCGGCAAGGAAATACCTGGCCGAAGAACTCGAGAAACTCGGCCTTCAACCGGGCGCCGCCGACGGTAGTTGGGAGCAGCCATTTGATTTAATCGGCATCACATCAGAGCAACCTGCGGAGTGGTTGTTTGCCGGGAATGACAAGTCACTGACATTAAAGCAGTGGGACGACTTTATTGTCTCAAGTGGCGTGCAGGCTGATCGGGCGGAGGTGGAAAACGCAGAATTGGTGTTTGTCGGGTACGCGATTCAGGCGCCGGAATTTGAGTGGAATGACTTCAAAGACGTTGATCTGACCGGCAAAGTGCTTTTAATCATGAACAACGATCCGGATTGGGACCCGGATCTGTTTGCCGGCGATACGCGTCTCTGGTACGGGCGCTGGGACTACAAATATATGAATGCGGCACGCCAGGGCGCTGTGGGTGCAATCATCATTCACACGCAGCCGTCGGCAGGATATCCCTTCCAGGTGGTACAAACATCATGGACCGGAGAGCAATTTGAACTGCCAGCAGGCGATGAACCCAGGTTGCAGGCAGCGGCGTGGGTCACCGAGAATGCCGCGCGCGAGTTGGTCGCGATGTCGGGCCACGATCTCGATGCCTTGCGAGAGGCTGCCGACAATCGGGACTTCGAACCGGTGCCCCTTGGTATCACAACGTCAATCGGTATGGACGTGTCGATCAACAAAGTGACGTCAGCAAACGTACTCGGCCTGTTACCCGGTAGTGATCCTGAATTGAAGGACGAGGTGGTCATCTACACCGCACATCACGATCACCTCGGCATTGGCACACCGAACGATGCAGGTGATGTGATCTATAACGGCGCCATGGATAATGCGTCGGGCGTAGCGCAGGTCCTGGCGATGATCAAGGCGATTGGCGCGCTGCCCGAAGCACCGCGTCGTTCCATTTTGGTTGCCCTGGTTGGTGCGGAAGAGCAGGGACTGCTCGGTTCAAAATATTATGCCGCACACCCCACGATTCCTCCGGGCAAGATTGCGGCAAACCTGAATTACGACGGTGGCAACATCTGGGGCCATACGCATGATGTGACCTTCATCGGTCTCGGCAAATCGACCATCGACGGGGTGGTTCAGGCCATCGCCGCGGAGCAGGGCAGAGTGGTCAAGCCCGATCAGTTCTCCGATCGCGGCTACTTCTATCGATCGGACCAATTCAGTTTTGCCAGGATTGGCGTGCCTGCAATGTATCTGGATGCCGGCATGGATTTCGTCGACCGCCCGCCGGATTGGGGCAGGCAGCAGATCGACCATTACACGGACGTGAATTATCACCAGCCATCCGACGAATATGATGACAGCTGGAATTTCGAGGGCATGGTTGCCGATGCGCTACTCGGCTACTGGATCGGGCTGGCGATCGCGAATGCAGACGAGATGCCCACCTGGGTGCCAGGCGACGAGTTTGAGGCAGCGCGGCTCGAGGCGTTGGCCGAGGTCGAAGATTGACGATCATCGCCCGCTGGGGCGGGCTCCTACGGTGCCATTAGAATCGTAGGAGCCCGCCCCAGCGGGCGATTTTCAACAGACCTAATGCGGCAGCGGATCGCCCGTGCTCGTAATCAGAAGCGGAATGTATAGCTGACCTTTGCGGTGACGTCTCCTGTGGAGGTCCTGAAATCTCCCGTATCATCGAAGTCCACGTAATCCCTGTTGATGACGAGCACCATTTCCCGCCCGGCCTGCGGAATCCATCGCATGATGCTATTCAGGCCGATACTGTCGGACACGGTGTCGTACTGGACGAAATTCTCCCAGTACCAGGTTGCCGTAAATGCGATGTCCGCCCGTGCCGTCATAAGGCGGGTGATGAAATTGCCTCCTGGCAACCTGATGTCCCCGTACTCGTAGGTCAGGGCAACGCTGAGGTGCTTATCCGGACGCCAGTTGAGACGTGACCCGACGCTATCCCTTTTGCCGTCATAAAAATCGCCCGGGCAAAACCAGCCGGTATAGCTGACTGCCCGGTGCGAGCTGGAACTTGCCGTTATGCAAGTGCGATTCCACGAGTAAGTGCCTGGCGGAATGATGACTCCCTCGGAGATTTCAAAGTCTTCGGTAATTCGTTCCTTGTCGAAACGAACGAAGGTGCTGAAAGTGTCCGAAGTATGAGTCTCCAGCCGCAGTGCGTCGAAATAGACGATCCTTTTGTCGAGTTCGCCATCCACGGTGTCAGTAAATTCGCTGCGCATGCCGGTGGTAATGGAGCGAAAATAGCCGTTATCAGGTCGCCATTTGTACGATGCATTGAACAGGACATCACGAACATCGTTCTGGTTGACGAAGCCGAGCATGGGTTTGAAATTCTTTTGAATTTCGCGATATGAGATGCTGCCGATCCAGCCCTCGGTATTCGGCGCCTTCAGGCTGAAACCGAATGCCACGTCATCGCCGTCGAAGCCTTCCGTGTCCGTTTGCTGATACCAGAGCGCGCCTTCCAGTGTCTTGCCGTTTGCAAATCGCGTGTTCAGGTACTGAAAATCGACGCCAACCAAAGTGTTGTCAGCGTTAGACGTCGGATCGCCGCTGGTAACGATTGCACCGATGGTAGATTCATCAAAAATATTGGCGGTTACCCGGCCGACAAACAGGTTAACGGCGCCAACGGCTTGGTCGATGTTGCCGTCGTCGTCAAAAGTCACGTAGTCGCTTTGCCGGATATTCAGTACACCGAAGTTCCAGCGGCCGGCACGGCCGGTGAGTTTCAGCCCACCGTCGATGTCGATCACTTCCCCATCCTCGCTCAAGCCAATCCGGCGGGAGAAAAACGGCCGTCCCGATTCCTGCGCCGCAGTTGATATACCACCCCTGTTTCCCTCGCCGCTGGTGATGCGACCAAACTCGAAGATATCGTTGTCTTGCAGGAAAAAACTCCGTTGCTCAGGAAAGAAAATAGAAAATCGTGTCAGGTTGATCTGACGTGTATCAACCGTCGTGCCGGAAAAATCGGTGTTAATCGTCAGGGCTGCGGTCAGCGCCGGGGTCGGTTTGTAAAATACGTCGAGCGATGGTTCGAAATCGGTTCTCGAATGGTTGTCAATGTAGTCTTGGGAATCCGAGAGGCGCAGCCCGGGCACAACGTCAAGGCCAAGCCCTTGTTGCAGGCCGACAAGGCCCCTGATTTCACCGGAGTTGGCCGGATTTTGCACTCGATTATAAGAGACCCAGCCAATTTCCTCGTCGCGGCGCCCGATCTTACGATTAAAGTTAATGCTCCAGGTTTCATTTGCCGGATCAAACGAGAGCGTCTTGAATGGGATGGCGATTTCGGCTGTCCAACCCTGGTCATTCAGCCGGGCCGCACCGTTCCAGATACCCTGCCAGTCCCAGTTGGTCTCGGTGACGTTGCGAAACAACCCCTCGGCACGAACTCCGTGCGGGTTCAGATAAAATACGTAGCCGGCGCGGCCCTGGTTGAATGGGTCAAGAATGACTTTCAGGCCGTCGTCGCCTTGCGACCAGTCTCCCTGGCGCAGCACTCGTGCGACCATCTTGTCCGGTTCGCTGTCCAGGAACTCCGCGCCAACATAAATGGCGTCGTCGTCGTAGATGACGTAGAAGCGGGTTTCCTCGGACGGTTCGCCAAATTCGTTCGGGCGCACTTCATGCATGTCGTCAATGACTGCCGCCAATTGCCAAAGCGGCTCATCGAGATGACCATCGATCGTCGGGGCTGTATCCGTGCGCACCGCGTCAAACGACTTTACGGGCAGGCTGACGTCCTGTGCCAGCACCTGGGCAGATGCCAGCGCAACCAGGTTAGCAATCAGTAATGAAAGTGAATATTTGCCCAAACGTATAGCCCCGCTCCGCAACCTTGCAGGTTAGCGATATTCCCGCGAAAAATCCTCCACCACCGGAACTACCGGTTCGCGGGGCGCAACGGGGTGATCAAGCGGTGCGCCGAATGTTTGCGTTTAGCCGGAACAGGTTGGTCGGGTCGTACTCGTCTTTGACCTTGAGCAGGCGATCAAAGTTTCCCTGATAGTTGGCGTTGACGACGGACTGTGCTTCGTCAGCGATTTCATTGGTATACCAGCCCCGCGTGTGGGGTTCCAGTTCTTTCCAGTACTGTCTGACATACGCAAAGTGAGGTGCTGAATCGATACCGGGATTCCACGTGGCGATTGCAGCCAGGGCATGGCTTGCGTAACGATGCGCAAATGCTGTGGCATCTGTGTCAATTCTGCCGATTGCGCCACCGGCATGCTGGAAGAACAACCATGACAGACGGTCCGGATGTGGTTCGAAGTTCTCTGCGATTGCATCAATGAGGGTATCGTCGATCCCGCTGGTAAATCCCGCCTTCATGTAATCGCCGCCAGAGCGTGGGTCAGAATTGTCAAAACTTTTCTGGATCGCCACATAATCGATGGCCTCAACCGTGTTCGCCAATGGCTCGCCGAGTTTTTTCAGGGGCGCGAAAACTTTATCCGCTTTTCTCTCATCACCTGAATAACACAAGTTAATCAGTGCGACCGGGTCACCACCTCCCGGCGGATGTAACATCACGAAGTCAGCGTAAAGATCGTCCGGAGCGTTGTCGCTAAATTCGGCATAGACTTTCAATACGTCCCGCGTCCTCGATATCGGAAATATTACATTGCCACCGATTACGGTTCGTTGCATCGGATGCAATGCGAATTCAAACGAAGTTACGACGCCGAAATTACCGCCACCGCCACGGACACCCCAGTACAGATCGGGATTCTCATCCGCACTTGCATGTCGAAGTTGACCATCAGCCGTGACGATATCCACGGCTTTGACATTATCCAGTGCAAGACCGAAACGCCGGCCCACACGGCCAAATCCGCCGCCAAGGGTCAGCCCACCAACGCCCGTATGTGAAACAGTGCCGGCTGTCGTAACGAGACCCTGTGCCATCGACTCGTGG
>Ga0209987_10000468_pt1 | contig 21074 bp, 20 predicted proteins | sample N074metaG_FD_182134 | JGI IMG/M metagenome (GOLD analysis project Ga0209987, IMG submission 182134) | Deep subsurface microbial communities from Kermadec Trench to uncover new lineages of life (NeLLi) - N074 metaG (SPAdes) (version 2) | ecosystem: Environmental > Aquatic > Marine > Ocean trench...
GACGACTGGCACCGGGGCCTCGGGGGACAGTCGCTCCGTGTCCCCTATCAGATAGCGATCGAGGATCAGGTCTCCCACGACGACGATGCGCCGGCCCCGCATGCGCTCCGTCAGCTCGAGCAGCCGGTCGCGCGCCAGGGCCGGATGAACGGGGGCGCGAGATGACATCACTTGATCACTCCTTGCCAATCGAAGACCAGCGTGGCTTGAACCCAGCCCTGGAATTCGGTTCGGTTCACACCCGCTATGTGACCGGCGTTGTGCACCTGGTTCACTCCCAGATTCGTCTGCACGTCGAGAATACCCTGTCGGCCGGACAAGGTAAGGCCCAACCGGTAGGTCGTCTCGACGACGCCGATGAAAATTTGCGGGACGTTGCCGACGTCCGGCGGGATGGGATCGGTGATCCTGCCCTGTCCCTGGCGTCGTATCGTTGCCTCCGGCGCCAGAACCCATTGTTGCCTGATGGGCACGGAGACGATGGCCTTGAGTTGGTCGTTGTCGGCGAAGTTGCGCCCGATACCCACCCCGGCGTCGATGAAGCTCTCGAACGGATTCTGCGCCCGAAACGCCAGGCTCGACGCCCGGGTGTACAGCAGCCGCCACGTCATCCGGGTACCCAGCGGCCCATAGGCTGCCACGGTGCCGGCCAGTCGGTTCGGAAAGCGGTCGGGGCCGGTGCGGTTCTTGTATTGGATGTCGTCGATGGCGATCTGGGCCTCGAGGGTAAGACCACGCGCCGCTCGCCAGTACAGATCGGTCCCGACCATGATGTTGCCTTCGGCCGAGAGACCATAGGTGTTGGCCAGGAGGAGGATGCTGGCAGGATTGCGGTATCGGGCCAGGAAGTTCTGGTCCACGCCCGACAAGACGGTGGTCTCCCATAGGGCCACGCGAAACCGTTTGGTGACATTGAACGCCAGCCGGTGGCCGAACCAGTACCGGTGGACGGTATTGCCCAGTGTGTCGACCTCGTCGCGCAATTCCGCCCCCAGGGCGCGGAGGTTGATGGACGGCTTGCCGACGTAGAAGGCCCACGAGGTTCGGGGGTAGCTGTAGTTGCTCAGCGAGATGCCGCTCAGTCCCACCGGTCCCCATTGCCGCTGCAGGTCGCCGAAGAAGATGGAAAACCACTTGAACTGGGCGCTGAGGTACGCCTCGCGCATGCGGAACGCTACCTCGAGGTCCTGGCGGCCGGGCCAGGCCGGGTCGTCGGTCACTCGCGGTTCCATTGCTGGGCGAGCAACCACCACCATGGGGCCGAACACCGCGGTCAGGCCTAGGTCGGCATACGGCTGTATGCCGTCGGGGCCTTGCGGGTGCATTACGTCGAGGCGCGCGTTGCTGTATGCCTGCCCACCAATCCGTCCTTCCACTCTGCCCCAGGCTTCGGCGTCCTCCTGCCGATAGTCTTCCCGGAGGGAGAGGGCCAGCCGGCCGCTGGGAGAGGTGGAATCGAGCTGGGCCGAGTCGATGGCCCGCAACAGGTCGGCCCGGCGAAACGGCCTGACCATGGGCGACGGATCGTCGATGTCACCGCGGGTGATCAAGTGCTCGATGAGCGGAAGCCGAGGGTCGTCGAGTGGGATGTACGGTGAGGCTTGGGCGGACAGGAGGGCAGGGGCCAGGACGATCGCGGCTCCTCCCCAGCGCCAGGGCCGGAAGTGCATGGGGGAAAGCTAATGGGAGCGCTACCGGCGGCAAGGCGATACCCTTCTCCCCATTGATGAATCGGCTATGTTCTACCGCCTATGACTGAACTCCGTATCGAAGCGGTTCGAGGATCGCTAGTGGAATCCGTGCATCGGGTGTCCGCGGTCGTGGTCGATGCCGAGGGCCACCGGCTGGCAACGAGCGGCGATCCGGAGTTGGTGACGTTCTGGCGTTCGGCTGCCAAGCCGTTCCAGGCCATTCCGCTCATCGATGATGGTGCGGCCGATCGGTTCGAGCTGTCCGCCGCAGACTTGGCCCTGATCTGCGCCTCGCACTCGAGCGAACCGGTCCACCTGGAGGCCATCGACCGGTTGCTGACGCGCATCGGTTGCAGCGAGTCGGACCTCGCCTGCGGTGGCCACCCACCCCTTTCCGAAGACGTGGCGCGAGAGGTGGCACGCCAGGGTATCGAACCGACCCCGCGGTGGAGCAATTGCTCCGGCAACCACGCCGGGATGCTGGCCCTGGCCAAGCATCACGGCTGGGATACCGCATCCTATTTCCGAGAGGGTCACCCGGTGCAGCAACGCCTGCTCGAGGAAATTGCCGAGTGGACCGGCGTTCCGGCATCCGACATCGTCCTCGGCGTGGACGGTTGCACCACGGTGTGTTACGGCCTGTCACTCGCGGGCATGGCGTTGGCCTACGCCCGGTTGGGGTCGTCCTCGTTGCCGGCAGCCCGGCGGATCCGTCAAGCCATGACCGAGCATCCGTTCATCGTAGGTGGCCACCAGCGGCCGTGCAGCGACATCATGCGCGCCTCCGGTGGAGCGGTGCTCGCCAAGATCGGCGCTGAAGGGGTGTACGGCGCGACGGTGGTCGATGCCGGTGTCGGGATCGCGTTGAAGGTCGAGGACGGTGGCATGCGAAGCGCTCCCATTGCCCTGTTGGCCATTCTGCGGCAGTTGGCAGCGCACGGCACCATCCCCGTTGCCTTTGGCGAGTGGATGGACGAGCTGGAGCAGCACGCCACCGTGCCGATCTGCAACACTCGCGGCGAGCCGACGGGGATGCTGCGGCCGGCCGGTCGATTGCACTTTCTTGCCTGATCTTGCAGGGAATCGATACCCTGGTCCAGGACCGGAGAGGTAATGTATGGCGCAAGCGCCAGCTCTCGACGACGCCACCCTGTGTCTGGTAGATTTTGCCGCGGCGATCGCCACCGGCCACGACGGCCTCCTCCGGCGGTCGGCCGAACGGGCCGTGGCCCAAGATGTTCCTGCCGGGTGGATCGACGAGCTGGTGTTGCAGTCGGTGCTCATGGTTGGCTGGCCGCGGGCCCTCATGGCCATGGGCGTGTGGCGCTCCGTGGCCGGTGACGATGCACCGGACCACGATGCCGACGCCGACTATGACGCCGCGGCAGCGTGGTACACCCGGGGCCAGGAAACGTGCCGCGTGGTCTACGGCGAGAACTACGAGAAGCTGCGTGCCAACGTGCGCCGATTGCACCCGGCGCTCGACGCCTGGATGATCACCGAGGGGTACGGACGGACCTTGAGCCGTCCGGGCCTGGACCTGGTTCGGCGGGAGCTGTGTACCGTGGTGCAAACGGCCGTGCTGGACACGCCGCACCAGCTCCACTCGCACCTGCGCGGCGCTCTGAACGCCGGGGCCACCATCGCCCAGGTGGACGCCGCACTCCGGTCGGTGGAACCTTTGATGACGCGGGAGCAATCGGTGAAAGCGGAAACCCTGTGGCAGGCGGTTCGGGAGCGAGCGACGGGCGATGCTGATTGATCGTGTAAAGGTGAAGGTCGCCGCCGGCAGTGGCGGCTCCGGCGCCTGTTCCTTTGCCCGCTTCAAGTACGTGCCCAAGGGAGGGCCGGACGGTGGAGACGGCGGCCGGGGTGGCAGTGTATACGTCCGGGCCGACCGCAACCTCACCACGCTGCTCGACTACCGTTATCACACCAAGTGGCGGGCCGAGCGTGGCCGGCACGGCACGGGCCGGAACAAGACCGGGCGCTCGAGCGACGATGTGTATCTCCCGGTACCACCGGGCACCGAAGTGTGGGACGCCGGCAGCGGGACGTTCCTCGGTGACGTGGTGGAGGATGGGCAGACGCTGCGCGTGGCGCGCGGTGGACGGGGCGGGAGGGGCAACTTGGCCTTTGCCACGGCCACCCACCGGGCGCCCCGGGAGTGGGAGCCAGGTGGGGAAGGCGAGACGCTTTCCATTGAATTGGTCCTCAAGCTGATCGCCGATGTTGGTCTGGTGGGGCAGCCCAACGCCGGCAAGAGTACCCTCCTGTCGGTGGTGTCGGCCGCCAAACCCAAGATCGCGGAGTACCCGTTCACCACGCTGGAGCCGAACCTGGGGGTGGTGGAGCTCAGCGAATCCCGCTCGTTCGTGATGGCGGACATCCCCGGCATCATCGAGGGGGCCCACCATGGCAAAGGACTGGGATCCAAGTTCCTGCAACACATCGAGCGCAACCGCGTGCTGGCGTTTCTGGTGCCGGCGGATAGCCTCGATCCCCAAGAGGAGTACCAGCAACTGCGGGACGAGATCCGCGAATACAGCGACGATCTCTATCGCAAGCCCCATCTGGTGGTCGTGAGCAAGATGGATCTGTGGCTGCCCGAGGAACCCGATCCCACCATCGCCGCCCCCGACGCTGTGGCTGTGTACCACGTTTCGAGCGGTACGGGGGCTGGCATCGCCGCACTCAAGGAGGCCATGTGGCACGCGGTCCAGGACGCTAGGAAACAAGAACTCGACAGCGTCGCGTCCGAGGTTCCGGTCGATGACTGAGGAACGGGATGCCCATGTCGCGCTGGCGTTGACGCCAGGAATCGGCCCGGACCGTTTTGCCCGATTGGTCAAGGCCTTCGACTCTGCCCACGGCGCCCTCGCGGCGCCGTTTGCGTTGTTGGGTACCGTGCCCGGATTATCCCGCGCCGCGGCCACGGCGGTGGTGTCGCAATCGCCCTCCGCTGGGACTGTCGTCCGCAAGGCAGTCGAGGCGCTCGGCGGCGTGTGCCTCCTGCCCGGCGATCCTCAGTTTCCCAAGGCGCTCGAGTCCATTCCGCAGCCGCCCCTGGTCCTCTTCGCCCTCGGCGACGTGGGCTTGCTGGCCACACCGGCGGTCGCCATCGTAGGCAGCCGTGACCACAGCGATTACGGAGAACGCACCACTCGACTGGTGGCCGGGGCGGCCGCTCGGGCGGGCATTACCGTGGTGAGCGGCATGGCTCGCGGCCTCGATGCCGAGGCCCACTCGGCGGCGCTCGACGCAAACGGAGGAACGATTGGGGTGCTGGGCAACGGCTTGGGTGTGGTGTACCCCGCGGCCAACCGCCGGTTGTACCAACGGGTGCAACGCGAGGGGTTGTTGCTCACGGAATATCCACCCGGCGAAAAACCTCACGCGGGAAGCTTTCCCAAGCGCAACAGGCTCATCTCCGGACTGGCTCGAGTAACGGTCGTGGTCGAGGCGGCGGCGGGATCGGGCACACTCATTACCGTCGAGTCCGCGCTCGACCAGGGCCGCGACGTGATGGCGGTACCGGGCCCCATCACCTCCCCGACCTCGACCGGCACCAACCGTCTCATCCGGGACGGCGCCATACCGTTGCTCGTCCCCGGCGATCTCCTGGAACTGTATGGCCGGCAGGCGAGCGTCCAACGGGAGGATGCTCGTCCACGACCGATTCCCCAACTCTCCGCCGAAGACGCCCGGCTGGTCGGCGTGCTGGGCGCGGCGCCGGTGCAACTCGACGTCTTGGCCGAAACGGTCCGGCAACCGGTGGCCCAGGTGTTGGACCGGCTGTGTGCCCTCGAATTGGCGGGTGTGATCGAGCAGCGGCCGGGGCGGTTGTTCGTGAGGACATGAGAGTGCGCAGGTCGCAGGTCGCAGGGGTAACCGATTCAATGGGAAATCCTTCTCACCACTCCCCACGCCCCACGCCCCATATCCTACGTCCAACGCACAACGCGCTACGCACTCTTACCTTTCCAGCCATGCACCTCTACATCCACGTTCCCTTCTGCGCCCGTAGGTGCAGCTACTGTGATTTTGCCATTGCGGTGCGGCGGGAGGTTCCGTCGGCGAGCTATGTGGACACGGTTCTGGCGGAGTGGCGCATGTGGCGTGAGAGGGAAGGCGGTCCGTCAGCCGATACTCTGGCGACGCTCTATCTGGGTGGGGGGACACCGTCGCTGTTGGCGCCGGATGAAATGGACCGGCTGGTCGGGACCATACTGAAGGATGCTCCGCTGCTCGACGGCGCCGAGGTGACGCTGGAGGCCAATCCGGACGACGTCACCGGAGAAAGGGCCGGGGACTGGGTCAGGCTGGGCATCAACCGGGTGTCGCTGGGGGCGCAGAGTTTTTCGCCGGCGGCGCTGCGGTGGATGCATCGCGGCCACCGGCCGGAACAGGTCGAGCGTGCGGTGACGCACCTGCGCGGCGCCGGTATCGAAGACGTGTCGCTCGACTTGATCTACGGACTCCCGCGCGACATAGCACGCGATTGGGAGGCCGACCTGTCACGGGCGCTGGCACTGGATCCGACGCACCTGTCACTGTATGGGTTGACGGTGGAGGCGCACACGCCGCTGGCAAAATGGGTTGGCCGTGGACGGGTGCGCCCGGCGGCGGACGAGGTGCACGCCGTTGAATTTCTCGCGGCCCACGGTATCCTCGAGACCGCGGGCTTCGACCACTACGAGGTGTCCAACGCCTGCCGCCCCGGCTACCGGGCCCGTCACAACTCGGCCTATTGGCGCCGGGCCGACTACATCGGGTTGGGGCCGTCGGCCCACTCGGCCTGGGGCCGCCACCGGCAGTGGAACGTGCGCCAGTGGGAGGCCTATCGCCGGGAGGTCGTGGCGGGGGGAGGGCGGCAGCCGGTGGCGGGTGCCGAGGATCTCACGGCCCGCGAGGTCCGGTTGGAGGAAGTCTATTTGGGGCTCCGTACCAGCGACGGGGTCCCGGGCGGCCATATTCAGGAGTCGGTGTCGAGCCGATGGCGGGCCGCCGGCTGGGCCGAGGTCGGCCCGGAGCGGGTGCGGTTGACGCCGGAGGGGTGGCTCAGGCTCGATGCCCTGGTAGGCGAGGTGGCCGAACCGGAGTTAAATTGAACCCATGACTGGAACGCCTGATCTCAGCCCGCGCGAATTGCGGGTCTTGGAAGCGGTCATCCAGATGTACATCGAAACGGCGGAGCCGGCCGGCAGCCAGGCCGTGGCCCGCCGTTCGGGTCTGGGTGTCTCACCCGCTACGGTTCGCAACACCATGAGCGAGCTGGAGCGGAGGGGATACCTGTTGCATCCGCATACTTCGGCGGGCCGTGTTCCCACAGACCTTGGCTATCGAACGTACGTCGACGGCCTGCTGCGGTTTCCGTCGCCGAGCGAGCACGAGCAACAGGCCCTGGCGGCGGAATTGCCTGGTCCCAGTACCGAAATGAAGAACATCCTGCATCGTGCGGCGCAGGTGCTCAGCGTTCTCACGATGGAACTGGGCGTGGCCCTGGCACCGACGCTGGATCAGGCCATCCTCGAGCGGCTCGAGTTGGTGCGTGTGTCCTCGGAGCGGTTGCTGCTCATTTTCAATCTGAAGAGCGGCTTGGTCCGCACCATCTTCGTGCAGATTCCCGCCACGGTGGCGTCCGAGGCGGTGGCCCAGGTCACCAGGGTATTGAACGAACGTCTGGCCGGTCTCAGCATGCAGGAGGTGCGTGGTTCGCTGGCTGAGCGGTTGCGCGATGCCGCCAGTCCCCCCGGCGGTCGTGAGCTGCTGAACATCTTCCTGGCCGAGGGCGAAGAGATCGTGGCGCAGACCATGACATCGTCCGAGGTCCACCTGGGCAGCGCCCGGATGCTGGCCGATCAACCGGAGTTCGCCTCCAAAGCGCGCATGCGGGAATTACTGGAGATCACCGAACGGCGCGAGGTGCTGCGCGAGGTCCTGACCAGCCGTAGTCACAGCGGTGTCAGCATCACCATCGGGGGTGAGAATCTCGATCCGGCTCTGTCAGACCTGACCCTGGTGACGGCCTCCTATTCTCGGGGTGACTTGAGGGGCGTCATCGGAGTGTTGGGACCAACACGCATGCCGTACGAGAAGATCATCGGTCTGGTGGAACACACCAGTCGGTTGGTAGAGGGGTTACTGGATTGAGCGATTTCTACACGCGGCTGAACGCTCCTCGCGACGCCAGCGAGGACGATATCAAGAAGGCCTACCGCCGGTTGGCCATGGAGTACCATCCCGACCGGAACGACGCCCCGGATGCCGAGGCGCGGTTCAAGGAGATCACCGAGGCGTACGAGGTGTTGCGCGACCCGGAGCAACGGGCGCTGTACGACCGCTACGGCGAAGCCGGTCTCAAGGGTGGCGGCGGCGGCGGGTTTGGCGGCTTCCATCACGTGGATCTCTCGGAAGCGCTCAACATCTTCATGCGCGACTTCGGCGCCGGCCGAGGTGGCTTCGAATCGATGTTCGGGGGCCAACAACCATCGGCGGCGGAGAACCGGCGCGGCCGTGACGTACGCGTCACCATCAAACTGACGATCGACGACGTCGCCAATGGCGCCAAGCGGACGCTCAAGCTGCGGACGCTGGAAACATGCGAGGTGTGCAGCGGCCAGGGGCTGGCCCAGGGAGCCCGGCCGGCGGCGTGTCGCACCTGCGGTGGATCGGGTGAGGTACGGCGAGTTACCCGGAGCATGTTCGGCCAATTCGTGTCGATCGCTCCGTGCCCCAACTGCCACGGCGAGGGTGAAGTGATCACCAAGCCGTGTGAAGCGTGCCGGGGCGAGGGCCGCGTCCGCGGCGAGCGCAAGGTCGCCGTCGACATCCCAGCGGGCGTGGCCGACAACAACTACCTGACGTTGCGCGGCCAGGGTGGCGCCGGGTTGCGGAACGGCGTGCCCGGCGACTTGGTGGTGATCCTCGACATTGAGGACGACGACCGGTTCGAACGCCACGGCGACGACCTGGTGATCGACCTGCCCGTGTCGTTTTCCCAGGCGGCACTGGGGAGCACCTTCTCGGTCCCGACACCGTATGGCGACGAGTCGCTCAAGGTCCCCGCCGGAACGCAAACCGGGACGGTCCTCCAACTCCACGGCAAGGGGTTGCCACGACTGGGACGGAGCGGCAAGGGCGACCTCCACGTTCGGCTCCACCTGTGGACTCCCGACCACCTGTCATCCGAGCAGGAATCGCTGTTCCGCCAGATGGCGGCTATCGAGGGCCAACCTCCCGAACCCGAATCGGGATTCTGGTCCAAGATCAAGGAAGCACTGGGTGCCTGATGACCGGCGGTGGCGTTGGGTAGAACCTGAAATGAGGCAGACCGATGGCTGATTGCCTGTTTTGTCAGATAGCCAGCGGCGCCATTCCGGCGGACATCGTCCACCAGGACGACGACGTGGTGGCCTTCCGCGACATCGACCCGCAGGCGCCGCACCACGTGTTGGTCATTCCCCGCCGCCACATCGAGGCGGTGCGCGACGCCACCGGGCCCGAGGGTGAGCAGCTGGTGGGACGGCTCATGGCTGCCGCCGCCGCAATCGCCACCGATCTGGGCCTGGACGAGCGCGGCTACCGCCTGGTGAGCAACACCGGGGTGGACGGTGGACAGAGTGTGTTCCACTTGCACGTGCACATCCTCGGCGGGCGACCGATGAAATGGCCGCCGGGCTGACCGGGCTTGCCCGCCGTGACTGCCCCGTCTACCTTGTAATGCTGCAATAGTTTAGGCCCAATGGCCTTGAAGGGGGTGATGGAGACTCATGGCGGAAGTCATCATCCATGAGGATGAAAACTTCGAGCGGGCGCTCAAGCGCTTCAAGAAGAAGTGCGAGAAGGCGGGGATCCTGTCGGACCTTCGCAAGCACCGCCATTTCGAGAAGCCGAGCGAAAAGCGCAAGCGTAAGTTGAACGCTGCCATTCGCAAGAATCGGCGAGGACCGCGTGGCCGGCGATAGCCTGTTGGCCACCTTGCAGGCCTCGACCCTCGAGGCCCGCAAGGCGCGGGACAAAGACCGCACCCTGGCCCTCACCACGGTGATGGCTGCGATCAAGAACCACCAGATCGAACTCCAGCGCGAACTCACCGACGAGGACGTCGCCACCGTCCTGCGCAAGGCCGTCAAGATGAGGCAGGATTCGGTCGAGCAATACCAGGCCGGCGGTCGTGACGATCTGGCCGCCCAGGAGGCCGCCGAGATCGAGGTGCTCAAGGTGTTTCTCCCCCCCGAGGTCGACGCCGGCGAGATCCGGGCGGCCGTCCGGGCCGCCATCGATGGCGGGGCCGACGCCATCGGGCCGGTCATGGGACAGGTCATGCCCCAGTTCCGCGGACGAGCCGACGGGAAGCTCATCAATCAGATCGTTCGCGAGGAGCTTGAAGCAGGATGATCGACGAGCAGCCTCTTTCGGTGCATCACGGGGTGTCGGCGGGCGGAACCGCCGGCACCCCGTTGCCGTTTTCGGCAAGCGCCTGGGAGAACGACACGCTCGAAACGCTCGAGTTCGCCGCCGTGCTCGAGCGGGTGGCGCGCTACGCCGCCGGCCCCCTGGCGGCTGCACGCATCAAGGCCCGGCGCCCCTCGATCGATCCCGACGCTATCGCCCACGCACTCGGCACGGTAGCTGAAGCCGCGGCCCTGGTTCGCGGCGGTGAAGGCCTGACCATCGATGCCGCCCCCGAAGCCGGTTCCGTCCTGAAGCGCCTCCAACTCGACGGCAGTGTCCTCGAAGCCGCTGAACTGGTCCCGGTCAGGCGCCTTCTGGCCGTTGCCGGGTCGACGGCCGCCGAGCTCCGCCGGGTGCGCGACCAAGCACCCCGCGTGGCGGCACTGCGGCAACCGCTGCCCGACGCCTCGCTGGCCCGGAAGCTGGACGCCACGGTGGACCACGACGGGCGGCTGCTCGACAGCGCCAGTCCGGCATTGGGGTCGGCCCGCAAGGCGATCCACCAGGCCCGCGGGAGCCTGATCAGGAAGCTCGAGTCGCTGCTGCGCTCGCTGGGCGATGAAGGTGGATCGGTCACCGTCCGGGGCGGCCGCTACGTAATCCCCGTCCGACGAGACAATCGCGACCGGCCGGCCGGCATCGTTCACGACGAGTCGGCCAGCCAGGGCACGTTGTTCATCGAGCCGACCGCTGTGGTGGAACTGGGCAACGCCCTGCGCGAGGCCGAGGTGGCCGAAGAACGCGCCGCCCTGAAGGTCCTGCGCGACGTCACCGCCGAGTTGCGACCCCATCATGCCGAGCTGACGTCGGCCCTCGAGATGTGCGTGGCGGCCGATGAACTGCACGCCCGCGCCGCCTACGCGGTCCACGTCGACGGCCATTGCCCCGTCGTGGGCAACGTCCGGGCGACGCATGCGTCGCCCCTACGGTGCGGGTCCCTGGCCATTCGGGACGGCCGGCATCCGTTGCTGCTGGATGGTGACACACCGGTGGTTCCTTTTTCCCTGGTGCTCGAGGCCGACGAACGCACGGTGCTGGTGAGCGGTCCCAATACCGGCGGCAAGACGGTCCTGTTGAAGGCGGTCGGCTTGTTCGCCGCGCTGGCCCAAAGCGGCATCATCCCGCCGGTGGGTTCCAACAGTTCGTTGCCGCTGTTCCGCAGTTGCTTTGCCGACATCGGCGATCACCAGTCGATCGCGGCGAGCCTGTCGACGTTTGCGGCTCACTTGAATGCCCTGCGACACATCCTCGAGGAGGCCGGGCCGGATTCCCTGGTGCTCATCGACGAAATCGGCAGCGGCACCGACCCGGCCGAGGGAGCGGCTCTCGCCGGCGCCGCATTGGCTGCCCTCACCCGGCGCGGTGTCACCACCCTGGCCACCACCCACCTCGGGGCGCTCAAGAAACTCCCCGAGCGGCTTCCCCAGGTCGTCAACGGCTCGTTGCAGTTCGATGCCGTGTCGCTGGAACCGACTTATCGGTTTCAGAAGGGCGTCCCGGGCCGATCATACGGTTTGGCCATCGGGCGGCGGTTGGGGCTCGATCCGGCGGTCTTGGCCGAGGCCGAGGCGGCGCTCCCCGACGTGGAGCGCCACCTGGACACGTTGCTGGCCGCCGTGGAGGAGCGGGAGCAGGCCGTTGCCCGGTCCGAGGCAACTCTCGCCCAACACCAGGCAGACATCGACCTTCGCGCACAGCGTGCCACCGCCCGCGAGGCGGCCCTGGCCGAGCGGACCGAGACGCTCGACGACCGCGAGCGTCAGGGGGAGCGCGATGCCCGTACCCGGGCCAAGGCCTATCTGCTGGAGGCCCGCCGTCGGGTGGAGCAGGCACTCGGCATGGCCCGGGCGGCGGTGGACGAGGCCACGGCGCGGGAGGCCCGCCGGCTGGTGGAGGAGGGCGTCCAGGCGGAGGCTGAAGCCCTCGCCGGTACTGAACGGGGCCAAGACACGGCGCCGCTGCTCGACGAGCCGGTAGTGGTCGGGAGTCGCGTGCGGTTGGCGTCGGGCATGGTGGGTGAGGTCATCGAACGGCGCCGCGACGGCCGGTGGGTGGTCGTGGTCGGGGGAGGGGCGGTCCGTACGGTAGTTCGTTCCCGGGAAATCGTGGGGGTGGTGCAGCGGAAGGACCCGGCGCCGAGGCGCGCTGCCCGCGAGCGGCGCCCAGTGGCCACCGAGGCGCCGCCGCTGGAGATCGATCTCCGGGGTATGACCGGTGACGAGGCGCAGGCCGCCACCGTCGCCGCGGTGGATGGTGCGGTTGTCAGCGAGCAACCGTATCTCCGGATCATCCATGGCATGGGGACCGGTGTGGTGCGCGACCGGGTGCGACGGGTGCTGGACGGGGATTCGCGCGTGCTGCAGTACCAGTTCGCCGAGCGGCGGGACGGGGGCACCGGCGTGACGATCGTGGAGTTCGGGTCATGAGCCGCATCCCCGACGACGTCATCGAGCAGGTGCGCGACAGTGCCGATCTGCTCGAGATCATAGGTGAGTCGGTGGAATTGAAGCGGACCGGAACCGACTATCGTGGTCCCTGCCCGTTTCACGGCGGCACCCACCGAAACTTTGCCGTGATTCCCAAGAAGGGCATTTTCTACTGCTACGTCTGTCACGAGGGTGGCGACGCGTTTTCCTATTTGATGAAGCGGTTCGGCATGGACTATCCCACCGCCGTGCGCGAGGTGGCCCGCCGCGTGGGCATCACCATTCCGGAACAGGCGGAACAGGCGGGCCCCGATCCGCGAGAGCCGTTGTTCAGTGCCGTGGCCGTGGTGCAGGACTGGTTCGCCACCCAGTTGCGCGAACTCCCCGAGGCCAAGACGGCGCGCGGCTATCTGCAGGAACGCCACTGGGACCTGCAGGAGGCCATACCGCTCGGTCTGGGATACGCCCCTCGGGGTCCGGCGCTGCAGGTGGCGATGCGGGAGTTGGGCATCGACGAGGACGTGCTGGTCGAGGCCGGCATCGTGGTGCGGCGCGACGACGGTGGCAGCTACCCGCGGTTTCGCGACCGGCTCACCTTTCCCATCCACGACATCCGGGGCCGGGTGGTGGGATTCGGTGGCCGGATCCTGGGGTCGGGCGAACCGAAGTACCTCAACTCGCCCGAAACGCCTATTTACCACAAGGGCCGGCTGGTCTACAATCTGCACCACGCCAAACACGCCATCCGTCAGGCGGAATGTGTGTTGCTGGTCGAGGGGTATTTCGACGTGCTCCGACTGGCCCAGGTGGGCATCGATCACGTCGTGGCCCCGCTGGGGACCGCCCTGACCTCGGACCAGGCGGCGATCCTCAAACGGTACACCTCACGCGCGGTGGTACTTTACGACAGCGACCAGGCCGGCTTGCGGGCCACGTTCCGCACTGCCGACGAACTGCTGCGACACGAGTTCGAGGTACGAGTGGGCACGCTGCCGCCGGGGGAAGACCCGGATTCGCTGGCGGAGGCCGGTGGTGCCCAAGCGGTGCAGGGCGTTCTCGACGACGCCATCGACGTGCTCGAGCGCAAGATTCAGATCCTCCAACGCAAGGGGTGGTTCGAGGGCATCGAGCACCGGCGCCGGGCGCTGGACCGGCTCATGCCGACCGTGCGTGCCGCCAAGAGTTCCATAACCAAAGAGCTGTATCTTGCTCGCCTGGAGGAACTCACCGGGGTGGCCAAGGAAGTCCTGGCCCAGGATGCTCAGGAGCGCACCATGCCCCAACGGGCGGTGCGGCCCCAGCGGGTCCCTGGGTCAACGTCGACTCGGCGCAGCCAGCGAGACGGTGATTTGGCTGAGCGCGATCTCCTGCGGGTGATCTTGCAGTCGCCGGTGTGGCTGGAGCGCGCCCGGGAGCAGGTGCCGGCGGACTGGTTCGAGGGGGACGTCTACCGGGCGCTGTATGAGGTCTTGGCCGCCCCGGGTGGCGAGCGCTACCAGGTCGAGCCACCGGACATGGCCCCGGATACCGTGCGTCAGTTGTGGGCCCGATTGAAGCAGACCGAGTCGGGGCTTGACGTCGAGGGAGCCGATGTCATCTTCGCGCGTGCCTGTCAGATTCTCGAATCCCGCCCTTATTTTCGGGAGCTCGACGATCTGGCAAGCCGGAGGCGGCAGGCGCCGGCCGCCGAACAGGAAGCATTGCTGAGCGAGCACCAGCGTCGTATGAAGGAACTGCAGACGCGTTTCCCGAGAGAATGGAAACGACGATACACGCAGCGAGGTTGGCGCAAGGCGGCCGGTCCGGCCGCCAGTAACTGAAACCGATTTGCTGAGGAGAAGGAATTTCGATGCATCCAGACCTTGCCAAGTTGTTGAAATTGCAGGAAAAGGACCTCGGGTTGAAGGCGGTGGAGGAGAGTCTGGCGGCGCTGCACGAGGAAGTCGCCGCGCTAGACCTGGCCGTGGCTACCGGGGAAGAGGCCCATACCGCAGCGCAACGAGCGGTGGCCGACGCCGTGGCGCGCCGTACCGAGACCGAGGTCAAGATCGAGGGCTACCGGGGGCAGCAGGATCGCCGCAAACAGCGGCTGGAGATTACCCGGCCGGGGAAGGTGGCCGCCAGCATCATGGCGGAACTGGAACTGGCGCGATCGGTCCTGACCCAGGAAGAGAGCGAATGGGTCAGGATGGACGAGACCGTCCGGGGGCTGGAGGAGCAGGTTGTCCAGGCCGCGGCCGAGTTGGAGGAACTGAAGAAGACCCAGGATCCCGAGCGGGCGGAGTTGCTCGCGCGGGAAGAGAGCCTGCTGGCGGAACGCAAGTCGGTCACCCGGAGCCGCGAGGCCAGCGCCAAGAAACTGGACAAACCGCTGCGCATCAAGTACGACCGGCTGTACCAATCCCGGTCTGTCGCGGTGGTCGTGGCGATGAGCGGCCCCGCCTGCGGGGCGTGCTTCACCACCATCCCGCTCCACCGGCGCACTCAGATCAAGAACGGTTCGGTGCTGGGCGGGTGCGAAGTGTGCGGCGTGATCTTGTACTACACCGATGAGGAAGGGTAACGGGGATCTTCCCGGGGCCACTACCTTTCGGGTATGAGTACCTCCCTCCTTCCGCCCCTCAAGTGGGCGGTGCGCGACGCTCCTGACCGGAGCGCGACCGAGGCGCTGGCGGGCGCGCTGTCGCTGCCGCTCCCGCTGGCGGGGCTACTGGTGCAGCGAGGGTTCGACACCCGAGAGGCGGCCCAGGAGTTTCTGCGCCCCTCACTCGACCGGCTGGCCAACCCGTTGACCATGGCGGGGATGGCCGACGCCGTCGAAGCGATCACCGACGCGGTGCGCAGCAATCGCCCCATCATGGTCCACGGCGACTACGACGTCGATGGCCAGTGCGCCACCGCCCTGCTGACGCGGGCACTCCGCCTCGGCGGCGCCGAGGTCATCCCCTTCGTTCCCCACCGGGTGCACGACGGTTACGATTTCGGTCCGGCCGGCCTGGCGGCCGCCAAGGCGGCCGGCGTGGGGCTGGTGGTAACGTGCGATTGCGGCATCACCGCGTTGGAGACGGTGGCGGCCGCCACTGACAGCGGCATCGACGTGGTGGTGACGGATCATCACATCCCCGGCCCGGATCTCCCCGCGGCATGCGCGGTCATCGATCCCCAGCGCCCCGACGACGACTCGGGGCTGGAGATGCTGTGCGGCACCGGGATCGCCTTCAAGCTGGTGCAGGCGTTGGTGGAGCCGCTCGGCCTCCCAGCCAACCTCCCCATGCACTTGCTCGATTACGTGGCCATGGCGACGGTAGCCGACATCGTCCCCTTGGTGGGGGAGAACCGCATCCTGGTCAAGCACGGCCTCAAGGTGCTGGGACACTCCCAGTGGCCAGGGCTCAGAGCCCTCATTCGGGTGTGCAACCTCCATGACGGGGAGATTCGCGCCGGGCAGGTGGGTTATATCCTCGGTCCCAGACTCAACGCGGTCGGCCGGATCGGTGAGGCCATGGACGGGTTACAGTTGCTGGTGACCGACGACCCCGGCGAGGCCGACCGCCTGGCGCACTATCTGGACGACCTCAACCGGCAGCGGCAAGCTATCGACCAGAACATCCTCGACCAGGCACTCGACCAGGTAGAGCGTGTGCTCGATCCCGAGCGGGACTTTGCCCTGGTGCTGACCGGCGAGGAGTGGCACCCCGGGGTGGTCGGCATCGTCGCGTCCCGTATCGTGGAGCGATACGGCCGGCCGACGTTTCTCATCGCCTTCGACGGGGACGTCGGCAAGGGGTCGGGCCGGAGTATCTCACCTTTCGACTTGCACTCGGCGCTGACCGAGTGCGACGATCTCCTGGAACGTTACGGCGGTCACCGAATGGCCGCCGGCCTCACCATCCGCCGGGACCGCCTGGAGGCCTTCCGCGAGCGCTTCGGGCGCATCGCCCGCGAGCGCCTCGCCATCGACGACCTCGGCCCCGAACAACGCGTCGATCTGGAAATCGACCTGGCCGACGCTACTCCCGACCTCGAACGGCTGTGCCGCTACCTCGAACCGTGTGGCATGGCCAATCCCGGCCCCGTCTTCGGGGTCCGGGGCGTGCAGTTCGCCAACCGGTCGGTGGTGGGGAAGGGGCACTTGAAGGGGGCGCTCACGGCGGGCGACCGGCATCTCGAGATCATCGGCTTCCAGTGGGCCGACCGGGTGCCATGGTTGGGCGACGACCCGGTGGACGCGGCCTTCAAGCTCGAGCACAACGAGTGGCGTGGCCGAAACACCCTCCAGGGCAGGCTCGTGGCGCTCGCCCCGTCGGGGTCGGCACTGCCCGGCTGAGCCGAATCCGTGCGGATCATTGCGGGTACCTTCCGTGGGCGGCTGCTGCTGGTGCCGCGGGGAAGCGCGGTCCGGCCCACGTCCGATCGAGTGCGCGAGGCGTGGATGAGTATCCTGGGAGGCCGGTTGGCCCATGCTCGGGTGCTGGACCTGTATGCCGGGAGCGGCGCGCTTGGGTTGGAGGCGTTGTCGCGCGGGGCGGCCTCCATCGAGTTCGTCGAGCGGAACGCCAAGGCGGTGGCGGCTCTGGAGAAGAATATCGAACAGCTGGGTGTGGCAGACGTGACCACCGTCCGGCGTCAGGATGCTCTCCGTTTTGCGGAACGGCTCCCCAAGGACGCCTACGACGTCGTGGTTGCCGACCCGCCGTACGCCGACGGGGAGGCCGATCGGCTCATTGCCCTCTTCCGCGCCGTCCCGTTCGGGCGCATTCTATCAGTCGAGCATCCGGCGGCCGCTGGCACGCTGGGTGACGAGACCCGCTGCTACGGATCAACCGCCCTCAGCTTCTGCTACGCGCCATGAAACGAATCGCAATCTATCCGGGGTCGTTCGACCCCCCGACGAAGGGTCACGAGGACCTCATCCACCGGAGCCTGGCACTGTGCGACGAGCTGATCGTGGCGGTGGCGGTGAACTTCCAGAAGGAGCCGCTGTTCTCCCCGGACGAGCGGCTGGACATGCTGCGGCAGGCCTGCGGCGACGATCCCCGGGTGTCCTTCACCACGTTCAACGCCTTGCTGGCCGATTTTGCCCGGACGGTCAATGCCACCTTCATCGTCCGCGGCCTGCGCGCCGTCAGCGACTTCGAGTATGAATATCAGATGGCCTTGATGAACCGCCAACTGCACCCCACCCTCGAGACAGTGTTTCTGGTTCCGCCAGTGGCGTTCACCTATCTCAGTTCCAGTCTGGTGCGTGAGGTCGCCCGGTTTGGCGGGGACGTCGACGCCTTCGTCCACCCGGCGGTGGCCGAAGCGCTCCGGCGGAAGTTCGCCACGTGAGTTTCCTGGAGCGACTCCGGGAGCGGGCCGGCGCTTCCCCGATGCGTGTGGTTCTCCCGGAAGGCGACGACCCGCGCGTGCAGGCCGCTGCAGAGACGCTTACAGCTGAGGGCCTGGCCCATCCGATCCTCATCGGGGGAGCGAACGGGTTCGACCCGGCGTCCGATCCCCGGCTGGGTCGGGTGGCCGAACACCTGCGCAAGCGAAAACCCGCCGCGGTCCACGACGCGGTCCACGCCCTCGACTTGGCGTCCGATCCCCTGCTGTTCGCGGCCGGCCTGGTGGCGCTGGGCGAAGCGGACGGGTGCGTTGCCGGTGCGACGCACCCGACCGGCGAGGTGATCCGTGCCGCCTTGTGGGGCATCGGCATGGCGCCGGGGGTCGACCTCGTCAGTTCGTCGTTCTACATGGTCATGCCGGACGACCGGGTGCTGACCTTTGCGGACTGCGGGGTCGTGCCGGAGCCGACAGCGGACCAACTGGCCCAGATTGCCTTGGCCGCCGCCCGCGACCGGCCGTTGATCGTGGGTGACGTGCCGCGGGTGGCGTTTCTGTCCTTCAGCACCAAGGGGAGCGCCGAGGGACCGCTGGTGGCGAAGGTGCGCCAGGCGTTGGCGGCGTTCGAGGCGCTGGCGCCAGGCATAGCCGCGGACGGCGAGTTACAGGGGGATGCGGCCCTCGACCCGGACGTGGCCCGGCGCAAGGCGCCGGGGTCTGCCGTGCTCGGGCGGGCGAACGTGTTGGTGTTTCCCAACTTGGACGCTGGGAACATCGCCTATAAGTTGGTGCAGCGCCTGGCGGGTGGGGTGGCTCTCGGTCCGGTGCTTCAGGGGCTCGCCCGGCCGATGTCGGACTTGTCGCGTGGCGCGACACCTGACGATATTGTACAGGTGGCCTGCGTCGTCGCGCTGCAGGCGATGCCGACCGCAACCTAGGGAGAAATGCGATGGGGTTCAGCTCCACGAAGGATGAGGGAGGCGTGACGGTCGTCGCCGTCGACGGCCAGTTGATCGTCGGCAATCGCCAGGAACTGAAGAATCTGGTGCAGGATGCGCTGGAAGAGGGCGAGCGGAAGTTCCTCATAGATTTTGCGGGGACGGCATACATCGATTCCTCGGGACTGGGCGCCCTGGTGTCCATCTCCAAGAAGATTCGGGAGCACGGCGGGGAGTTGCGTCTGGCGGAACTCAACGAGGACCTGCGCGCCCTGTTCGAACTGACAAAGCTCGACACCTTGTTCGCCATCGCCGAATCGCGCACCGAGGCGCTGGCCAATTTCTGATCCGGGCTCCATGACGGCACTACTCAGGCTCACCGTTCGCCGGTCGGAAGTCGCCGCACCCTCGGGGGAGGGGATCACCGCCGAGATCTCGCTGCGGCTCCCCAGTGAAGTAGTCTGGATCGAAGAGGCTGTGGAGCTGATCGCCCGTCACTGCCTGGCCGGCTACCAATCCTCCAGCAGGTTCCGGTTCAGGCTGTGTGTGGCCCTGTCCGAGGCGTTGGCCAATGCCATCGTGTGCGGCAACGGTGAAGATCCCACCAAAGTCGTGCACATACGGGTGGAGTGTTTGGTGGAACAGGTGCATCTGCACGTGACCGATCAGGGCTGCGGGTTCAATCCCCGCACGATCCCCGAGCCCGTCCTTCCCGACGATATCGAGAACCCCTGTGGCCGCGGGCTGTTTCTCATCCGTAGCCTGATGGACCAGGTTCGCTTCAACGACCGGGGAAATTCGATCTGCATGACGCTGCGCCGTCACTAGCACAACACGACACGACCCTCAGTGCCTTGGCGAAGCTGGCCCAGGCACGGCTCCGCCTGTGGCGCTTCGACGGTCGTGGATTACGCCTTGCCTTTGGCGATGACCCCGGGTGGCGGCCGCCGGTGCCGCAAGTCGGTGGCCGCATTCCCGTGCTGGAACACGGCTGGATCTGGCTCCAGGCCGTGCCGGGGACCACCGGGTTCTGGCTGGAGATCGAACCCGACAGCGACCGTCCGGTGGAGACGCTGGCTCCGCAGGTGGCGGCGGTCGTCGGCGCCTTATTGGCGTCACAACTCGACCTGGGGCGGATCACCGAGGAACTGGCCGACCGGTACCAGGAGATCGACCTCCTCTACACCATCAGCGAACTCCTGGGCCAGAAGATCTACTTCAAGGAAACCGCCAAGAACATCCTTCGCGAAGTCAGCACCATGGTGAGTGCCCGGCGCGCGTCCATCCTGGTTCACGACGAGGCGTCGGGCCGCCTCGACATCGTGGCCACCTGGGGTGTCAGGCCGGAACAACTGACCCCGGTCACCATCGACGACGAGGAATCGATCGCCGCCCGCGTGTTCCGCGATGAACGAGCTGTGGCGGTGAGGGCGGAGGACGCCGACCTGCTGGTCCACGAGGACGAGCGCAGCTATCGCGGACGCGCGTTTCTTTGTGTCCCGGTGTCCTATGCCGCTCCCGGGGCCAGGTCGCGCTGCGTCGGGGTCATGAGCTTCACCGACCGGCTGGGGAACGATGAATTCTCGACCAGCGACCAGAAACTCGTGGCCGCCGTTGCCAATCAGGTCGGGGCCGCCATCGAAAACGACCGCCTCACCCTGCGCGACATCCGCCAGCAACGGGTACAACAGGAACTGTCCCTGGCGCACGATCTCCAGCTCAAACTGATGCCCACCCCTGCGGTACTGGGCGACCGTGCAGATCTGGCGGTCCGCTGCTACCCGGCCGAGCAGGTGGGAGGCGATTTCTACACCTTCGGCCAACTGCGGGACGACCAGGTGGGCGTGATGCTGGGCGACGTGTCGTCGCACGGGTTCTCCGCCGCGCTGGTAATGGCGCTGGTGCTGTCCGCCGCGGCCATCCACACCGGGACCGATGGCTCACCGGACGATATTCTCGACGCGTTGCACCGCAGCCTGTCGGGCAAGCTCGACTCGACGGAGATGTATTTCACCGTGTTCTACGGCATTCTCAGTCGGGCCGCGGGAGAGATTACCTACGCCAGCGCCGGCCACCAACACGCCTTCAAGATTCCCCGCCAAGGCGCCCCCATCCGGTTGGCTACCACCGCTCCGCCGCTCGGCCTGGCCGAACCCGGCGGCATCGGTTGCGCCCACGTCGAGTGGGATGCGGCTCACGATCTGCTGTGTCTGTGGACCGACGGATTGGTCGAA
>Ga0209987_10000470_pt1 | contig 21004 bp, 14 predicted proteins | sample N074metaG_FD_182134 | JGI IMG/M metagenome (GOLD analysis project Ga0209987, IMG submission 182134) | Deep subsurface microbial communities from Kermadec Trench to uncover new lineages of life (NeLLi) - N074 metaG (SPAdes) (version 2) | ecosystem: Environmental > Aquatic > Marine > Ocean trench...
GCGCGGTTTCCAGTTGCGCCGCACCGCAACCGGTCTGACGCTCGAGCTTGGGCGTCGGCGCAAAGAAGCCCTGCTCGGACAGGCGGTAGGCCTCGTGGGCCAGGCGCTCCAGGGCGTCCGCGCGCAAGGCGATCGCGGTTCCATGTTCCAACCGGCGGTAGCCGAGCGCCCGGCACAGGGTCTCGTCCAGCTCCGGCCCAGGTTCGAAACAAAGAGTGCCGGGCGCCGGCAGTTCGGGCAGCGGCCGCTGGCGGTGCACGGCGCCGAGCAGGGCGCCGAGCCGCGCGCGGCCCGGATCGAGCAGCGCGGGCAGGAACACGCTCTCCCGGCCCAGGCGCAGGCCGAGCGCGCCCAAGGCCTTGCGGTCGGATTTGCTCAAGCCTCGAATCTGTGTGGCGCCAGCGCGCCGCGGCATCAGGCCCAGGGATTCGGTGAGCTGGTACAACAGGCCCCGGGCCGGACCGCTCAACGTCGCGCCGCCCCTATCGCCCCCATCGCCCCTATCGCCCTCATCGCCCGCGGCGGCCGCGGCGATGCGGTGGAGCGGCGCCAGTTCGGCCCGCAGATACTGGCGCAGCCAGGTGGCCAGGCGTCGGCGCAGGCGTTCCCGGGCGCGGCCATCCAGGAACTCGCTGGCCAGCGGCGCAATCCGGGGCGCGAGCACGGTCTCGCCGGCGCCGAGCCGGGCCACCACCACACCGTCCCAGGACAGGCCACCCGCGCCGTCGAGCGCGAAGGCGGTGTCGTCGTCTCGCTCCAAGCGCGCCAGGCGGGCCGGAATCTCGGCCACCAGAACCCGGCGCACCGCGGTCAGCAGCGGCTTGGCGTCCGAACCGGAGACCGTGCTGTCGAGCCGGAAATGGAAGCCCTCCAGGCGGCCGGCGGTCTCGCCTTCGACCACGATCTCGCCATCGGGCTTGACCGCCGCCAACAGCTCTCCGCCGGCTCGCAGGCGGCTAACCAGGGTCGCGGTGCGACGGTCGACGAAGCGCTGGGTCAGGCGCTCGTGCAGCGCGTCGGACAGTTTGTCTTCGATTTCGCGCGCGCGGCCCTGCCAATGGGCGCCGTCATCCAGCCAGTCGGCGCGATGGGTGACGTAGGTCCACGTGCGGATGTGGGCGATGCGCGCGGTCAGCGCATCGATATCGCCGTCGGCGCGGTCGAGACGGTCGATTTGGCGCGCGACCCAATCCTCGGGCAGGCGCGCTTCCGGTGCTACCAGGAATTGGAACATGCGGCCCAATAGGCGGGCGTGCTGATCGGACAGGATCTTCTGGAAGTCCGGCACCTGGCAGACCTCCCAGAGCAGGCGCAGGGTGCCGGGGGTGCCGGCCAGCCCGGCGATCTCCGGATCCCGGGCCAGCGCCGCGAGCGCGCGCAGATCCTCGGCCTCGCGCGCCCGCGCGAGTTCCGGTTCGCGCGGACGGCGCTCCAGGCTCTTGATCAGTGCCTTGGGCGAGCGGAAGTCCAGATCGCGGCTGCGCCAATAGAGCGCCGGCAAGGGATCGAAGCGGTGGCTTTCGACCGCCTCGACCATCTCGGGTTCGAAGCCGCGGGCCTCGCCGGTGGTCCCGAACGTGCCGTCGGACATGTGGCGCCCGGCGCGCCCGGCGATCTGGGCGATCTCGGCCGCGCTCAGCCGGCGCATGGCGTGGCCGTCGAACTTGGACAGTTTGGCGAAGGCGACGTGGTCCAGGTTCAAGTTGAGGCCCATGCCGATGGCATCCGTGGCGATCAGGTAATCGACCTCGCCGGCCTCGAACATGGCGACCTGGGCGTTGCGGGTGCGCGGGCTGAGCGCGCCTAGCACCACCGCGGTGCCGCCGCGTTGGCGCCGCATCACTTCGGCCAGGGCGTAGACCTCGGCCACCGAGAAGGCGACCACCGCCGAGCGCGGTGGCAGGCGGGTCAGCTTGCGCGCGCCACTGTGGCTGAGGGTCGAGAAGCGCGGCCGGGTGATGGTCTCGGCCTCGGGCGCCAATTTCCGAAGCAGCGGGCCAATGGTGTCGGCGCCGAGGAACATGGTTTCCTCCTGGCCGCGCGCGTGCAGCAGGCGGTCGGTGAAGACGTGGCCCCGGTCCGGATCGGCGCAGAGTTGGATCTCGTCGACGCCCAGGAACGCCACCGCCCGGTCGATCGGCATGGATTCGACGGTGCACAGGAAATAGCGCGCGCTCGGCGGCACGATCTTCTCCTCGCCGGTGACCAGCGCCACCTGGCGGGCGCCCTTGATCTTGACCACCCGGTCGTAATTCTCGCGCGCGAGCAGGCGCAGCGGGAATCCCATCATCCCGCTGCGATGGCCGAGCATGCGCTCGATGGCGAGGTAGGTCTTGCCCGTGTTGGTCGGCCCGAGGACCGCGGTCACCCGGCTATGGGCGAAGGAACTCATGACCGGGAGAATCGGGCCGAATGCCACGGGTTGCAAGCCCCGCGCGCGGCGGTGACTCAGCCGGGCCCCGTCTGATCGCTCTCGATCAGCGGCACGAAGGCGACCGGGAGCATCTTGCGCTCGCTGGTTTTGCCCTGGGTGTCCTTGGTGACCAGCAGCAGGTCCTGCTGCTGGTCCTTAAAGGGAAAGCGCGCGGCGCTCCGGCTGCGGTCGACCGGGATCACCAAGCGGCCGCCGGGGGCGAGCTGTTCGATCAAGGCGGGCGGGATGCGGTGCCAGGCGGCGGCCGTGACCACGATGGCGTCGAACGGCGCCTGGCCGGCCCAGCCCTGGGCACCGTCGCCAATGTGGGTCTCGACGTTGGTATGACCGAGCCGGCGCAGGCGTTCGGCCGCCGCGCGCGCCAGCTCCGGCACCACCTCGATGCTGTAGACCTGGGCCGCCAACTCGGCGAGCACCGCGGTCTGGTAGCCGCAGCCGGTGCCGACCTCGAGCACCCGGTCGCCCGGACCCGGCGCCGCCATGTCGGTCATCACCGCGACGATATAAGGCTGGGAGATGGTCTGGCCGTGGCCGATCGGCTGGGGCCGGTTGTCGTAGGCCTGGTCCCGGTTGGCCGCGGGGATGAAATCGTGCCGCGGCACCCGTTCGAGCGCGACCATGACGCGGCTGTCGAGCGCCTCCTTGCCCAGCCAAATATGGGTTCCGGCGACCTCGGCGGCGATCTCGGCGACCATTGCCTTGCACGCGGCGGCCATGTCATTGCCGCTCATGGTTTCCGAAGCCTCCCCAACGAAACCGCCCCCCTGGGCGGATGCCCACGCGAATTCGGGTCTTGCAGTCGCCCCCCTCTTAACACATATGAGGCGCGGTTATACCAAAGGTCCTTAGGGGCGCGCGGCGATATTTTTTCCGCCGGCCAAGCAGCCGTCCCGTGTTTGCGCACGAACGAAATGAAAGGGAGGCCATGTCGGAACAGAAGCTCAGCTTTCAGGCCGAGGTCAGCCAACTGCTGCACATCGTCGCCCACTCGCTCTACTCGAACAAGGAGATCTTCCTGCGCGAGCTGATCTCCAATGCCTCCGACGCCTGCGACCGCTTGCGTTACGCGGCGCTGACCCAGCCCGAGCTCACCGAAGCGGACGCCGATTACAAGATCACACTGGCGAGCGATGCCAAGGCCGGGACGCTGACCGTCGCCGACAACGGCATCGGCATGAATCGCGACGAAATGATCGAGAACCTCGGCACCATCGCGCGCTCGGGCACCGCCGCCTTCGTGCGCGAACTCGAGGGAAAGTCCGAGGACGTCAACCTGATCGGCCAATTCGGAGTCGGCTTCTATTCGGCCTTCATGGTCGCCGACACGGTCGAGGTGCTGAGCCGCCGGGCCGGCGAGTCCCAGGGCTGGCGCTGGGTTTCGGACGGCCGCGGCGATTTCACCGTGGCCGAGGCCCCAGATGGGGACGGGGACGGGGACGGGGACGGGGCTAAGGATTCCGCGCCGGCACGCGGCACCCGGATCGTGCTCAAGCTCAAGAAGGAGCAGGAAGAGTTTCTCGACCCGGCGCGGCTCGAACGCATCGTGCGGACCTATTCGGACCATATCGCGGTCCCGGTGATACTGGCCACGGGCGCGGCGGGCGGCGGCGCGGAAGAGGGGGACGCGGAAGAGGGGGGCGAGCGGGTCCTGAACGCCGCTTCGGCACTGTGGACCCGGCCCAAGTCCGAGATTTCCGAGGAGCAGTACAAGGAATTCTACCACCACGTCGCCCACGCCTTCGACGAGCCCTGGCTGCGGCTGCATTTCAAGGCCGAGGGCGTGATCGAATACAGCGGCCTGATCTATCTGCCCTCGGCCAAACCATTCGACCTGTTTCAGCCCGAGCGCAAACACGGCGTAAAGCTCTACGTCCGGCGGGTGTTCATCACCGACGATTGCGAAGGCCTGGTGCCCCCCTACCTGCGCTTCCTGCGCGGCGTGATCGACAGCGAGGACCTGCCGCTCAACATCAACCGCGAAATTCTGCAGACCAACCCGGTGCTGGCCAAAATCCGCGCTGCCGTGACCAAGCGCGTGCTGAAAGAAATCAAGAAACGGGCCGAAAAGAACCCCGAGGATTACGCCGCGTTTTGGGACAACTTCGGTCCGGTGCTCAAAGAAGGGCTCTACGAGGACGAGGGCCAACGCGAGACCCTGATCGAGTTGGCGCGCTTCGCCTCCACCCGGACCAGTGGCGGAGACAGCGGGGGTGGCGGAGCGGTCGGACTGGCGGATTACGTCGCGCGCATGCCCGAGGGCCAGGAAGCGATCTACTACATCAGCGGCGAGGACACGGCGGCCCTGCGCAAGAGCCCCCAGATCGAGGGTTTCGCGGCCAAGGGCGTCGAGGTCTTGCTGATGAGCGACCCGGTCGATGAGTTCTGGCTGCCGGTGGTGCGCGAATACCAAGGCAAGGCCTTCAAATCGGTGACCCGCGGTGGCGCCGATCTCGACAAGATCGCCGATGCCGCCACGGATGGCGAAGAAGCGGCGGCCGAGAACGAGGGCAAGGCCGGAGCCGGAGCCAGCATCGACGCGCTCATTGCCTTCGTCAAGCTCGCGCTCAAGGACGAGGTCAAGGACGTGCGCGCCTCCGAGCGCCTGACCGACAGCCCGGTGTGTCTGGTCGCCGACGAGGGCGACATGGACATGCACCTGGAACGCCTGTTGAAGCAGCACAATCAGATCGACCAGGCCTCGACGCGAATCCTGGAGATCAATCCCAAACACGCGCTGATCCAGCGCCTGGCCGCGGAACTCAAGACCCAGGGCGCCGTGGCGGCCGATGCGGCCGAGGGCGACGCACCGCCGCCGCTCGAGGAAGCGGCGCGGCTCTTGCTCGACCAGGCGCGCATCCTCGAGGGTGAGCCCCTGCCCGACCCAAGCGCTTTCGCGGGCCGGCTCAGCCGCTTGGTCGCACGCGGCTTCGGCCTGGATTCCTAGAATAGTTTCCGCGCAAGCGGAACCTGGGTTACTTGCCCAGATCGTCCAGGCTCATGGCGGCGGCGGCCAGGACCGGGCCGGCGCGGCCCTGCTGGACGATAACGGCGCAGCCGTCACGGCCGCGGGCCCGGGCGCCCGCGAGATCGAGCGGTATTTCGAGGCGCGCGCCGGTCCAGGTGCCCAGGCGCTCGAAACTGCGCACCACGTTGGCATTGCGCAGCTTTCGCCCGGCATTCTCGCCGCGCTTGATCTCGGTCACGTGCGCGCGGTCGTAGACCGCCAGCCACACCGTGGCGCCCTCGTCGGGCGCGTGACCCTCGGGAATGATTACCATGCCGCCGTTGTCGGTGCCGAAGGTGATATCGATGGGCCGGTCGCGCTTCGCCGCTGTCTCGATCGCCCTGAGAACCTCGGCGCGGCGCGAGCCGACCACGTTAATGCGGCCGTCGACCACGATCTGCGGCGTGTAGACGTAGCGCAGATTGAGCGCCTCGCCGTAGCGCTGCTGGCGCGCGGTATATTGTGGACTGGCGTAGGGGTCCTTCCAGCCGATGTAGTCCCAGTAATCGACATGCAGCGACAGCGCCACGACGCCGGGCCGTTCGGCCAGCTCGGCGAGCAGTTCATCGGCCGGCGGACAGGAGCTGCAGCCTTGCGAGGTGAATAGTTCGACCACCACCTGAGGATCGGTGGCCGGTTCGGCGGTGGCATCACGCGGCGCCAGGGCACCGGCGAGCAGGGGCAGCAGGACGGCCGCCGCCAGGACGGCGCGGTACGCGCCTCGGGGAGCATTCAAATCGAACATACCGCCAATTTAAATGGTGCCGTACCTCACGCGCGAATCACGTTCGGGTGAGGCTCCGTAAGGTTTTGTTAACCGGTCTTCAACAGGTCCCGCAAAACGTAGTGCAGGATGCCGCCGTGGCGGTAGTATTCGACCTCGTCGGTGGTGTCGATGCGGCATAGGAGCGGGATTTCCTCGGTTGTGCCATCCGGCCGGTGGATGCGGCAGGTCAGGTCCTTGCCCGGCACCAGTCCCTCGGCGACACCGAGAATGTCGAAGGTCTCCGCGCCGGTGAGGCCGAGCGTGGTGCGGTTGGCGCCGTCCTTGAACTCGAGCGGCAACACGCCCATGCCGATCAGGTTCGAGCGGTGGATGCGCTCGAAGCTTTCGACGATCACCGCCCGAATGCCCAGCAGCCGGGTGCCCTTGGCCGCCCAGTCGCGGCTCGAACCGGTGCCGTATTCCTTGCCGCCGACGACCACCAGTGGCACGCCCTCGTCCTGATAGCGCATCGCGGCCTCGTAAATCGGCATGACCTCGCCCGAAGGCAGGTGCCTGGCGACCCCGCCCTCGGTGTCCGGAACCAACTCGTTGCGGATGCGGATATTGGCGAACGTGCCGCGCATCATGATTTCGTGATTGCCGCGGCGCGCGCCGTAGGAATTGAACTCCGCCGGGCGCACCTGATGCTCGATCAGGTATTCGCCCGCCGGACTGCTCTTCTGGATCGCGCCGGCCGGGGAAATGTGGTCGGTGGTCACGGAATCGCCCAACATCGCCAGCAGCCGCGCGCCGCTGACATCGGCGAGCGGTTCCGGCTCCGCGCCCATGCCCTCGAAGAACGGCGGGTAGCGCACGTAGGTGCTGCCGGTGCCCCAGTCGTAGGTCATCCCGGCGGCGCTGGAGATCGCCCGCCACTCCTCCGGGCCCTCGAAGACGTTGGCGTAGCGCGAACGATACATTTCGGGGGTCAGCGCGGTGTCGATGATCTCGCGGATTTCCGCGTCGCTCGGCCAGATATCCCGCAGGTAGACCGGCTCGCCGTCGCGGTCCTCGCCGAGCGGCTCGGCGGTCAGGTCGCGGGTCACGGTGCCGGCGAGCGCGTAGGCGACAACCAAGGGCGGCGAGGCCAAATAGTTGAGCCGCGTGCGCGGGCTGACCCGGCCCTCGAAATTGCGATTGCCCGAAAGCACGGCGGCGACGTGCAGATCGCCGGAGTCGATGGCGTCGGCCAGCGGCTCGGGCAGTGGACCCGAGTTGCCGATGCAGGTGGTGCAACCGTAGCCGACCAAGTCGAAGCCGAGCGCATCCAGGTCTTCCTGCAACCCGGCCGCCTCCAGGTAGTCGGTGACCACCTGGGAACCCGGCGCCAACGAGGTCTTGACCCAAGGTTTGACCTGGAGGCCGCGTTCGCGCGCCCTGCGCGCGACCAGGCCGGCGGCCACCAGCACGCTGGGATTCGAGGTATTGGTACAGGAGGTGATCGCGGCAATCATGACGTCGCCGTGGCGCAAGGCGTAGTCGGCGCCCGCGACCGGCGCCTGCTTGCCGGAATCGCCGCCGGTGTCGGAATCGATCGCCTGCTTTGCCGCCTCGGCCATGCCCGAAAGCGCGATTCGATCCTGGGGCCGCTTGGGACCGGCCAGGCTGGGTTCGACGCTGCCCAGATCGAGTTCCACCAGATCGGTGAACAGCGGCTCGGCGCCGTCGTCCTCGCGCCACAACCCTTGCGCCTTCGCGTAGGCCTCGACCAGCGCCACCTGGGCCGCGTCGCGCCCGGTGAAGGTGAGGTAGCGCAGGGTCTCCCGGTCGACCGGGAAGAAGCCGCAGGTGGCGCCATATTCCGGGGCCATGTTGGCGATGGTCGCCCGGTCGGCGAGGCTGAGGTGGGCCAGTCCCGGGCCGGTGAACTCGACGAACTTGGCGACCACGCCCTTGGCGCGCAGTATCTGGACCACGGTGAGGACCAGATCCGTCGCCGTGGTGCCCTCCTTGAGCGCGCCCGAGAAACGCATCCCAACCACCTCGGGAATCAGCATGGAGATCGGCTGGCCGAGCATCGCCGCCTCGGCCTCGATGCCGCCGACGCCCCATCCCAACACGCCCAGGCCGTTGACCATGGTGGTGTGGCTGTCGGTGCCGACCAGAGTGTCGGGATAGGCCAGTGTGGCCCCGCCGCCCCCGCCTGGGCCCCCGCCCTGGCGATCGTCTCCGGTCCAAACCACCTGGGCCAGATACTCCAAGTTCACTTGGTGGCAAATGCCGGTGCCCGGTGGCACGACGCGGAAGTTGTCGAAGGCGTTCTGGCCCCAGCGCAGGAAGGCATAACGCTCGCCGTTGCGGGCGAACTCCCGCTCGACGTTGATCTTGAAGGAATCCGGGCTGCCGAAGGAATCGACCATCACCGAGTGGTCGATGACCAAATCGACCGGCGACAACGGATTGATGCGTTTGGGATCGCCGCCCAGGGCCTCCATCGCCTGGCGCATCGCGGCCAGATCGACCACCGCCGGCACGCCGGTGAAGTCCTGCATCAGCACCCGCGCCGGGCGGTAGGCGATCTCCCGGTCCGAACGCCGGTTCTCGAGCCAAGCGCCGACCGCCATGGCATCGTCGACGGTGACCGTGCCGCCGTCCTCGTGGCGCAGCAGGTTTTCGAGCAGAATCTTGAGCGAGCAGGGCAGGCGCGAAATGTCGCCCAGGCCAGCCGCGGCGGCGGCTTCGAGGCTGAAATAATCGTAGTCGCGCCCGGCCGCCGAAAGGGTCCGGCGGGTCTTGAGGCTGTCGGTGCCGCTGGTCACGAGTCGGGTCTCCCGGGGCTTGGATTGCTGGGCGTGAATGGGTCTGATTCGCGCACGAGCGACGCTGCGGCGCAACATGAGCCATTCCCCCGCCGAAGTCCAGCGAACACGGCTGTGGAGGGCGCCCTCGGCGGGTCCAGCGCGCGAGCGTGCGGGCACCCCACGGGCACCCCACGGGACCCCCGCGGGGCCTCCGATGAACCCAGCGAACGCTTGACCCATCCGGCGGATTAGACTTACCTACGGGCGTCGTCGTGGTGTCTCGATTAGCCAAGGCGGCCAAGAAAAGCAAGATTACAGGGAGTTGGGCTTGATTCCTGGAACGGGCGGCCCCCTTTGCAATCGGCATCGCCGCGCGCGCAAGTCCGCGCGCCGTGGGGTCTTGCGCGCGGACTCCAAGCCAGGCGATTCGCAATGAACGAGACCCAGGCCGCGGGCGCCGCGACGCTCGATACCTTTCCCAAACTGCTGGCGGAAAACGCGCGCCGGCGGCCCGGGCGGCCGGCGACCCGGGAAAAGGATCTGGGCATCTGGCAGACCTGGACTTGGGGCCAAGTCGCCGAAGAAGTGCGCGCGCTGGCCTGCGGGCTCGCCGTGCTCGGCCTGCGGCCGGGCGACAAGATCGCCATTATCGGCGACAACCGGCCGCGGCTGTATTGGACCATGGCCGCGGCCCAGGCACTGGGCGCGGTGCCGGTGCCGTTGTACCAGGACTCGGCAGCCAAGGAGATGGCGTTCGTCCTCGACCATGCCGAGGTCCGTTTCGCCATGGTCGAGGACCAGGAACAGGTCGACAAGCTGCTCGGGATTCAGGCCAACGACCTGCGCATCGAGCAGATCATCTACGACAACGACCGGGGTCTGCGCCACTACGATCGAGATTTCCTGCAGTCCTTCGAGGACGTCCAGGCGAAGGGGCGCGAGCACGACCGCGCCAACCCCGGCTTCTACGAAGCCGGGGTCGCCAACGGCAAGGGCGACGACACCGCCATCATCCTCTATACCTCGGGCACCACCGGGCAACCCAAGGGCGTGGTGCTCAACTTCGACAACCTGGTCCGGACCGCGCGCAACAGCATCGATTTCGATAGCCTGAACGAGAACGAGGATGTGCTCGCCTACCTGCCCATGGCCTGGGTCGGCGACCACCTGTTTTCCTACGGTCAAAGCTACGTGGCGGGGTTCTGTGTGAGTTGCCCGGAATCCAGCGACACCGTGCTGTCCGACCTGCGCGAACTCGGGCCGACCTACTTCTTCGCGCCGCCGCGCATCTTCGAGAACATTCTGACCACGGTGATGATCCGCATGGAGGACGCCGGCTGGATCAAGCGCAAGATGTTCCAGTATTTCATGGCGGTGGCCAAGCGCCACGGCATCCGAATCCTCGACGGCAAATCGGTTTCCATCGGCGGCCGGCTGCTTTACGGGCTAGGCGGGCTGCTGATTTACGGGCCGCTCTTGAATACGCTGGGCTTCAGCCGTCTCCGCGTGGCCTATACCGCCGGCGAGGCGATCGGCCCCGATATCTTCGATTTCTATCGCGCCCTCGGGGTCAACCTGAAGCAGCTCTACGGCAGCACCGAAGCCTGCGTCTCGATCACCGCCCAGCCGGACGGCGAAGTCCTGCCCGATACGGTCGGCCGGCCCTCGCCCGAGGTCGAGATCAAGATCACCGAGGCCGGCGAGGTCATGTTCCGCAGCCCCGGCGTGTTCGTCGAGTACTACAAGAACCCGGAGGAGACCGCCAACACCAAGACCGAAGACGGCTGGGTGCATACCGGCGACGCTGGCCTCTTTAGCGAAAACGGGCACCTGAAGATCATCGACCGCGCCAAGGACGTGGGCAAACTGACCGGCGGCACGCTGTTCGCGCCCAAGTACATCGAGAACAAGCTCAAGTTCTTCCCCGAGATCAAGGAGGCGGTCGCCTTCGGGCACGACAGGGACTTCTGCGCCGTCTTCCTCAACATCGATCTCGAAGCGGTCGGCAACTGGGCCGAGCGCCACCACATTGCTTACGCCAGCTATCAGGAATTGGCCGCAAATCCGCAAATCCGCCAGATTCTCAAGAGCCACATCGAGGCGGTCAACCGCGACCTGGCGAGCGACCCGAACCTCGCCGGCTCACAGATCCACCGCTTCCTGGTTCTGCACAAGGAACTGGACCCGGACGATGGCGAGCTGACCCGCAACCGCAAGTTGCGCCGCAACGTCGTCTCCGAGAAGTACGAGACCTTGATCGACGCGCTCTATTCGGATGCCGAACGCGCGCACGTGGAGACCGAGGTGACCTTCGAGGACGGGCGCAAGGGCTCGATCGCCGCCGATATCGACATCGTGACCGCCGAGACCTTCCCAGGCGCCGAGCCGCTTGAGCGGGCCAGTTGAAGAACGCCGGGCCATGACGCAAAAAGCGCGGCAGATCGGCGATACCCTGCTCAAGGTCGAAGGGGTCAGTCTCTCCTTCGGCGGGATCAAGGCACTCAACGACGTGAGCTTTGAGATTCGCGAGCGCGAGATCCTCGCGATCATCGGCCCCAACGGCGCCGGCAAATCCTCGATGCTCAACGTCATCAACGGCTTCTACCATCCGCAGGAAGGCACCATCACCTACAAGGGCAAGACCCGCAAACAGATGAAGCCGCACGCCGCGGCCAAGACCGGCATCGCCCGCACCTTCCAGAACATCGCCCTGTTCCGGGGCATGTCGACGCTCGACAACATCATGACCGGGCGGTTGCTCAAGATGCGCCGCAATTTCCTGTGGCAGGCGATCTATTGGGGGCCGGCCAAGCAGGAAGAGATGGCGCATCGCGCCTCGGTCGAACAGATTATCGATTTTCTCGAAATTCAGTCGATCCGGCGCACCCCGGTGGGACGCCTGCCTTACGGCTTGCAGAAGCGGGTCGAGTTGGGCCGGGCGCTGGCGGCCGAGCCGGACCTGCTGCTGCTCGACGAGCCGATGGCCGGCATGAACGTCGAGGAGAAAGAGGACATGTGCCGCTTCGTCCTCGACCTGAACGACGAGTTCGGCACCACGATCGCCCTGATCGAGCACGACATGAGCGTGGTCATGGATATTTCCGACCGGGTCGTGGTGCTCGACTACGGCCGCAAGATCGCCGACGGCTCGCCGGACCAGGTGCGGGCCAACAAAGACGTCATCGACGCCTATCTCGGCGTCGGCCACGACTGACCGGAACGGTGGAACAGGCATAGCGAACAACCAGAATGGAAATACTCTACGCTTTCTTCATCGCGCCCTTCGTCGACATGGCGAGCGACCACATTTTCTTCGCCGAGGTGGTGATCGTCGGGCTCTTGACCGGGGTCATGTATTCGCTGGTGGCGCTCGGCTTCGTGCTGATCTTCAAGGCCTCTGGCGTGTTCAACTTCGCCCAGGGCGTCATGGTGCTGTTCGCGGCGCTGACCCTGGTCGGGCTCATGGAGCACGGCGCCCCGGTGTGGCTGGCGCTGATTGTCACCGTTGGGGTCATGATCGCGCTCGCTTTCGCGGTCGAGTGGATCATGCTGCGGCGATTGGTCAACCAGGAAGAGATTGTCCTGTTCATGTCGACCATCGGCCTGAGCTTCGTGCTCCAAGGCCTCGGCGAGACGGTCTGGGGCAGCAACGTCAAGCCGCTCGACATCGGCATTCCCGACGAGTCCTTCGAAGTCGGCGGTATTCTGCTCCACGAGTTCGACCTCTTCGCCGCCGCCTCGGGCGCGGTGCTGGTAACCGTGCTTGCCGTGTTCTTCCACTTCACGCGCATTGGACGCGCGCTCAGGGCGGTGGCGGACGACCACCAAGCGGCGCTTTCGGTGGGCATTCCGCTCAAGACCATCTGGATCATCGTCTGGTCCGTGGCCGGAATGGTCGGACTGGTCGCGGGCATCATGTGGGGCGCGAAGAGCGGCGTGCAGTTCTCGCTGTCGCTGATCGCGCTCAAGGCGCTGCCGGTGTTGATCCTGGGCGGCTTCACCTCGGTGCCAGGCGCCATCGTCGGCGGCCTGATCATCGGGGTCGGCGAAAAGATCGCCGAGATTTACTGGGGGCCCCTGTTCGGTGGGGCGATCGAGAACTGGTTCGCCTACGTGCTGGCGCTGGTGTTCCTGCTGTTCCGGCCCCAGGGCCTGTTCGGCGAAAGGATCATCGAGAGGGTCTAATCGAGAGGATCTAGACGATGCTTTATCGCGAGGCCGGACAGCTCAAGACCAGCTACGCTGCCGACCAGATGATATTTCCGATCCTTCAGGACCGGATCTTCGTGATCCTGGTGGTGGTTGCCGCTTACCTGGTCCCGCTCATTGCCAACGAGTACTGGCTGCAGGCGGTCTTGATCCCGTTCCTGATTCTGGCGCTGGCGGCCATTGGCCTCAACATATTGACCGGCTATGCGGGCCAGCTCTCACTCGGCACCGGCGGCTTCATGGCAGTTGGCGGCTACATGACCTACAAGATCACCACCGCCTTCCCGGACCTGAACGTGCTGATCGCGGTCCTTATGGCCGGCCTGATTGCGGCCCTCGTCGGCCTGGTCTTCGGCATCCCGAGTCTCAGGATCAAGGGCTTCTACCTGGCGGTGGCGACGCTGGCGGCGCAGTTCTTCATCCTCTGGCTGTTCAACAAGGTCGGCTGGTTCGTCAATTATAGCCCCTCGGGCACGATCACCGCGCCGCCGCGCACCTTGCTGGGGATCATGGTGACTGGCCCAGAAGCGACGGCCCCGACGCGATACCTGGTCGTGCTCACATTCGTCGCGCTCTTCGCCCTAGTGGCCAAGAACCTGGTGCGTGGGCGAATCGGGCGGTCCTGGATGGCAATCCGCGACATGGACATCGCCGCCGAGATCATCGGCATCCGACCGTACCAGACCAAGCTTCTGGCCTTCGCCATCAGTTCGTTCTACTGCGGGGTGGCGGGCGGCTTGTATGTGTTCTGCTACCTGGGCAGCGCAGAGACCGAGGCTTTCAACATCTTCCTGTCGTTCAACGTGCTGTTTATGATCATCATCGGCGGGCTGGGCAGCATCCTGGGGTCGTTCCTGGGGGCGGCCTTCATCACCATGGTGCCGATCTTCCTGACCAACGCGCCGCCCTTGATCGGCCTGTCCATGCCGATCGATTTGCAGAAGCACATCGAGGTCATGACCTTCGGCGGCCTGATTATCTTCTTCCTGATCGTCGAGCCGCACGGGATCGCCCGGCTGTGGCAGATCGCCAAGGAGAAGCTGCGCCTGTGGCCGTTCCCGTATTAGGCGAGAGCAATTCCGGCGTAATTGCGGGTCACGACCGGTCTGTGTTAAAATTTGGACCCGCAAGCAAGCCAAATCCGGTCGATAATCCGATGCAACAGGGAGAGCGCAATGAACATCAAGACATTGATCCTAGCCACCGTGGGCGGCGTGGTCGGCCTGTCCGGGGTTGCTACCACCAGTCCGGCTCTGGCCGATGGCGAGATTTTTATACCCATGCTCGTCTACCGCACGGGGCCCTACGCCCCGAGCGGCATCCCGATCGCCAACGGCTTCCGGGACTACTACGAGCTTATTAATATCCGCGACGGCGGCATCAACGGCATCAAGATTGCCCTCGAGGAGTGCGAGACCGAGTACAACACCAAGCTGGGCGTCGAATGCTACGAGAAGCTGAAGAACAAGGGCGCCCATGGGGCCGCTCTGATCAACCCGTTCAGCACCGGCATCACCTACCAGCTGATCCCCAAGGCGCCGGTCGACAAGATTCCGATCCTCTCCATGGGCTATGGCCGCACCGCGGCTGCCGACGGGCGGGTGTTCGAATGGATCTTCAACTTCCCGACCACCTATTGGAGCCAGGCCTCCGGCTTCATCAACTACGTGGCCCAGCAGGAAGGCGGCCTCGACAAGCTAAAGGGCATAAAAATCGCCCACGTCTATCACAACAGCGCCTACGGCAAGGAAGCCAATCCGACGCTCGATGTCCTGGCCAAAAAGTATGGGTACGATCTCACTTTGCTGGCGGTCGACCATCCGGGTCAGGAGCAGAAGGCGACCTGGCTGCAGATCCGGCGCCTAAAGCCCGACTGGATATTCATGTCCGGTTGGGGCGTCATGAACCAGGTGGCGGTCAAGGAGGCCGCGGCCATCAAGTATCCCATGGACCACTTCGTCGGCAACTGGTGGTCGGCCTCCGACGCCGATGTGATTCCGGCGGGTAAGGGCGCCATCGGTTACAAGGGCGCCACCTTCAACGCCGCCGGCACCGGCTTCCAGGTCCACAAGGATATCGTCAAGTATATCTATGGCGGCGACGAAGCCAAGGCCAAGGAGAACAACATCGGCGAGGTCCTTTACAATCGCGCCATCGTCAACGCCATGTACACGGTCGAGGCGATCCGTACCGCCCAGGCCAAGTTCGGAAACAAGGCTCTCGGTGGCGAGGAGGTTCGTTGGGGCCTGGAGAACTTCAACCTGACCGAGGAGCGCCTCAAGGAGATCGGCTTGGAAGGCTTCACCCGGCCGGTCCAGGTGAGCTGCCTCGACCATGAATCCGGCGGTCCCATCATCATCCAGCAGTGGGACGGCAAGCAATGGAGCATGGTCAGCGACTGGATCCCGACGATGCGCGACATCGTGCGTCCGATGATCGAAGAGGCCGCGGCGGCTTACGCGAAGGAGAACAACATCACCCCGCGTAGCTGCTAGTGAGCGGCCCTAACTTTAGGCCTACCGAGGGGGGCTCGCGGCCTTGAACGAGAGCCTCACCTCGTCCCAGCAACAGCCGGCGGTCGGTGCCGACCGGCCGCCGGTGCTGCTGGTCAACAACATCGAGGTGATTTACGACCACGTAATTCTGGTGCTCAAGGGCGTCTCGCTCGACGTGCCCCAGGGCGGCATCGTGGCGTTACTCGGCGCCAACGGCGCCGGCAAGACGACCACGCTGAAGGCGATCTCCAACCTGCTGCGCGCCGAGCGCGGCGACGTCACCAAGGGCTCGATCGAGTTCGACGGCGAACGGGTCGATCGCATGACCCCGAACGAATTGGTCCGGCGCGGCGTCATCCAGGTCATGGAGGGGCGCCGCATCTTCGAGCATCTCACTGTTGAAGAGAATCTCCTGACCGGCGCCTATACCCGTGACGACGGCCGCGCCGAGATCCAGAAGGATCTCGACATGGTCTACGGCTACTTCCCCCAGCTCAAGGAACGGCGCCGCGCCCAGGCCGGTTACACCTCGGGCGGCGAGCAGCAGATGTGCGCGCTCGGCCGTGCGCTGATGAGCCGGCCCAAGATGATCCTGCTCGACGAACCCTCCATGGGCCTCGCGCCGCAACTGGTCGAGGGCATCTTCGAGACCGTCAAGCGGCTCAACGAGGAGGAGGGCGTGTCGTTCCTGCTCGCCGAGCAGAACACCAACATGGCGCTGAAATACGCCAAATACGGTTACATCATGGAGAACGGCCGGGTCGTGCTCGACGGCGAAGCCTCGGCGCTCGCCCAGAACGAGGACGTGAAGGAATTCTACCTCGGCCTCTCCACCAGCGGCCGCAAGAGCTACCGCGAGACCAAGCACTACAAGCGCCGCAAGCGCTGGCTGGCTTAGGCGGCGCCCCGAAGCGAAGCATTAGCAGGAAGATGACCGCCTCCGGCGATTATTTCGACGAACTCGAGACCCGCGATCCGGCGGCGCGCGAGGCCGCGTTGATGGCGGCGCTGCCCGGCCAGATCGCCCACGCCAAGGCCGAGGCGCCGGCCTTCGCCGAGATCCTGGCCAGCGTCGAGCCCCAAGCAGTGACCGATCGCGCCGCCCTCGCCGGGCTTCCCGTGACCACCAAGGCGGAACTCACGGCGCGCCAGGCCGCGGCACCGCCGTTCGGCGGCCTGGCCGCCGTTGGTCCCAACGCGACCCGGCGTCTGTTCGCCTCGCCCGGGCCGATCTACGAGTTCGAGACCCCCCGCGCCGATTTTTGGCGCGGCGCCCGGGCGCTCCATGCCGCCGGCTTCCGCGCCGGCGAAGTGGTGCACAATTCTTTCTCCTATCACCTGACCCCGGGCGGCTGGATTCTGGATTCAGGCCTGCGCGCGCTCGGTTGCGTGGTGGTGCCGGCCGGGGTCGGTAATACCGAGGCTCAGGTCCAGGCGATCGCCCAGTTCCGCCCGGCCGGCTACACCGGCACCCCGGATTTCCTCAAGGTGCTGCTGGACGCGGGCGCCGAGCACGACATCGACTGTTCCAGCATCACCAAGGCGCTGGTCTCCGGCGGCGCGCTGTTCCCCTCGCTGCGCGCGGAATACCGGGACCGGGGCGTGGCGGTGCTGCAGTGCTACGCGACCGCGGACTTGGGTTCGATCGCCTACGAATCCGCCGCCGATGACGGCATGATCGTCGACGAGCATTTGATCGTCGAGATCGTCCGCCCGGGCACCGGCGATCCGGTGCCGGCGGGCGAGGTCGGCGAGATCGTGGTGACCACGCTCAATCCCGACTATCCGCTGATCCGCTTCGCCACCGGCGACCTCTCGGCGGTGCTGGCGGGCGACAGCCCCTGCGGCCGCACCAACCTGCGGCTCAAGGGCTGGATGGGGCGCGCCGATCAGACCACCAAGGTCAAGGGCATGTTCGTCCACCCCGGTCAGATCGCCCAGGTGATCAAGCGCCATCCGGAGGTGGTGCGGGCGCGCCTGGTGGTGGCGCGGGCCGGCGAAACCGACACCATGACCCTGCGCTGCGAGGTACCCGGCGGCGCGGATGCAGCCCTCGCCGGCGCCATCGCCGAGACCCTGCAAGCGGTCTGCAAGCTCAAGGGCGCGGTCGCGCTCGAAGCCCCGGGCTCCCTGCCCAACGACGGCAAAGTGATCGAAGACGCCCGCGATTACGGCTGAGGGGGGCGTAGGCCGGCGGGCAACCGGCCGTCTGTTTCAAGTCGCTTCCGTGACGTCGCGCCCATTTCCGTCATTCCCGCGAAAGCGGGAATCCGTGACCCAGCTGGACTCCCGCTTTCGCGGGCGTGACAACGAGGCGGCTGCGCCCCCCCTCAGAACTCGAACACGCCCTTGCCGGTGGTTTGGCGATCGAATAGTTGGTAGGCGGCCTCGGCGTCTTCCAGCTTGAAGCGGTGGGTGAACAGGCGCTCGACGTCGATATTCTGCTCGACCACGAAGCGCGCGCAGTCGGCCTGGCCGTATTTGCTGAAGGTCCAGGAGCCCATCAGCGTCAACTGGCGCCGGATCACGTCCTTGCTGACTTCGAGGGTCACCTCGCCGCCCTCGCCGACGTAACACGCCCGGCCCCAGGTGCGTAAGGACCGCACGGCGGCCACGCGGGCTTCGGGCGCGCCGCTGCATTCGAGCGTGAGATCCGCGCCGACGCCGCCGGTCAACGCCTTGATCGCGTCGACCGGATCGTCCGAGCCCGGGTCGATCCGGTGCTCGGCGCCGAATTCCTGGGCCCGGGCGAGCCGCGTGGGCCCGATGTCGAGCGCGATCACCTTGGCCCCCATGGCGCTCGCCAGTTGGGTCGCGCTGAGGCCGACCGGGCCCTGGCCGAAGATCGCGATGGTGTCGCCGGCGCCGATATCGAGCCGCCTGAGCGCGCCGAAAGCGGTGCCGGTGCCGCAGGAGATCGCCGCTCCGGTGGTGAACGAGAGTTCCTCGGGCAGCGGCACCAGGGTGCGTGCCGGCACCTTCATGTAGGGCGCGTGGGCGCCGTGCGCGGTGGCGCCATAGACCACGAAACCCTCCAGACAGAGTTGGGACCAGCCGTCCAGGCAATGCGGGCAGGTGCCGCAGCCGAAATAGTGATGGTCCATGACCCGGTCGCCGAGCTTGGCCTCGGCGGGGTCGACCCCGGGGCCGACCGCAGCGACCACGCCGCAGGGCTCGTGGCCGCCGATCACCGGCGAGCCGTCGCCGCCCAGGCCCATCGCCTGGGCCCCGCCCTTGATGCGGTAGAACTTGAGATCGCTGCCGCACATGCCCGAGGCCTTGATCTCCAGCACCACCTCGCCGGGTCCGGGCACCGGGTCCGGAAACTCCTGGAACTCGAGCTTGCGTTCGCCCAAAAACACCACGCCGCGCATGACCTTGCCTCCCGTTCGCGTTCGATTGACCGGTACTGTCGCGCATAACCAGGGCGCGACGCAACGGGGGTGGGACCGGCATCAAATTTTCGCGAGATCGTCTCGAAATTGCCGATCGATCCACCAATTGGAACGACAATGCGAGCGGCCGGGTACCGGTTCGGCAGGTGTAGTTTGGTTCCCTGGCCGCCGCCCCGGCAATGTTTGTTTGGAGATTAGCCATGATGCCTCAAAGACGCCTGCGCGCCGTTTTCGCCGTGGCCCTGCTGCTGGCCGCCGGCCTGTTTCTCGGCGCCTCGCCGAATTCCCGTGCCGGCGAAGCCCGTGCTGGCGAAGCCCATGCCGCTGAAGACGGCCTCGAGGTCGCGACCTTCGCCGGCGGTTGTTTCTGGTGCGTGGAATCCGACTTCGACAAGGTGCCTGGCGTGGTCCGCACGATCTCCGGTTATACCGGCGGCGCACTGCCGAACCCCACCTACAAGCAGGTCTCGGCCGGCGGCACTGGGCACCTCGAGGCGGTCCAGATCTTCTACGATCCGAAGCAGGTCGGCTACGAAATGCTGGTCGAGATTTTCTGGCGCAGCGTCGATCCGACCGACGCCGGCGGCCAGTTCTGCGATCGCGGCGAGAGTTACGAGACCGCCATCTTCGCCAACTCCCTGGAACAGAAACAACAGGCGGAAACCTCCAAGAGCGCGCTGGGGCGCTCCGGCGTCCTGAAGCAACCCATCGTCACGCCGATCGAGGTTGCCGGGCCGTTCTATCCGGCGGAGGACTACCATCAGAATTATTATAATGAGAGTCCGCTGCGCTACTGGTTCTACCGCTCCCGCTGCGGCCGAGACTCGCGGGTCGAAGAGCTCTGGGGCGCGGACGCCTACCGCGGCATCGCGGGACACTAGGTCTCATCGTGCCGGCTGGCCCCGCACTAAAATTGGAAATGCAAAGAGAGGAATCGAGGATATGAAACGGAAAACACTTACGATCGCCGTGGCTATCCTGGGGGCGATTATTGTCGCGCCGGTCGCGGCATCGGCCGGAGAGGAAGTGCTGGCCCGCGGCGCGTTTCGCGGCAAAAGCGGCCACGCGGCCTCGGGCGGCGTCAGCATCGTGAAAACCGAGACCGGCGTCAGAGTCGTGCTGGGACGCGATTTCAAGTTCGACGGCGCCCCCGATCCCAAGCTCGGCTTCGGCAAGAACGGCTACGTGAAAGCAACCCAGTTCTCGGTTCTCAAATCGAACAGCGGCGAGCAGACCTACGAGATCCCCGCGGGCCTCGACCCGGCCGACTACAACGAGGTCTGGGTCTGGTGCGAACAGTATTCCGTGCCCCTCGGCGTCGCGAACCTGGAGTAGGAAAGCGGGGCGAAGCGCCCCGGATCGGCCGGCCCCTCGCCGCGTGAGGCCTCCCTCCCACGCCCCTTGTCTCCGCCTAGTTCGCGCGGGATACTTGCGGGTAACCGCGACTACGGGAGCCCCACCATGAACCTGCATCGCTTGCTGCGCGCACGCGCGGATGACGGGCGGCCGGTGCGCGTGGGTTTGATCGGGGCCGGCAAGTTCGGCTCCATGTTCCTGGCCCAGGCGCGCCTGACCGCCGGATTCCACGTCATGGCGGTCGCCGATCTCAAGCCCGAGAACGCGCGGGCCGCCTTGGAGCGCACCGGCTGGCCGCCGGAGCGCGTGGGCGCCAATTCCTTCGCCGCCGCCTATGAGAGCGGCACCACCTTTGTCACCGAGGACGCCGCGGCGCTGATCGCCGCCGACGGCCTGGACGTGGTGATCGACGCCACCGGCCACCCGGCCGCCGGCCTGCGCCACGCCCGCCTCGCCCGCGAGCACGGCCGCCACATGATCATGGTCAACGTCGAGGCCGACGTGGTCGCCGGCCCCTTGCTGGCGCGCGCGGCGGAGCAGGCCGGCCTGGTCTATTCCATGGCCTACGGCGACCAGCCGGCGCTGATCTGCGAGATGGTCGACT
>Ga0209987_10000472_pt1 | contig 20927 bp, 28 predicted proteins | sample N074metaG_FD_182134 | JGI IMG/M metagenome (GOLD analysis project Ga0209987, IMG submission 182134) | Deep subsurface microbial communities from Kermadec Trench to uncover new lineages of life (NeLLi) - N074 metaG (SPAdes) (version 2) | ecosystem: Environmental > Aquatic > Marine > Ocean trench...
ATACTTTGACAGGTTGTAATTTCTAATGCAGTTTTACATGGAGGAACATCTGTTTCAATATGAACAACTTTTCCGTCTTGATCAAACCAAATCATATCAAGCGAGAATTGCATGTTAAGCATCCACAGAGAATGTAGGCCAGATTCTTCAAATACAAATATCATTCCCTGATCAAAAGGAAGTTGATCTTCAAACATCAACCCACGAACACGTCTAGGTTCAGTATCTGCAATCTGTACTTGAAGTGGAATATCATCAACTTTGATTGTGCCCATAGGAAATTTAACAGATTCTAATTTAATTTCACTTGGAAGAGTAGCCAAACCAACAACTCCAACTATTACAGCTGCAATGAAAATAGGAAGTATTACCTGGGTTCTAGTACTCATATGTTAATTCATCCAAAGTCCTTTTAAAATACGTTAATTCGGGTACTATCTTTCGTTGGTTCCAGAAAATAGCACACACAGATTAGTTTCTAAAAAAAATTCGAGGCTTGACCTGAGGTGTGCCTAGGTGAAGTTTGTCCCCGTATGAGACTAAACGGACAAGAACATCAGAAATTCAGATAGTTCAACAAGTTAAAGAAATACATATTACCAATATTGTGATTATCAAAAATATGACTAAAGGTTTTGCATGTTCTGATGCCGGAGTGGATTGCAATTGGTCAGTTAATGCAAATTCTGAAGAGGAACTAATGACAAAAATTGCAGAACACGCCAAAGAACATCATGGATTTGATCCAATACCACCAGAATTAATTGAAAAAGTAAAGGCTGCAATAAAAGATCAATAGTTAACGGATCTAATATCAGGCACAATTAATCAGATGTGGGATTACAAAATCCACTATTGAAAAATAAAAAGAGTTTAGAATTTAAAAATTATCCATATACATCTCAGATAAATTCTTCAATCTTGTCTATGATTATCCATATTGATTTTTTAACACCAATATCGAAAAATAAACTCATTTTTTTCACTATTCTCACTATCCTCGCTATGGGTGAATCTAGATTGGATCAATTTTGATTGTTAGTTTGGATGATCTGATTTTATTCCAAGTATCTACTACCAATCCCCATACCTTGTCTATGGTTATTGAAACTTCTCTTGATTGTGTTGTTTTTGTTTTCATGATGTGTGTATGTAGTTTTTGCTTAAGAGTGGCGCGTAGAACTGATAAATTATTCATTGTATCGAAAAAATAATCAAATTACATGTGAAAAAAGAGTTTAGAATCTAATCTCGATTTTTTTCATTATACTTTACCACCTCATCTAGGGGAACAGTAATTGTTCTATCTGAGCCTTTACAATAATTTTTTCCTTTGAAATGCTTGTGGATTTTAACTTTAGCCATCATGACACTATCTATTCCATAGGTTCCATGATGATCTGTAATTTCTTGACTAACAATATGACAATGTTTTGAAACACTGCACCATTTACAGATAATTTTCATTTTTTTATCATCGGTCACAAAGTTTCTGCAAGAATTAGAAACTTAAGCGTATTGTCTATTCTTAATTCATAACGAACTACAATAGAGAGACTTTTTCTGAAATTTATCAAAAGCGAGATTGAAAGAACTGAAGATGCCCTTCCAATCTCATGAAGAATGGAGAGAATCCGTTCCTCATAATTGCGTTTCGATTACCCGATTTGGTAATCGCGATTTTTGGAATCACGCAACAAATTATACGTATGGGGATGTAAAAACTAGATGATTTTTTAGAATTTCTTTCTAATCCCTATAATAACAACTGCTGGAATTCCAACATACATCAAGCCCAATTAATCACATGAAAGATTACAAAATCCGCTATTGAAAAACTAAGAGTGTTGCATTATAGAATTCTTAAAGTCACGTATTGATGAAAAGGCATGTTTTGTCTCATGACCAATATCATGAATAGTAGCACCATTGTATTTTTTGTCAAGATATCGTCCTGCAACTATTAACGGAGCGCCTACAACACATGTAACGCCAGTAGGTTCAGGGACCCATAACATCATAAATCCAATTTTTTGAAGTTTTTTACCTGGTGCAGAAGCCTTTTGAAGAGCACCTAATGAACTCGTATTATCTCCCTCATTCATTTTAGCCATTTCAGTATACAGGCTTGCTCTGCGTTTGGCTGATTCAGAAGATTTTTGTAACTTTTCGAGTCGTGCCTTTAATAGATCAACCATTCCAGCCTATGATTTTGAAGAAATTAGTTAAGATTCAAAGATCAATTACTGTAACTTGCATGTCAACAATGTGTAACTAAAATCATCAGAAGAGAATCCAATTATACTAGATTTGATTTAGATACAAAGATTACATGAAATCTAAAAATTCCAAAAGACTGGATTCCATAAAAGCTGCTCATCAATCAGAGAAAACTCAGTCAAGTACAAAGATGGAGGATTATTTAGAAATAATATCAGAACTAGTTGAATTGAAAGGTTATGCAACTACATTAGACATTTCAAGATACATGGATGTAAGTGCACCAAGTGTTACTAAGATGCTTCAAAGACTAGATGAGAATGGATTTTTAGAATATGAAAAATATCATGGAATTAATCTTACAAATAAAGGAATAGAAATAGCTAATGGGATTAGGCAAAAACATGGAATCTTGTTAGAATTTTTTGAAATTTTAGGAGTAGGGTATGATACTGCAAATCAAGATACTGAAGGAATTGAACATCATCTTAATCCAAAAACAATAAAGCAATTAAGAAAATTCGTTACGTTTCTTAAAGCAAACCCCAAGGTAATTGAAAATTTTAAAAATCTTTGATAAGTATTTGAATATCGTTTTGTGATGATGCAAAATTCATAAGATTTCTTGCAGCATCTGAACGTTTTGGAATTTTTATCTGTCCTTTCTTACCAATTCTTACTGATGTAACATATTCATTATTTACAGAGATATCAGCATGCATTGAAGTATATTCTCTACTAACAGTTAGAAGTAATGCAGTTTTTGATTCAGAATAAGTGAAAGGCAGATCATGTATCGTTTCAGATGAATTACTAGAATCTTTTTGAACTACATCAATATGGACTTTGAGAAATTTTTCAATTTCACTAATGTTGGAGCCACCTTTTCCAATAATTGATGCAATGCATTGCTCATCTACTAGTACTTTTACTCTATTAGCAGATAAAATTTCAACTTCTACATTAGGGTCATATCTTTTGAAAGTCTCTCTTACCTTATCTTCTGCAAGCTTTTCAATTCCAACTTTTTGAACTCTTTTTGCAATAGGAACAATAACATTTTCTTCTCCAAATGTGTAGATTTCATGCTCTAAAACATTATCTGCAAAATTTCTGATTTCAATTACAGGTCTTGCTAGATCAGATTCAGTCATTCCAGTAGGTACTTTTACCTTTAATTCTAAATCAAGGACTTTTTCAATTGCACCATCTTTTACAAAGACTACAGTATCTATGACACTTGGAATTATACCAAGTTCAATCTTTCCAATAAAACGCTGAATTGCATCTATTGGGGAATTTCCGTGAACTACCCCAACCATTCCTACACCAGTTAAGCGCAGATCAGCAAAGGTTCTAAAATCTTCTTGTCTTCTTATTTCATCAAAAATAGTATAATCAGGACGAACAAGTAACAAAATATCAGCGCTGTTATCAAAACTTCCATCTAATTTACTATACTGAGTAATACCTGAATCAACTTGCAAATCACGTGGAGATTCAAATGTTTTAACAATTTTTCCTTTTTTATAATAAAAATTTGCTAATCCTGATGCAAGAGTACTTTTCCCAGAACCTGGAGAACCAGAAATTACAATTCCTTCTGCTCTATCAGAGAAACGTTGCATTAACTCATCAGAAATATCATAATCTTCAAGTGATAATTTTACGATAGGATGGACAATTGTTATTTCAAAAGATTCGGAAAAAGGAGGATAAGTGATTGCTATTCGGTAATCACCATGCTGAATTACAGATGCGCCAGTCTTTGAGATCTCAATATGACTTGAATCAGACGCATGTGCAACAGCCAAGATTTGTGATGAAATCAACTCCAAGTAAGATTTAGTGAGAATTTCATCATTAATCTTAGTTAATAGAAAATTTCCTGGTTTTCCTTTTTTTGCTAAAGGATATTGATTTTCTTTAAGATGAACACTCATTGTTTCAGAATCAAAAAATTTTAGAAATTCTAATGTTTCATTTTGAATTACAAATTTAAGAAACACTGTTTCGACATCTTCAGCTTGTGCAACTAAATGTTGAACATGATCTGATGTGTAAAGAACAGCATCATTCTGTTTTGCCATATCAGTAATCAGGGCATCAATTCTACCGCTATCTGCAAGTCGAATATCATCAGTAGAAGGATGTGATCCCTTCAAAACTATATTCAACCCATAACTGCCAGATAATTTTTTAAGTTTTTGAATTTTTTCTAATCCAACAAAACCTTGTTCCTTTTTACTTGACGCTTGTGATTGTAATTCATCAAAAACTGCTTGAGGGATAATAATTTCAGTATTTCTAATTGAACCGGCTTCTATCTGTGCAATTAGTTGACCATTAATTATAACACTAGTATCAGCAACAATTTTCGACAAATTTTCTATCTATTTTGTACTAAATTTATTCCCTAAATTACTTTGCTAAAATTTCAGTAATTACTTTTAAGACGCCCTTAAAATCAAAGGGTTTTGAAATATAAGATTTTGCACCAGAATCTAAACATTCTTGGATTATTTTTTGATTATCACTTGCAGTAATTAGAATAATTTTTGCATCAGGATCAAATTGTATTATTTCTTTGACTACAGTCAATCCATCTTTTTTTGGCATTGCCAAATCTAATAAAAGTAGTTCGGGAATATTATTTTTGTAAAAATCAACTGCTTCTGCACCATCATTAGCTTCTGAAATTATTTCATGTTCACCAATAGACAAAATATCCTTGAGTACTAAACGAATTGCATCAGAATCATCTGCAATCATTATTTTTCCCATTCTGAAATGTAAGCGATGGTGATTAAAAATATTAACTATTTTAGGTTATTCAGAATTTGGGAAATTCTATTTTTAATTTCAGTCAAATTGGAATCAGGCTCAGACATGGATTGTTTCATTAAAGAAATAGAATCAGTCATATCATTCAAAATGCCATTAATTGTTGTACCATCAATCATTTTCTTTAGTAATGAATCTAATATAGCAGAAAAACTACCAAGTTCCTCTTTACCCATCATTGGGGCTAATCCCTTGATTTTGTGAGTATGTTTTTGGAATTTACCAGCATTAGAAAAAACATTAGCGTCATTTTGACATGCAAATAATAATTCCTCTAGCCCAGATAATTCTTCGTTAATTTCCTTTGTAGCAATTTCAATAAATTCATCAGACATGATGTATGTATAAAGAAAATTCACCTATTATTTTTATACCCTATGCTAAGTGAGTTTTATTGTGAAACTAATCAGCAAGACATACTTATTGGTAGCAATTTTGATTTCAGCTGCAGTAATTAATTTATTCTTATTTTATCAAGATACTAATTCACAAACAACACAATCATACTCAATCATAAGAGTAGGAGATGTTAAAGTAACTGCAGAATCTATTTCAGCACTAGCTACATCAGTAGCAAGCGGAAACAACGATGACAAAGAACAATTAGATAAACAGATTTTAGAAGTTGAAAATATAGTAGATATAATAAAAAATGGAGGAACTATTAAAGGCCAATCATTAGAAAAAATTCCATCATCATTAAGTTTGAATTATGATAAAGTAGCAGCATCATGGGAGTCTTACAAATCTAAAGTACAGTATGTAGAAAATACATCAGTTTTTAATCCAGAAGCCATAAAAGCTGTGAACTATATTTTAGAGAAAAATAATGAGTTAGTTTTACTTAGTAATAACATGGTTAATGAATTTGAAAATTTAGGAAGAGACTACAACAGACATAAACAGATTGCCACAGATTTAACTGAAAATGTCAATGTCATAGGACAACAAACTTTGTTGATATCAATTGGAGAAGAGGAAGATACTCAAAATAAATTAAAAGAAAATAGATTAGAATTTGATATAGGAATTAGAAAATTACTTCAGATCTCCACAGTAGGACTAGACGTTGAAAGTGTAGGAAAAGAACATGAAGAATTAATTCCACTACCTCGAGAGAATTCTAATGCATTACGTCAATTAGATCCATTATGGGAATCAATGCAGGTAAGAATTTCAATTCTAGAAGAAAGAGCACTATTATCACCTGAATTTAATGTTGCAAAAAAGGAGATGAATGCTCAAAAAGAATTACTTTACAATGATATTGACAAACTTTTACAAAATTGGAGTTTAATTATTACAGCTCAGGGTTCAGAAGAAGAATCAATAATTCAGATAATATTAGTTGTAGATATTGCAGTATTCTTTATGGTATTAATTATCATTAGAAAATCACTATCACCTCTTGCAACCATTACACAGGCTTTATCTAGAGTAAAAGAAGGAGCATATGGTGAAAAAATTGAATATTCAGGAAATGATGAAGTAGGACAATTAGTTCAAACATTTAACATGATGTCAAATACCATCAAAGAAAAAGAAGAAGAAGCAAAGAAAACAGATATTGCAAAAGATGAATTTCTTGCAATGATTACTCACGAATTAAAGACTCCTCTAGTCCCAATTCAAGGATATTCAGATATTTTACTTGGAGAACATTTAGGAAAACTAAATGATAAACAAAAAGAGAGAATACAAATTATCAAATCAAGTTCTGAATCATTATTATCACTTATTTCAGATTTACTTGATGCACAAAAATTAGAACTAGGTCAATTAAGTATGAACAAAAAAAATACAAACATTAAAGAAACAATAGACAAAGTAATTGAATCACTAAAACCAGAAGCAACACAAAAGAATATTGAAATTAATTCTAGTGTAGTAGACCTTACAATAAACCATGATCAAGAAAGAATAGGACAAGTCATGACAAATCTAATCAAAAACAGTTTAGCTGCAACAGAATCCAATACAGGTAAAATTGAAATTATGATGGAGAATCGCCCTACAGAGATAAAAATAAGCATAAAAGATAATGGAATAGGAATTCCTCTTGATAAACAAAAAGAGTTATTCAAAAAATTCTACCAAGTTGATGCTACCCTTACAAGAGAAAGAGGAGGAAGTGGATTAGGTCTTGCAATTTGTAAAGGAATTATCCAAAGTCATAATGGAGAAATATCAATGCAGAGTATTCCAAATCAGGGATCCACATTTTCATTTACAATTCCAAAAGCATCTGAATAGACAAAACCATCAGTGAATTCTACTTAAAGAAAACAAACTCTCAGAACTAAAATTGCTCACTCTCTTGAAAAAATGTACATTTTGAGAAAGAATGTATGACACAAAAATACAGTAAAAATACTGAATTTTACGAAAATTGTACAGAGTATTTTGAATTTCTACGTAAAAAAAGCACATCAGACTATGAATTTGAAGACGAATACTACTTTACAATGCCTGCAATTTCAAATCAGTGAAATACAGAAGATTTAGGAATCCCTCTAAATTTCATTAATCATGGATTCACGCCTACAAGATCTGGCAGATGAAGCAATCAGATATGCAATTGATTCAGGAGCTCAATATTGTGATGCAAGGGCAGAACTACAAGAAAGAAAATCAGCACTCATAGAAAACGGAGAGGTAGAACATGTTAGAACCAATAAAGATGAAGGTATAGGAATTAGACTAGTAAAAGAAGGAGTTTGGAGTTTTTGTTCAATAACGAATCCAAAGTCCATTGAACAAATAAAAGAGATAGTAAATGATGCTCTAAGAAATTCATCACACTATGCAGAAAATAAAAAAAATAAAATCAATCTATATTCAAATTCAATTAATAAAATTAAGATAGATTATCCAGTTTTAAAAAAACCTGAACTTGAAGAATTAATAAAGATTGGATTTGAATGTGATAAAATTATTTCAGATACACCAAGAATAATCAGATCAGTTGTAAATCCGTGGTATACAACTAATTCAAAATATTTTGTAAATAGTGAAGGATCAGAAATTACACAAAACTTTACAGACGTAGTAGTAGATATGGTAGCTACTGCTCACGAATCAGGACTTACACAGTCAATTAACATCACAGAAGGAGGGAGAGGTGGAATGGAGCAGATCATCAATGACAATAAGATTCAACAAAGTGCAAAAGAGATTGCACTAAAAGCATCACAGTTGATTGATGCAAAACCTGCAAAGGAAGAAAAAGCAACAGTTGTAATGAATCCAGATTTTGTATCATTACTTACACATGAAATATTAGGTCATCCATCAGAAGCAGACAGAGTTTTAGGAAAAGAGATGGCATGGGCTGGAGGTGCATGGTGGAAAGGAAAGATTGGAGAAAAAATTGGTTCAGAGAAATTAAATGTGTTTGATGATCCGACCATCAAAGAAAGTTTAGGATGGTATTATTTTGATGATGAAGGAGTTGAAACAAAAAAAACATCTCTAGTTGAGAATGGAATTTTGAAAAATCATATGCAAAATAGGGAAACTGCAAAAATTTTTGATACACCATCAACTGGAAATATGAGGGCAACTAACTACAGATTCATGCCACTAATTCGAATGGCATGTACTTGTATTGAGAATGGAGATTGGGACGTAAATGAGATGATAAAAGGAGTCAAAAATGGCTATTTCATATCTAATATGAAAATTCCATCAATTGACATGAAACGATACAACTGGAGTATTTCATGCCAATATGCACAAAAAATTGAGAATGGTGAAATTACGGATTTGTTAAGAGATGTAATTGTGGTTGGTACAGCCCCAGAATTTTTTGAATCAATTGATGCTTGCGGAAATGATTTTACTATACGACCAATAACTAATTGTGGGAAAGGAGATCCTATGCAATCAATGATAATGGGTAATGGTGGACCATCAATTCGAGGAATTGCAACAGTAAAGAGTGTAGATTAGAAAATGAACCAAGAATTGCAGACTGTAAAAGAAAATGTCATAAAATGTACAAAGTGTGATTTGTGTAAAACAAGAATCAACGCAGTTCCAGGTAAAGGAAATTTTCAATCAGATGTGATCTTTGTTGGTGAAGCACCAGGAAAAAATGAGGATCAAAATGGAGAACCTTTCATTGGAGTTGCAGGAAAAAAACTCTCAGTTGCACTTGAAGAGGCAGGAATTTCAAGAGATGATGTATACATTACAAATGTTGTAAAGTGTAGACCCCCAAACAATAGAGTTCCAACTACAAATGAGCGAGACACTTGTAAAGAATATCTAAAACAAGAAATTGAAATAATTAAACCAAAACTTATTTGTATTTTAGGAAATACTGCATTTAATTCAATTTTAGGCGGTTCAGAGATTACAAAATTTAGAGGTAAGGTAGTACGAAAAGACAATTTATTATATTTTTTAACTATTCATCCAGCAGCTACAATATACAATCAAAAATTAATTGATGTGTTAAAAAACGATATTGTAAAACTGTTTGATTTGATTAGTGATTTAAAAAATAACAAAGAGGTTACAATAGATATTGAATATACTTCCTAGAGAATTTTATTTAAAAAATACAGTAACTGTTGCAAAAAATCTTCTAGGTAAGAGAATTGTGAGAAAAATAGGCAGGTATGAAATATCAGGAATAATTATAGAAACTGAAGCATATAGGCACAAAGATGATCCTGCAAGTCATGCATTTAGAAAAATTACTGAAAGAAATAAAGTGATGTTTGGAGATGTAGGAATGGCTTATGTCTATTTTACATATGGAATGCATTATTGTTTCAATGTAGTTGCAAAAAATCCAAAAATTAAAGCAGGTGCGGTTCTTATCCGTGCAATTCTACCCGAAAAAGGAATTAAACTAATTCAAGAAAACAGAGGAGTTGTAAATTTTACAAATCTTACAAACGGACCTGCTAAATTAACTCAAGCCTTGAAAATAACTAAAGAACATTATGGTATAGATTTAACAAAATATTCAAAGTTGTTCATCACAGATGGAATAAAAAAACCTGTAAAGATTTTTGCATCACCAAGAGTAGGAATTAAAGAAGCAACAGAGAAGTTGTGGAATTTTAAAATAAAAATTTAATCTTCTTCGGGATTATTTTCATCCAATGTCCATGGAGCGAATTTTCCCATAATTCTTTGCCAATCTAATTTTAAAAGTAGAACTATAATTGCAGTCATTATTGCTCCAAAAACAATAATTCCAATGTAAACAGGTGTAGCATCATCAAGATCTGCCAAGAAAGGTTCAATGAAAGATAATCCAATATAGTGAGAAATTAAAACAATGATGTAACTTAGAACAATTTTTCCAGTAAGAGTTGCAACAAAAAATCTTTTTGGATTATACTTTGCCAGTCCTAATGGAATAAAGATTATATCATCAGGCATCGGGGTTGCTGCAGCAACAAATGCAGCAGCTGCACCATATTTTTTTACTAATCTTTCAAATGGGCGCATTCTTTTTCGAGTTTTTTCACTCATGATTCTCCTACCACTAAAACTAACAAAAAAGATCATTTGTTTTGCAACAGTAGCAGTAATTGCAGACACCAATGCTAAAATATGTAAATCATATTCATTGCCAACAGACATTGTAGCAAGCAACAAAAATCCAGGTAATGGGACAAATGGAATAAGAGAGCCAAAGAAATTGACTAAAGCTAAAATTAGATAACCATCACCTTCAGCAAATGGAAATATATCAGAAAAATTCAATATTCAAACTATTTTTAGGCATTATTTATTGAAAACGAATATTTTTCAAGGCTTTAAACAATTGAAGATGAGTAATGTCAGAGATGGTTTTATTTTGACTCTTACAAAACGAGGTAGTAATCATGAGTTATGAGTTAATTTTGGAATATTATCAAATGGCCCAGGACATTTTAGCAAATAATGCATTTCAGGATTATGGAATAATCGGGCTATTTCTTAATTCATTGTTATCAGCTACGGCAATACCATTACCAACTGAAATTCTGACATCTGCTTTATTGATTGGAGGTGAAAATGTTTTCCTTGTTGGTTTTGTGTTAGGTTTAGGATCTATTATTGGGGGCGTACTGAATTATTTTATTGGATTTGGGGGAAATAAACTAGTCAATAAACTCCGAAAAAATAAAAATGGAAAAGAGGTTACTGAAAAGAAAGGCAACAATCTACTTAACAAATTTGGGTGGGGTGCAATATTTTTTGCATCATGGCTTCCAGTAATTGGAGATTTCATTTTAATTTCAGCTGGTGCAAAGAAAATGAAGTTTACCAAGTTCATGGCATTTATGGTTTCAGGTAAAATGGTAAAGACAATTGTCGTAGTATCAGGATTTGCGTTAGTCTTTTGATGAGTTGAAAAGATTGAACGATTACCTTCAATGTCAAAGATTGTTTTTCAAAATAGTTCACGGAAACATTGAAACAATCATTAAAATATCATATTTTTGCAACTAAATTAAATGTCGAACAATGACTTTGAAAAAATTTGTGGAAATATAACGGCCATTAGCCCATTTATCAGATTTGTAGGCGTGATTGGCCAGAGTGGAGAGTTATTAGCATATAGAAGAAGAGATGACCTAGAACCTCTTTTGGATGCCAAAAATACAAAGTACCAATTTTCACACATTGCAATGAAAACAGATCTTGAAGGGTTCTTTGATGAGAATCTAGGTAAGATTGAATTTGTTTGGGAAGAGCGAAGTAAAGTACAGACCATTTCATTTGCAATAAAACAAGTTAGAGTATGGATATCAATTGATAAAAAAGTTCTAAGAACTGAAGTGTTAAGAATTATAGATTCATGTTTACCAATTGTAAAAATACATTCTTAAATAATTAATTGTTGATAATTTAGAATTATTTTTCGTCTTCATATAACCAACATCGAACATAACCAGTTTTAGTTTTAAATTTTGGAGGAACTTTTTTGCATTTATCGAATACCAAAGGACATCTATCTATAAATCGACATTGAGTTGGTGGATCAAGTAAGCTTGGAGGAATTCCCTTGATGTATTTTGGAGCGCCGCCTTTCAGTGTTGGAATTGCTTCTAAAAGTCCTTGAGTGTATGGATGCTTTGGATTTTTATAAATTTCATATGATGAACCGAACTCAACCATATGCCCTCCATACATAATACCAATCTTATCTGCAATTTCAGATAATAATGCCAAATCATGTGTGATTAGCATAAATGACATGCCATCTTTTTTCAGATCTTTTAATAAATTTACAATCTGTGCTTGAATTAGCACATCAAGTGCAGTAGTTGGCTCATCAGCAATTACAAATTTTGGTCTAAGAAGTAGAGCCATTGCAATAACTACTCTTTGTTTCATTCCTCCACTAAGTTCATGAGGATATTTTTTCAAAACTGGTTCATCAAGGCTGACTGAATGGATTGCATCAGAGATCATTTTTTTAATATCTCCTTCAAAGTTGTGTTGTTTTAGAATTTCAACGAATTGTTCATTAATTGTAAAAACAGGATCTAGTGAGTTCATTGCACCCTGAAATATCATAGAAATTTTTTTCCACCTATAGTTCTCATCAAAATCAGATTCTTTCATTTCTAAGAGGGATTCTCCATCAAATTCAATATGACCGCTAGTTTTACCACCTGAAAGCATTCGAATTAGAGATAATCCCAATGTGCTTTTTCCACATGCACTCTCACCTGCAATTCCCAATGATTCTCCATCTTCTAATTGGAAATCTACATCATCAACTGCGTAAACTGGGCCTTTTGATGTATTGTATTTTGCCGATAATCCTTTTACTGAAAGAAATGTCATTGTTTCTTTGAACCAAACTAAGAATAAAGAATTTGCGGCATATCGAAACCTTGACATTGATATAGAATTTGAGGATAAAAGACAGGTATGGTTTTTGTTAAAACTCACGATATTTCAGAATTAACTACAAAATTAATTGGAAAACAAGTGATTTTAGGAGGTTGGATTGAAGACCTTCGAAAATTAGGAAAGATGACATTCATCACCATACGTGATGTATCAGGAATTTCTCAAATTATAGTTAAAGGAGAACTAAATGATACACTAGGTGAGATTAATCGTCAAAGTGTAATTAGAGTTAAAGGAATAGTACAAGAAACCAAAGCTCGAGATTTCTCATTTGAGATTAAAGCAGAAGAGATTGAAGTTTTAAGTAAAGCAATTCATCCGTTACCCGTTGATCCAATTGGTAGACTAGAAAGCAACATTGACACAAGACTAAATCACAGAGCACTAGACATGCGAAACCAAAAAACTGCATCGATTTTTAAATTACGACACCACGTATTGCAATCATTACGTAAAACACTATCAGAGAAAAAATTCTTGGAAATTACTACACCAAAAATTATTGGTACTGCAAGTGAAGGTGGTGCAGACTTGTTTTCACTTGATTATTTTGGAAAAACAGCATATCTTGCACAAAGTCCTCAATTATACAAAGAACAAATGACAATTGGTCTTGAGCGAGTTTTTGAGATTTCAAACTTTTATCGCGCAGAGAATTCTCACACAGGACGCCACTTGACTGAATTTACCAGCGTAGATATTGAAGCAGCATTTATGGACTATGATGATGTCATGAATATTTTAGAACATTTGATAATTAAAGTATACAAGTTTGTCTCAGAGAACTGTAAGAAAGAGCAAGAAGTAATTGGCCACACAATCGAGGTACCCTCATCGCCATTTGAGCGAATAACCTACAAAGACTGTATTGAAGAATTAAAAAAAGAAGGTGAAAAAATTGAATTTGGTGATGACTTGCTTGATTCACATCTCAGAATTATAGGCAAAAATCATCCAGGATTTTACTTTTTGATTGACTGGCCAATGAAGTTAAAACCATTTTACATTAGAGAAAAAGAGGAGGATCCAACTTTATCTCGTTCATTTGATTTGCAGCATGGATTTTTAGAACTATCTTCTGGTGGAACTCGTTTACATGATTCAAAGTTGTTAAAGTCAAGACTAGCAGAGCAAGGTTTGGATCCTGCTCAATTTACAGACCATCTAAAAACATTTGATTGGGGAATGCCACCACACTCTGGTTGGGGAATGGGATTAGACAGACTAATGATTACACTAATTGGTATGGATAATGTTCGTGAAGTCGTATTATATCCCAGAGATCCGGATAGGTTAAGTCCATGATAGAAGCAAGTGATGCCAAAAAAGTAGTCGAAGTAATTGGAAATAATCTAATTGGAGTATCTCATGATTCAAATAATTTTATAAAACTGCCAGACTCTTTTTGGGGATACTTTGCTAGAGGACATGACACCAAAGGAAAATTCGGAGTCATAGTAACTTATTCTGAAGATGAAAAAGACGTTGATGAGTTAATCAAAATGTATGAAGAGTGGGCTGCAAAAAATAAGACTAAAGAATAATCTACTTGGTTTCTCTTAATAATTTACGATAACCTTCACATTCTTTGCAAATTGGTTTTCCTTTGTATTTCGGATTGCCATCTTTAATTTTGAGGGTTCCTTGAACAATCTTGCAAATACAGCAAACTACCATAAATGAAGATAAAAAATGCGATTTATAAAAATTGGCAATATTATCTCAAAAGTTCATCATTTGAGGAAATCATCATTAGTATTTTTTTCTCTAATTTTTTCATGTATTTCAGCTAAAAGCTGATTCTCCTCCTTTTTGAGAAGTTCTTTCATGGTTAATTCTTGAGAGTTCATCATATCTAGGAGTGAATTTTCATATAATGTTCATTTTTGGCCAGATTTTATCATACTCATTCTTTTTCTAATCTTCCATCTCACTCATTTGTTTTTTGAGTTTTTCTTCATTATTTTGCCAAATCTTTATCATTTTTTCATGGTAGGAGATTTCTTTAATTACCGTAGTTTTTTCGTCATTAGTATTTTCTTTAATTTCTTGCTCTAACTGTTTTTTTGTATATTGATGAAATTGAATTTTAGAGACTATTTCATCTAGTTTTTTTTCTTGGTATTTCCTTATTCGTTTTTTAAAAAAATCCAAAGTTATCTCAAAGAATTATTTCGTTTCCAGAATATTTTGGAGTCTTTTGTGGAATATCCAATATTTTCAATGATTCTAAATATGAAAGATGCTTCAAGATTGATTCGCCATTACCAAATGATATTAAAATTCGGTCATTGTGCTCAAGCACATACCTGGAAACATCAGAATAATACTGCTCCCCATTTACATAAAACACCAAGAATTTGTCTTGCCCATTACAATACTTGCTAGTTTTGATATCGGTTGATTCATCATAATTCAGCACTATACAGTCAGAGGTAATCTTCATTTCAAATGATGCAAAGAGCATCTCCAATGGAACACTAGTTGCATGTTTGTGAATTAGATATGAACTATGATCCTCAAAGTGAATGTATTTACTTGAAAGCTGAAACTGTGGCAAGCCAAAATTTATCTGCACACCATCTACAAAAACTGCAATTGCAGCATGTGCATGATCACTTCCATATTCGCCAACATTAAACTGGTTAACTAATTTTTCTTCAGGATTCAAAATCATGGTGTTTTGAATAATTCGTGAATCAATCTCATTTTGATTCATAAAATAGTATGAAAAAAATACAGAAGTCACTACTAAAGATATGGCAATTACTAAAATTGTTCTATTTTTTGTTTTAGATTTGATAGGCTCTTCCTCAAAATACGCTGAATTGCCTTCCTCCAATCTACCAGGTAGACTATAATCTGAATCAGTGTCCTTAGGAAGAGTTTTCTCATTATCTTCAGTCAATCATTACCACAAAGAATTTGTTTCTATAAATTTCCTAGGCTGACCATACTAATTGATTCTCGTATTGTCTAGTGAATTTCTAATTATGTCTTTTGAATCAATTTCTTGGCTTTTGTAAATACTGCAGACCATTGCATCCATGTTAATCGACCTGTCTGGGTGTTTTGCTTTGATGGGTGATAAGAGGTTAGAATCTGATAGTTATCATATCTGAATACTTTGTTGTGTCCAAACTTTTCTTGCTTTATTTGTAGTAACTTACATGTAGCATCATATGCAATTTTCCCAAGACACAAAATCACTGAAACATTTTTGAGAATTTTTAATTCATCTTGTAGATATGTGGCACAAGTCTCAATTTCTTCTCGTGTTGGTTTGTTTTGTGGTGGAGCGCAACGAATTGCTGCTGTGATATATGCGTCATATAGAATCAATCCATCATCCCGCGATATGCTAGTTGGAATTGAGGCAAAACCATGCTTGTGCATTACCTTTGTAACCCAGTCACCTGATGAATCCCCAGTAAACATCCTTCCTGTTCTGTTTCCACCATGAGCTGCAGGAGCTAATCCTACAATCAATAATCGGGCATTGACATCACCAAATCCTGAAAGCGGTTTGCCATAATATGGCTCATCTTTGAATCGTCGTACTTTGTTTTTTGCAACATCTCTGATGTATACTGCAAGCCTTGGACATTTTTTGCAATTTGTAATCTTTTTGTTTAATGATTCAATTGATTTTTTGCTAGTCATTTTGTTTTGCTAAAAAATCCATAAAAAACTCTCCCTCATACTCTACATAATCATCAATAATTGTAGTCTCCAAATCAGTTAGAAAATTATTGTATATAGTTTCACGTTCATGCTTTAAGGGAGTTTGACAAAAACACATCTCAGACCATTGAATTACATTGGGTTTAGTTATTTTTGCGCGTTTCATGGAATTAATTATCTCTTCACCGTCAGGTTCTTGATTTTTAATTGTGCCATCAGTTAGTTTTTGATAAAATTCTCTTGTCTTTTCTTCAATAAATCTAGCCTTTACAGAATAAATCACTATGAACTTTTTTTTTGCAGGTTAATATTATTTTATTTTCTAAACATCAACCAGATTCTAGTTCCTACTAAAATTCCCACTGCAAGAACTATTATTATTGGGACAATGATTTGGCCTTCAGTCATAGTTTAATCATTATTTCACTTTATCTGATAAACATTTTCTACAAATAAAACTAGGACTTTGAGGAGTAAAAAGATCAATCTGTACTTCTAATGGTACTAAATCATCTTCTGAATTACAAAATTTACAATGATTCATTTCAATTAATACAACTCAATTTCTTTTGGGCTTAAAAATCTGTTTTTTTGAGAAATAACCATCACTTGAAATTTAACTTCTTTTTAGACTCTACTTTTCTTATCATCCACCAACGAAAGACCACAAAAAGAGAAACACTTAGAATAATTCCTGCATAAAGCAAGTATTGGTTAGAGTGATCTGCAAAAAGACACTGTTGAATCTGATTGTACAGTTCGTAATACTCTAAAAGTTTGGGATCATTGTAACTATTCATATTCGCTTCGTTAAGAAAATATATTCGCTCTTGGATTTGCGTTTGTAATGTTTCAAGATTTTTAGTGTCTTTACTGGTACAATCATATACTAGTTGAAGGAAAATTTTTCCTAGATTAAGTAACATTTTGAACTCATATTACATTGTACTTTGATCTATATGGATATAATGAAATCTGTAATAATTATCGTAATAGCATTTGTTTTGCTAATACCTACAAGTGTTTTTGCAGAATCGTACCCGGATTTAGGTGTAAAAGTAGAGACAATATCTGAGAATCTTTCAATTCCATGGAGTATTGATTTTGCATATGATGGCAGAATATTCTTTTCTGAAAGAACTGGAACCTTGAATGTAATTGATAAAGGTGTGCAAAAACAAATCTTGGACCTTAATGTTGGCGGAGGAGAAGGTGGAATGCTAGGAATTGCATTGGATCCTGACTTTGAAACAAACCACTACATCTACATTTACTATACTTACAACGAACTATTCTCAACTAAAAACAAACTTGTACGGTATGTAGAATCAAATAATTCACTAACAGAAGACAAGATTCTGCTTGAGGATATTCCTGGAGCATCATACCATGATGGAGGCAGAATAAAGTTTGGACCAGACGGCAAACTGTACATTACAACTGGGGATTCAGGGAATCCTAATTTATCGCAAAGACTGGATTCTGTTGCGGGAAAGATTCTTCGAATTAATTCTGATGGTACAATTCCTAGTGACAACCCATTTCCTGATTCTGCAGTTTATTCATATGGACACCGTAATCCGCAAGGAATTGACTGGGACAAATCAGGTGTATTAATTGGAACAGAGCACGGTCAATCAGCTCATGATGAAATTAATCTAATTCAAGCAGGGAAAAACTATGGTTGGCCAGATGTAATTGGTGATGAGACTAAAGATGGAATGACTAGTCCTTTATTGCATTCAGGGGATGACACATGGGCACCATCAGGTGGTTCATTTTATTATGGAGATATTTCGCAATGGAATGGACTATACTTTGTAGCATCACTTAGAGGACAGACCCTACTTGCAATCGAGTTTGATTCAGAGTATAATGTAATTTCTTTTGAGAAGCTGTTCTTGGGAGAATTTGGAAGACTGCGAGATGTTGTAAATGGCCCTGATGGTTTGTATGTTTTAACTAGCAATCAAGATGGACGTGGTACACCAACATACAATGATGATAGAATACTTCGTATAACACCACTTTATGATACTGCTCCGAAATGGATAGAGAACATCTTTGTCTGGTATGAGGATGGAAAAATTTCAGAGTATGAGATGAGAAATGCAATTGTATGGTTAATTGATAAAGGAATTCTCAAAGATGACTATTTAGATAAATCAACTTTGCAGGATTGCTTAGGTACTGCAAGATGCATTGAAGGTAATGTAACTAAAATAATTGATGGTGATACAATTCATGTTGATGGTAACTCTATTAGATTTGCACTATCTTCAGCTCCCGAACTAAGTGGATATGGAGGAATAGAATCAAGGAATTTTATAGATACAATTTGTCCTGTTGGTTCTGCTGTTTTAGTTGATGAAGATGACGGTCAGACTAGAGAAAGTTACGGTAGAATAATTGGAGTCATATATTGTAATGGAGTGAATCTTAATTCAGAATTACTTGATGCTGGTTTGGGATACTTGGAGGAGAGATTTTGTGATTCAAGTGAATTTGCAAAAGAGTCTTGGGCCATCAAACATGGATGTTAAAGAAAGGAGAGTCTAAAAAGAAGTTAAATTTCAAGGAATAGCATATGGAAAAAAAGACAATTGGTATAATGACCTCAGTAATTTTAGTTGTAGGAGTATTAGGAATATTTGTCTGGCCAAATCCAGTAATACAAAATCCAAACTTTGCATGTGCTTTAACTGAAGGTAATCCACAAGGTCCTTACTATATCCCAGGAGCGCCATACAAAGAGAAACTTGGAGAATCACTTGAAGGGCAAAAACTAATAATTTCTGGGTACGTCTTAAATCAGAACTGTGATCCAGTGCCTGAAGCAATAGTTGACGTTTGGCAAACTGATTCAAACGGGAATTACCATTTTGAAGATTTTATACTTCGTGGAAAAATAACGGCAGATGAACATGGTCAGTATAAACTTGAAACCATACTTCCTGGTAAATATTCAGAAGGCGGAGTAATGCGCCCAGCACACATTCATGTAAAGGTCTCAGCTCCTGATTTGCTATCACATACAACGCAGCTTTATTTTGAGGGAGATGAACACTATGACTTTATTGTAAAGTCTTCTTTGATTTTGAAATTAGATGAAAAAGATGGAACAAAGTATTCTGAATTTGACTTTGTTATTTTTACTCCTTGATGAGTTTGAATTCACATTTGATACGAACTGTTGATTCATAATTCTGTATCAAGACGATTAATCTACTAATCATTAGCTATGTGTATGATATGTTATATCATCAGCTAACCCCATTTTATGTTCTAAATAAACAATTTATTTAATATGTCAAAAAAGGGCAAAGATCTGGAAAAACATTTAGAAAATTTCCAACATTAAATCTCATTTAGATTTACAGATTGTTATCATAAATATTCCCATAATAGAACAATTTCATGTATAAGGTGTGGCAAAATACAACACGCTTAGAATTTTTATAACTTCATAATTCATCAAAGAGTTTTGTTCTTACCTTTCAATACACCAATACTTGCTTTTGATATCCAAAATTTCTTGCCACAATGAAAACACAAATGTTGCCTGTGTGGTTTGAGTGCATAACTACCATCATCAATATGTTGAGCATTACAAAAAGTGCAAAAAATTGTCATTTTAGCATTGATAATATAATTAACCACAATCCAATTACTGTAATCATTGATTTTATACATTCAAGATGGATGACTCTTGAATCCATGAGCCGCCCACATTTTTGGGAATAAATAGACGCAGATATGCTTGAAAATTAAATTAATTTTTTCAAAATTCTGTATACTTTGTCATGTTTTTCAGAACCCGTAGCCTTTGAGGAATTTTATGTTGTGGTTTTGTTGACCTTTTTGTGTCATATGAGTTTCCGATTATGACATTCCTTTACAAGTTCGTCATAATCAAAATATTGCACTGAATCTATTCCCGCAGAACGCGCAGATTCAACATTAGGTTTGAGATCATCTATAAAAAATAATTCTTCTTTAGGAAATGGTATGTTGTCAATTACATATTTGTATATTTCAGAATCTGGTTTCAAATGACCTATCTTATAGGATAGAAATTTGTACTTGAAATGAGTTAAAGAGACCAAATCCTCAACTACAGAATAAGTAACATGTTCAGTATTGGATAAAATCCCAACATCCACCCCTTTTTGAAATAAACTTCTAGAGAGAGAAATTACAGAATTATTTAACGAAACACGTTTTCGAAATATTTTATCCAAAAGTGATACGTTTAGGTTCATCAATTTTTGGGATTCAAGTTTGTTTCCAATGTTGTACCAAAATTC
>Ga0209987_10000474_pt1 | contig 20898 bp, 19 predicted proteins | sample N074metaG_FD_182134 | JGI IMG/M metagenome (GOLD analysis project Ga0209987, IMG submission 182134) | Deep subsurface microbial communities from Kermadec Trench to uncover new lineages of life (NeLLi) - N074 metaG (SPAdes) (version 2) | ecosystem: Environmental > Aquatic > Marine > Ocean trench...
CTAAATTCTCGCCAGGACGTGTTCATAGGCTCGTTGGCAAGCCTGAACATTGAAGCCTACAAGAGCCTCGCTCGAGAGCTGAAAGGCTTCTTCCAGAGCCTGGTAGAACTTCGGCAGTTCCTTGACTTCGTAAAGAGGCACAAGGTACCCACCCTTGAAGAGAAAATAGTGGGAGAAAAGCGAAACAATCAGCGGGGAATGGTGCAGAAAGGGATTGATTTCGTACAGGCGCATCTGGGAGAGGCTCATCTGTTCTACCGCGTGCAGGTCGGCAAAGCTGGGACTGCGGACCCACTCAAAGAAACGGTCCATGGCTCCAGGAATAAGGACCGGATCCATTGGTTGGTGAGTGGAAACCAGAGGCCGGCTTGAAGTCTGCCGGTAAAAGTTTTCTTGATCGGGGACCAGGAGTTCCTGGAGATGAAGGAGATCGGTGGAATCCAGTTTCTCCATGGTTTTGGTGAGATCCATCACAGCCGAGAGAAGGACCTCTGCCTGGGACCGGGAAACTTCCCGTTGGCCCTGCTCAGGGCTTGGTGCACCCGCCTCGCTGGGAGAGCGCACCTTGCTGAGCTCGTATTCCAAGAGATGAGGTGCCAGGTACTGGTCAATGAGAGACCTGAGATCGGTTGTCCGTTTGCCCAATCGTTGCTTTTGCTGGTCGAGAGAGGCCAATTGGGCTGCTAACTGAAGCACTGGGTGTCTCGCTTCATAAGTACGACAATGTTTGTGGCCAGCGCGACGGCGTCGAGTTCGCGAAGCGACGACGACGCGATGTCTGTGTGCATCGCGGAGGAGGAGCGACAAAGAAATCGATGCCGTCCCGCCGCCACCCTTCGGGCTGATGGGGGTTGCGGACGATCTCTGCGTCTCTCGTCGTCGCCGATGCCTCTGACATCGCCTCCTCCTCGCTCCTTGATCTCACCTCGCAAGACCCATCAGCAAACGTTATCGTACTTATGAAGCGAGACACCTCAACTAGAGACCATTTCCACCAGAGTTCGAACGCCGAAACCGGTGGGACCTTTGAGACCTTGATTTTCCTTGGATAGATCGACTCCCGCGATATCGAGGTGACACCAGGGGACGCCCTCCACGAACTCCTCGAGGAACTTGGCTGCGATACTGGCACCTCCCCAACGGCCTCCCACATTCTTGATGTCGGCAATGGAGCTTTCGATTTCCTTTCGATATTCATCATCCAGAGGAAGCCGCCAAAACTTCTCTCCAGAGCGCTCCGCGGCCTGAAAGAGTTTCCGGCAAATTTCCTCATTATTACTAAACAGGCCCGCTCGAAGATCTCCCAGCGCAATGACACAGGCCCCGGTGAGGGTTGCTACATCGACCATGTATTCGGGTTCAAGCTGCCGCCCAAAATAGAGGGCGTCAGCTAAGATAAGACGGCCTTCTGCATCAGTGTTGAGCACTTCAATCGTCTTTCCACTCATGGAGCGAATGACATCTCCCGGACGGAGTGCCCGGCCACTCGGCAGGTTTTCGACGGCCGGGATGAGGCCAACGATGTTCTTCTTGAGCTGCAGTTGGGCAATCGCCTGCATGGCCGCCAGCACCACACAGCCCCCCGCCTTATCCGACTTCATTCCTTCCATCGATTTCGGGGACTTCAAAGAAAGGCCGCCGCTGTCAAAGGTGACCCCTTTACCCACCAAAACAATGGGTTTCGCGTCGCTTTCAGGTGCCCCACGGTGTCGCAGCACAATAAATCGGGCAGGTTCATCACTTCCTCGGGCCACGGCCAGAACGGCTCCCATTTCCCTCTTTTCCATTTCGGGCTCACCCAATACTTCAATTTCCAGGTTGTACTTGTCGGCGAGCTCAGTGGCTGTCTGGGCGAGGCTGGAAGGATTGACCCGGTTCCCCGGTTCGTTGATCAGTCTTCTGGCTAAATTGGTAGCCTCCCCTAAGATTTCACCCCTCTTGATGGCCTCTTTAACACCCGCAGTCTCCTCATCCACCACAAAAAGGATGTCCTCGATGAAGTTCGGCGACCTGTCCTTGGTCTTATAATCATCGCCTTCATAGGTAGCGATAACCGCTCCTTCAGCCGCAGCCTGAAAGGAAAGATCGGGGTCCGCCTGGCTGAGACCGTGGACGGCCAACCGTTTGAAGTTGTAGCCTTTCACCTGACCTACGGCTTTCATCATGAGGCTGCGAACCGATTGGGCGTTATAGTTCTTTCTTTTTCCTGCTCCCAAAAGAATGAGTCTCCCGGCACCCAGCTGGTGGGGCCGATGGATGACGGAAATGTGGCCCACCTTGGCTTTCCACTCCTCGGTACTCTTCAGCTCACTCAGTAGCCCATCCAGTTTTTGATCCAGCGTGGAGGTGAATTCCTCTTGATCATTGTCGTCCTCGAACAGGGGAATCATCAGGGCATCACACTCTATAGAATCCCACGTCCCCTTCACCGGTCGGATATTCATCGCTTTCTCCGTTTCAATTCCATTTGTACTTCCCGTTCAATCGTTTTTCGTCGTGAACTCTCTCTTTTGTCGTGGAGCTGTTTTCCTCGAGCCAGGGCAATCTCTACCTTGACCTTTCCATTTTTAAAATAGATAGAAAGGGGAACAAGCGTGAGGCCCCTTCTTTCAGTCTTCCCTATAAGCTTGTTGATCTCTCGGCGATGAAGAAGCAACTTTCTGGGGCGCAACGGCTCATGACTGTCAAGACCTCCATGCGAATAGGGCCCAATATGGCAGTTTTCCAACCAGGCCTCCCCTCCCTTAATTCGTGCGTAGCTTTCTTTCAAACTAATCTTGCGCTCGCGCAGTGCCTTCACCTCGCTACCCAGTAAGGCAATACCCGCCTCGAAGCGATCCAGGATTTCATACTCGTGGAATGCCTTTTTGTTCTTACCCACAATCTGTTCAGACATCGGCCGCACCGTTGAGAAAGGCTTCCAGGGCACTTTTCCAGGTTCTGAGCAGGGAGATCCCTTCGAGTTCCAATAGATAGTTCTCGAGTACTGAATTGGCAGGCCGCCGAGTCGGTGTTGAGAAAGCGGAACTCTCAATAGGATTGACCTGTAGACTGAGTCCGCTGAGGGAAACAATCTCACAGGCCAACTCATGCCATGAGCAGTTTCCCGAGTTGGTCACATGGTACGTCCCTATTTTCTTCCCTTCCACAAGACAGAGAGTCATATAGGCCAGATCACTGGTGAAGGTGGGGCTACCCCGCTGATCACTCACCACGTCCAGGCTCTCTTTCACTTGTGCGAGCTGCAAAATCTTTTCGACGAAATGAGATCCTTTCGATCCGAAAAGCCAACTCGTACGAACAATCAGATGCAGTGGGCAAAGCGAACGGACAAAGAATTCACCCGCCAGTTTTGACCGCCCGTATTCGTTGAGTGGGTTGGTTGGATCCCACTCTCGATAAGGCCGCTTCTGGGTACCATCAAAAACGTAATCCGTGCTGTAGTAAACCAATCTGCTGCCGTTTTCAGCAGCAACCGCCGCTAGGTTCCTGGCTCCCAAGGCATTGACTCGATAGGCTTCAAAGGGATTGGACTCCGCCTCATCGACGCGCGTTAAAGCCGCTGTGTGAAGAATCCAGTCCGGTTTCAATTTGGAAAACTTCTGCCGAACATCGTGAAGTGAGGCAACATCGGGTTGGCCCGAAGAAAGGGGGTAAATGGAGTGCTTGGCGAATGCTTTACACAGTGCCTGCCCCAGCATTCCTGTAGCGCCTGTAATGGCTATTTTCATGTTGTGGGTGTGTTCACGAACTCTTCAGGGTCTGATCCCGTTTTTCGTACATCTGTTCGTAATAATCAAAATAGGCACCACTACGCACACCAGCAACCCATTTCGAATTTTCCTGGTACCAGCCCACCGTCTGAGCAAGTCCCTCTTCGAGGCCGATCTTCGGCTTCCAACCCAGTTCCCGCTTAAGGCGACTGGCGTCAATCGAATATCGGCGGTCATGACCGGGCCGATCGGTGACAAACTCGATGAGTTCAGGAGGCTTTTTCAATATCCTGAGTATCTGGTGTACCATTTCCAAATTCTGTTTCTCTTGATCACTTCCAATATTATAGACTCGGCCGGGCCGACCCTCCATCAACACAGATTGAAGTGCACTACAGTGATCTTTTACATGAATCCAGTCCCGCCTCTGGAGGCCGTCTCCGTAAACAGGAAGAGCTTTGTCTTCCAGTGCATTGAGAATCATCAGGGGGATCAATTTTTCGGGAAACTGATGGGTCCCGTAATTGTTGCTGCAACGAGTGACAATCACGTCCATCCCATAGGTCTTGTGATAGGCACGGGCGAGGAGATCTGCTGCCGCCTTGCTGGCCGCATAGGGACTGTTGGGAGCAAGAGGGCTTTCCTCGGTGAATTTTCCCGTCTCATCCAGGGACCCATACACTTCATCAGTGGAAATCTGGATAAAACGTGAGACTTTTCTTCGGCGACAGGCTTCGAGTAACACCTGCGTCCCTTCGATATTGGTTCGCACAAATACCGAGGCGTCGAGGATGCTCCGATCCACATGGGTCTCTGCAGCAAAATTAATGACCGCCTCGATTCCCTGGCTGAAACATTTTTCAACATCTTGGGCGGAGGTGATGTCTCCGCGGATGAAGGTGTAGCGAGGATCAGAGGACAGATCGGAGAGGTTTTCCAGGTTGCCGGCATAGCTCAGGCTATCCAGGTTCACAATGTGAACTTCCTCCTGCACCCTGAGCATGTGGCGAATGAAGTTGGAACCGATAAACCCCGCTCCTCCGGTGACCAGCAATTTCACGGCTGGTTCCTACTGGTTAAGGGAGCACTTTCCACGGACTGCTCCTCTTTCTGGTTGCTGATTGGACTTCTCTTTTCCTTCCCCTGTGCCACCAAATTGTTAGCTCGTAAGAGAGACTCAATGGTACCGGCATCCGTCCACCAACCCTCCAGAATGTCGTAGGTCATCTCCCCTTGCTCGATATATCGATTATTGACATCCGTAATTTCCAGTTCGCCGCGCTTGGAAGGCTTGAGAGTACGAATGATATCGAACACTTGTTGGTCGTACATGTAGATCCCCGTGACGGCGTACTTGGACGGTGCAACTTGCGGCTTTTCATAGATCTTCACCACCTTGTCACCTTCCAGTTCAGGCACGCCAAAACGCTCACAGTTCGGAACTTCCTTGAGGAGGATCTTGGCCCCTGCCGGTTGTTGTCTGAATTTCTCCACATAGGGGCGAATAGAATCCTCAATGAGGTTGTCCCCGAGCACCACGCACAGTCGATCCTCTGCGACAAAGAACCTGGCTAGTGCAAGTGCTTCGGCAATTCCTCCTTCTCCCTCCTGGTAAGCATAGTGAAGATGACGAAGACCAAATTCTCGGCCGTTTCCAAGCAAACGGAGAAAGTCGCCCGCATTGTTCCCACCCGTAACCACCATGATGTCGGTGATGCCGGCGTCCACCAACAGTTCCAGGGGATAAAAAATCATCGGCTTGTCGTAAACAGGTAACAAGTGCTTGTTGGTCACCTTGGTGAGCGGCCGAAGACGAGTACCCAAACCTCCTGCCAGAATGATTCCCTTCATGTTATTACCCGCAGTCCTGTCACTGATCCGATACAGATGCCAGCATACTGAGATAGAGTTTTTCCGTCTCGTTGAGCTTCCTTTCTAGTGTAAACTGATCCGATACAGATGCCAGCATACTGAGATAGAGTTTTTCCGTCTCGTTGAGCTTCCTTTCTAGTGTAAACGTTTCTTCGATCCGTTGTCGTCCGGCGCAACCCATCTTTTTCCGGAGTTGGGGAGATTCGAGGACCTTGCACAAGCCAGCAGCAAGCTGATCCGCATCGTCAGGAGGGACTAGAACGCCCGTTTCGCCGTCGATAACCAGTTCAGGGATTCCACCCACCCGAGTCGCGACGATTGGCAGTTTGCTGGCCATGGCCACTAAAATCCCTGAGCTCAAACCTTCCGAGAGGGAGGGCAGACAAAAGACATCGAAAGTCTTCATCAAGGCCTCGCTGTCGGATCGAAAACCGGTAAAGGTGACCTTCTCGTCAATACCGAGTTCCCTGACCCTTGCTTTCAGGGTGGACATTAATGGGCCTCCTCCCACCAAAACGAAGTGTACATCGGTGACTCTGGACAGGACTCGGGAAGCTGCCTCCAAAAGAGTTTGATGCCCCTTTTCCGAACTCAGATGGGCCACCGTTCCCACCACCAATCCACTGTTCCCATAATCAAAGGCGGGAGCTTTCTGGGAATCCACCCAGTCCAGGTCAACCCCTTCGTAGATCACCTTGATCCGTTCGGGGCGAACACCCCCCTCAATTAAGGTTCGGCGAATGCTGACCGAGACGGTCACGACGCTTTCCTGCATCCAATTGTATTTCAGACGGCTCAAGGGTGACCTAAGCGGAAAATTCACACGCCTGGAACAAACTCTCAGTGGAACCCCACGCAGCTTTGAAGCCAACCCGCCTAAAACCAAGGGGCCGGGGGTGTTCAGGTGAATGATGTCGAAATCTTGCTTGCCTAAGATCTTCCAGAGCTGGAGAAAAGCCCAGGGGCTCACCTCGTTTCGTTGTCCAAAAAAATAGGTCTCAATGCCCGACTGTAGGGCTTTGCCGCTCAAGGGAGAACCGGACGGCGCCGCCAGCCAGACTTGATGTCGACGATCCCTGATGCCCAGGATCAGAGAAAATAGCTGCTCCTGGCCACCTCGCCACACCCGGTCAGTGTCCACGTAAAGGATCTTCAGGCTATGCATCCCGGGAGTTTATCGGCATCTCTTTGGCTGGGCCCGTCTGAATCTCCCACAACTTCAAATCCTTGAAAAGACTGGATACCGCAGCCAGTATGGACACAGCCAATCCGGGCTTCCCGTCCAGAAATCCCAGACGCAGGAGATAGTTTTTCAAAAATATGGCAGGTGGGTGACACAGGACGTGGAGCCACTGAGCTCTTTGACCCTCCTCAAAGCGGTCCCTGGCCGCCAGAGAGGAGAAGCGTTCCAACTGTTCAAGGTACTCAGAGAACGACGCATAGGTGTGATGATAGATCTGGCCCTCGAACCGTGCCGTTGGTCCGGTGACCCGAAAGGACTCGTGGACTCGTCCTCCTTCCCAGCGACCCCGCGATTTCCTGAACAAGCGTAATTGCCAGTCCGGATACCAGGTGGTGTGTTCGATCCAGCGTCCCATAAAAAAGGTCTTTCGAGGAAGGTAGTAACCCTCAAAGTTGTTGTCTTGCTCCTTCCACTGGAGAATCTCCTCCACCAGTTGGGGACTCAGGGCTTCGTCCGCATCCAATGAGAGTATCCAATCGTGGCTTGCCTGGTCGGTGGCGAATTGCTTCTGATCACGATATCCCTGCCACGACTTTGTCAGGATACGATTCGTGTAACGAGAACAAAATTTCACGGTGGCGTCTGTGCTATCGGAGTCCACCACCACGATTTCATCGCTGACTGACTGCAAGCTGTCGAGAGCACGTAGAATCTTGTCTTCTTCATTGTAGGTAATCAGCACGGCGGAGACTCTTTTCACACCTCAACGTCCTTATACTCGGGGTGTTTTTGCAACACCTCCCGCTGACTATTATAGATTTGAATGGGTGCCGATTGGTAGAAGAGCTTCAGCAAGTGGGAAAGATCGGCGTCCGTTCTTTCCGCACTCTTGCGCTCCAACTTTCTCAGTCTTCTGACTTGCCGAAGTTGACGCACCGCCTGAAGGAATGAGCGGTAAAAACAAAAATCTAGAACCCATAACCGTGTGACCAAGAGCACGCCCAACATGATCAAATGTCGCAACACATAGGTCGGGGAATGCAGGTTGATCCAGTGAAAGAGGAGTCTGTTGCGAACGGCGGCGGCCTCCACAAAAGCCTTCTTATGTTGGGCATTAATGGTGGCACTGGTTCGGTGATGAGCGATACTGCGGGGTTCATAGTGAACCTCCCAGCCCCGCTTCCAGCCCCGATAGGAAAGATCCACATCCTCCCAATGAAAAGGGGAGAGGAGTTCGTTGAAACCCCCTAAAGCCTCCAACTTTTCTCTGCTGTAAGTGGAGAATCCCCCGATCGCATAGGTGGACAAGAGCTGTCTCTTCTCGATCCACTCCGCAGCCTCGGGGGTCGAAGTATCGTAGTTCGTATATAGACTCCAAAAGCCCCTGCGAAATCGACCCAATTTTCCACCCGTGGCGAATATGGGTTGATCCCACTCGAACACCTTGGCGGTCACAGCAAACACGTTGGGATCCTGGAAGTGAAGTGTCTGGTATACGAAATAATCTTCCTCGACTCGGACATCGTTGTTGAGCAGCGCCACCCAAGAAAAACGAGAGCTCTTCAAACCCACATTGCAGGTAATGGCAAAACCCTGATTGCGTTGGCGTGTGATCAAATAGACATCAGGAAATTCGGAGGGAATGGCCCGGGCGGTTTCATCTCGACCTCCATCATCGACCACAATGATTTCGGTGAGTCCGCCAGTTTCACGGTGGTGGGTTCTGGCGGCCGCCTGAACGGATGGCAAATTTTCGCGCAGTAAATGAAGACCATTACAGGTGGGAATGACGATACTCAAGTCGAAATTCATTCAAACTGCTATTGGCTTCGGCGAATTCGCTCCTGGAGACGATCAACACTTTTCTGGACCTGCGGATCCTGATGGAGGTCGTGAGCAGTTCGATAGTTTTGGAGGGCTTTGTCGTATTGTTTCGTGCTTTCATAGAGGTAGCCAAGCCGATCGTAAACTTCCCAATTCCGGGGTATCAGCTCGACACACTTCAAAAATTCCCTCTCCGCAGCATCCAGGTTCTGAGCAAAGAGCTGGGCTAATCCGAGGTTGAACCGGCCCTCTCCATCCTCTGGATACTCCTTGACATATTCATCGAGAAGAGCCACTGCTTGGGGGTAGTTTTTGGCTTCGATGGCCTCGATAGCCCCCTGAAACTGCAATCGGGAAAGGTAACGCTTCGCTCCAGAGGCCTGTGGATCCAATACCCGTGCCTGCTGCAGATATTTCTCCGCTTCCAGGTAATTCCCAAGCCGGTAATAGGCAATTCCTAATTGCAGAACATCGCTGGCATTTCCTCTCTGGATGGAAACCGCCTGCTGCAAATCGGAGATGGCCCGTTCGAAATCATTCATATTGTAGTAAGCAGAGCCACGGGTCCGATAAATCTGGTACTGGTCGCGAGGGGATCGAGCATAGTCTTCGCCTTGGTTCAGGGCAGCAATTGCCTCTCGATACCGGCCCTCGTTAAAAAAGGAAAGCGCCAATCCGTAATGGGTCACGTAGTTGTCACCCTTAAGCTCTAGCGCCTTCTGGAAAGCCTCAATGGCCTGGTCATAAGCCTTGATCTTTAGATAGGAGTCTCCCAAGATGCGGTGGCCGCTTTCATAGTCCGGGTGAACCTCAATGATCTTCTCAAACTCCTCGATCGTTTTCTGGTATTGTCCCTGCTTATAATAGGAAAGTCCCTTCTGATAATCTCCTTCCTGAGCTATCAGAGAGGGAATCATCCCGGCCAGCAACACGATGGCAAGAGCCCTGAAGTTCACTGTTTTACTCAAAGATTCCAAACGCCTTCCAGCGTTCGATTTCGGTTCGGGTCGGAATGGATATGTTCTGTACTTGCAAATACTTCAGCAGATCGAACACATCAATCATCACAAAATACGGGACATTGGGTTCGGTCTGGATGATGACCGGTTTGTCGGCATTCTGCTGCATCTTCATCTGTACGTAGCCCCCCATTTCCTCCAGTGTCATCGGGGTCTTATCCACCACATACTGTCCTTCTCCAAGGATCTTGATGTGAATGGCTTCCTCGGGTTGCACATCAAGCTGGGTGGGGTCATCTTTGGGCAAATTAAACTGCAGCCCCTCGGTGGTGGCAAATACAGCCGTCAGCATAAAGAAAATGATCAGCAAAAAGGCGATATCGGCCATCGAGGAAGTGGGAATCTCGGCGGCGCTTCGGCGGCTCTTCCTCAGCTTCATTAAACGCCACCGCCGGTTCTTCTCTCTGTTAACAAGCCAACCTTCTTGGCCCCGTTAAGACGCAGCTGTTCCAACACGGCATCGATGAGCTCATAGCGAACCATTCGATCGGCCTTGATGACAAATTCCTTATCGGGAAGCCATCGAACGACTTCCTGAGTGAGGGGCCCCAGTTCCGCTGCCGTGCCCAAAGTAAAGGAGGGCCGTTCACCATCGGTGAACCGAATGATTCCCTCCTCCGTTATAGCGATAATTGCGGCATCTTTGGGTACCTCGGTCCGTATTTCCGATTGTGGGAGCTCTACCGTGGTCTTCTCCGGAGAAAAGGTGGTCGTCAGCATGAAGAAAACGACCAGCAGAAAGGCAATATCCGCCATGGAGGCGGTTGGAATGACTGGAGCAATACGACGAACACGGCGGGATTTCATGTCACTTGCGGCTGCTCCTCACCGATCTCTCCCTCGCTCCTCTCCTGGTTAGCTCCTTCATCGATTTCGCTGAAGGTCTCCAGGAGCATCGACGAGCTGGTTTCCATGTCCAGAGCGAAGTTAGAAATCTTATTGTTGAAATAATTGTAGGCGGCTTGGACAACCAGAGCGATGGACAAGCCAGTGGCAGTCGTGATCAGCGCCTCGGAAATTCCTCCGGCCACGGCCTGAGGATTACCCAATCCCACTTCAGCCAAGGCTTCGAAAGAAGCGATCATGCCGGTAACCGTTCCCAAAAAGCCTAAAAGAGGCGAGATATTAGCCAGGGTTGCCAGCAGCCAGAGACTCTTTTCCAATTTCGAGAGCTCATGTAGAGCCACGCTCTCCATGGCTTTTTCGATCTCGTCGTTGGACTTTCCGAAACGCAAAAGTCCCGACTTCAAAGTGGTGGCGACCGGATGATCGAACGATTCGCAAGTTTCGACAGAGCCACGTAAGTCCCCGGCAAGAAGCGACTCACGGATGCTTGAAAAGATTTCTGCCGTATCTCCCTTGATTCGAGAATAGGCGATGCCCCTTTCGATAATGAAGGCCACGCCCAGTATCGAACAGAGAAGCAACGGCCACATGAGTGGACCACCTTGTCGGAAATAGATGAAAAAAGTTCCATCTAGCACTTTTTCCTCCAGTCTGCGTACGATGCGCCGATCATCAACACCCCTGAGTGTCTAGCTCCATAAAGTACGGTAACGTTTGTGGCGGCGGGACGACATAGTATCTATTGGAACTAGACACTTAGATTCAGTAAAAGGCCTAAAGTATCTCTTGATGCACAAAGAATTCATGATAGTGCTGGCTCTTGTTCGAAGTCAAACCGGGGGACCTGGCCAATAATGAGTTTACGGGATCTTGATCTGAAGGCGTTTGAGTTTTTCGTTGAGGGTGCTGCGCTTCATTCGCAGCAAGCTGGCGGCCCTTTTCTGACTCCAGTCGGCCTTCTGGAGAGCAGTCAGGATCAATGTCTTCTCGTATTCCAACACCAGATCCTTCAAGGTGGCACCATTTTCGAGCGAACCCAAACTGCCAAGACCCATTGAGCTCGAGTCCAGGATTTCGCGAGGAAGTAACTCCTGGGTAATGCGACCTTTATCGGGAGCCAGCACCACCGCCCTTTCCATCACGTTTTCAAGTTCCCGAACATTTCCCGGCCAATCGCACTCCATGAGAATTTTCAGCGTTGACGGGTCCAGGTGGCAATCGGGGCGATCATTCTCCTTGCTGAACTGGCGGACGAAGTGTTCGGCCAGAAGGGGAATATCCCTCCTGCGCTCGCGGAGCGGCGGAAGGTTGATGCTGATCACGTTCAAGCGGTAATAGAGATCCTCACGAAACCGCTGCTGTTTCACGGCTTCCTTGAGATCGATGTTGGTGGCAGCAATGATGCGGACATCCACCACGATATTTTTCAGTCCCCCCACCTGGCGGAATTCTCGCTCCTGGATCACGCGCAGTAACCTGGATTGAGTTTCAAGGGGCAAGGTTCCCACTTCATCCAGGAAAATGGTTCCCCCATCAGCGATTTCAAACAGGCCCTTCTTGCTGGCGATGGCCCCGGTAAAGGCTCCTTTGACATGACCAAAAAGTTCACTTTCCAATAAGCCACTGGGAATCGAGCCGCTGTTGACGGCTACAAAGGCATGATTCGATCGAGGGCTGCAGCTGTGGATGGCTCGGGCTACCAGTTCCTTCCCCGTTCCACTTTCTCCCGCGATCAGAACAGTGCTTCGACGAGGCGCCACTTGAGTGATCAGGTCGAAAACCTGCTGCATCGGCTCACTTTTACCCACGATATTTTTAAAGGAGGCCCGCTCCTTGAGGGTCCTCTTGAGCTGGCGGTTTTCGATCTCCAAGCTCCGCTTTTTCAGACCGTTCTTGACCACCAACAACAGTTCTTCATTCTTAAACGGTTTGGTAATGAAATCGAAAGCGCCAGACTTGGTGGCGTCCACGGCATTTTCGATGGAGGCATAGGCAGAGATCATGACCACCACGATATCCGGATCGATGCGAATGAGTTCCTCAAGAGTCTCCAATCCACTCATTGAGGGAAGCATTAGGTCGAGGAGAACGAGATCGGAAGCCTCCTCCTTGACCCGTTCGATTCCCTCTTCACCGGTTGCGGAGGAAGTCACACGGTAGCCTTCTTCTTCGAGAAGGGTTGTGATGACCTCGCGCATGATCTCTTCATCATCAACAACAAGGATGGAAGGTTGAATGGACATAGGTCAGTGAACACGTTTGAGCGGAAGCTGGACTCGAAAGGCGGATCCCAGACCCGGACGGCTCGTTACAGTGATGCGGCCGGAATGTTCCTGGATGATGCCATAGCAGACGGAGAGACCGAGACCTGTGCCTTTGCCGAGTTCTTTGGTTGTAAAAAAGGGATCGTAAATTCTCTTAATGTCTTCCTCTGAGATTCCCGTGCCAGTGTCTTCGATTTTGACCACCAGCTGAGAATCCTCACAGTGGGTCCTCACCCGTAACTGCCCTCCTTCGGGCATGGCGTCCTTGGCATTGAGAAACAGGTTCATGAAGACCTGCTGAAGTTTTCCTCCATTGGCCAAGGTGGAAGGCAGCACCGGGTCCAGATCGAGCTTGACGTCGATGCTGTTGGCTCGAAACTGGTAATCCAGTAAGGAAAGAGTTTCCAACATGAGACTATTGACATCCACCTCTTGAAAGTCGGAATCTCCAACCCGCGCTAGATTCAGTAAACTTTCAACAATCCTGGAAGCTCGAAAACCCTGCTTTTCAATTTTCTTCAACATCTCATGGCGCCGGTCCTGGGGTGGGGTTTCCTTCAGCAGCATCTGCGTGTAACTGCAGACGCCGGTCAGCGGAGTATTGATTTCATGGGCTATACCCGCCGCCAGTAACCCAATAGAACTCAATTTTTCAGCCTGCAGAAGTTGGTTCTCGAGCTGAACCTTCTCGGTGATGTCGTCAAAGACCAGCAATGTCCCAGCCGCGACATCCTCCTGTGAGACAAACGGCGCCAGTGTGATGTTCACCAACCGGCCTTGTCCTTCTGGCATTTGAATGCAGGTTTTGTAAAGTCGGCTGGTCTGGGCGACATCCCATCTCGGGCCTTCCACAACACTGCGTAACGTACGAACAAGCTCCGGCGGAAAGACTTCGGAAAGATTTTTGCCCAAAACCGCAACCCGCTCCAAGCCACAGATAGCGTCCATGGCCGTATTCCAAACCGTGATTTCCCCTTCAGGAGTCACAGCAAGCACGCCCACGGTGATGCTTTTGACCACGTTCTCGCTATAGGCCTTCAGCTGAGCTAATTCACTCGTCTTGCCCTCCAGGGACCGGTAGAGCAAGGCATTCTCGATGGCGATCGCGGCGTAACCGGACAAGGTAGCCATCAAGTCCAGGTCTTCACTGCTGAGAAGCTCTCCACTAAGCCGCTTTCCCAACGCCCAAAACCCAATGATCCGATTATGCACGCGTAACGGCTGTAGATAGTGCAGGTGATGGGCCCCAAAGCACTCCCGGATGCCGTCAACCTGCGGATGGGACGACAACAGAAACAGCGGATTCAACTCTCGATCGAAGTCGTCAAAGATCTCCTCCGGAACCTCCAGAACACTTAAACACTCCTCACGTGCCGGCAGATCCTGGGAATGGTGGAGACGATACAGATCTGCCTGTGACTCCTCTCGCAGAAAAAGCGCCACCGGAACCACGTTAAGAGTCTTGCGAATCCGGTCTGAAATCCTCTCGGTCAGGGATGAAAGCTTTATCTCTGAGCTCAGTGTCTGACCAAAATCCGCCAGCGACTGCCGATAATCATATTCCTCCTGGTAAAAGTAACGGTCAATCTGAGTCTGGATCCTGTTCTTGAGAGGGGCGAAAAGGAAAGCCACAAGGAGAGCCGCCAGGCCAAACAGCATAAAGCCTGACTCAGGAGAAAAGTCCTGGATGGCCCGGCCAATGAGCAACACGATACCGACGTATAAGCCCAGCAAGGCTGAGCTGGCCATAACGTAAGCCGCTCCTTCTCTGAAAATCATCGTGACGTCCGTCAGCCGGTGCTTGGTAATAGCGTAGCCGAAACTCAAAGGCACCAGTATCAATCCAAGCAGAGAGACTTCCATGTAGGGAGAGATCCGCAGCCCAAGCAGGAAGGGCAGAGCGTAAAAACAAGCAAAGGGCAAGATTCCGATCAACGTTCCCCACGTCACCCACCTCATTTGCAGACGGTGGATAGAAGAAGAGGCTTCCCGTCGAGTATAGGCCAGAGCCCCCGTTCCCAACAGAAAACAGATGATGAGATGGGCCAGGTGAATCCGGTCAAAGAGATTTCCCAGACGTTCGACTCGGGGCAATCCGTAGGGCTGCAGACTTCCGGAAAACCAGAGCAAATGAAGTCCCACCAGGCAGAGCGCCGGCAGGTAAAAGAGGAAGTTCAACAAAGGCGTGTTTCCCAACAACGAAAGTGGCTTGGGGAAGGAGCAACAAAAGTGCAGGAACAGGGGAGGCAGGAGCAAGAGGGCAACAACTGAAAACCAGTAGATGAAGAGATCGAAGGCATCGATACGTCCCGAATACCGATAAAGGAAGAGCGAAAAGGCAACCAGACAAATGAGATAGAAGTGAAAAGCACCTTGTGCCTTCCAGTTGGACAAGAAAATGAATACTCCAATACCCAGGTAGGCGAAAGCGACCAGGCCAAGCAGGAAATCGGTGACATCAGTGTTCGAGCTCAGTCGAAGGTCAAGAGAATAGGAAACCCGGGTTCCGGAGTCCGCCTTTTCCACCCAATAGCTTACTCCGCTAGCTGGGGGTGAAGTTTCCGCCAGCAGTTCTAAAATCTCGATGTACTCATCCAGGTTACGAATCGGAATGCCACTGATGCTCACCAGGCGGTCCCCTTTCTCCAGAGGTCTCCCGGTTGTAGGTGGGAAAGCTTCCGTGGATTTGACCTCCACCCCTCGATCTGTCTGAATCCAGCTCACCCCATCAGACGGCGTTTTCCACTCCATCCGGTCCAGTAGGTTCAAGAGTCCAATGTAAACGGCCAGGGCCGATAACAGCAGGACCAAAACCACCTTGGAGTGCTTGAAAAAAGCCATCAATTCCACCTACTGAGAGGATGAAGCATAGGATCCCTTAGGGTCTCAGGCAAATTCAGTGCCAACGCCCCTATTATTACAGGGCTGAGTCCCGATTACCATCGCATTTACAACAGATAGCGGCACCCTCCTGGCGGGCCCAGGGCACTTTGGCTTGAATTCTGATTCAATTTTATGAATTCAAATCCAAAATATTGAACCCGGACCAGCGAATTCCACGCCCGCTGTGACTTTTTGGCCTCCCTGCCCTGGCCCACTTTTGGATTGAAAAAGGAAGATTAGATCCGTGAGGATTAGAACCGCACCGAGATCCCACCGCGGACAGTTCTTGGGTTTCGCATCAGAGACACATCCCCCATCTCTGTTCGGACTTTACCCACATCCTCATTGGTCAGGTTGCGGATGTCCAGAAGAGCTTCGATCCGGTAGGATGAGAGGAAATCCATGCCCAGAAAAGCCAGCCATCCCCCGGGTACTGTAACCACCTGACGAACGAAAAGATTAATTCCTTCATTACCCGTCTCATAGGTGTCTGCAAAGGCATCCAGGGTGGTGATGGGATGACCGTTTGAGGCAAACTTCACGAAGGCATTCAGATGGGTCCCGGAAAAGGGGATGTAAGCTTCGATCTCGGCGTTGAGAGTGTGGTAATTCCGGCGTTCAATCGCCTGGTGAAGGGCAAACTCATCAAACTTCAGGGTCGCATCCCCACTGATACCAGCTGCCTTTCCATGAATGTAGGAAACAGCCGTATTCAGCGTGTTTCCCAGACGTCGCCGGACCATGATCCGATATCCTCGGTTGACCGCGTGCTCATCCGCCAACTGGGACCCTGGACGGGCCGGTCGATCCTTGGAGTAGGTAAAATATGGAGTGGTCGCCCCAAAGAGTTGATTTTCATAAGCTGCAAACTCGATCTCGGTGTTTTTCGTCACCTGCTGTGTGATGCTGCCTCGGTAGTGGCGTGGAGTACTCACGGTAAGCTGATTACCCACCCGCGAAAAGTGAACGGCCTCCCTGAGGTTCAACATCTCTCCGTCCGGCAGGAGCAGGCTCCCACTATGGGTCATTCGTTTGGAGGCCATCACCACCTTAAACTTCGTCTGTTCGGTGGGAAAGTAGGAGAGTTCCGCATTCGGATTCAAGAAAGTCTGGCGCTGGTTTGCAGTCACCTGATTGAGCTCCACACCCCACAGTAAAGAAAGGACGTTGCCCAGAAGCAGTCTTTCCTGGATACCCAGACTCAGAATCCTGGTGGATCCTATAGTGGGAGCGAGATCCAGGTGATTGCCCAAAGTGGCTGGGTTGTTGTAGGGGGCTAAAGGTTGAGCAAAGGTCTCCCGCCCATAGCCCACAAACACCCCGAAGGTGTGGGAATCACTCAGAGGAAGTTCGACAGAATTTCTCAAACGCCACAGTTCTTCGGCTCCCGAACTCAGTTGCCCTGCCACGATATACTTGCTGCTGGTCCCGAGCGACTGTACGAGGGCAAAATGGGTGGTTGCCCCCCTGGCCCCATCACCGGGACCCCCTGGATAAGCGCCCCTTGAACCTCCATTCCCGTAAACCTGAACCACTGCTTCCCCGAAGGAAGCTCCCAGTGGACGGCTGACGGATTCCGGGCCCGCCGTTCCAGGAAGGTGACGAAGGATCAATCGATCATCGCCGGCGTTGCGAAGGACGGTTTTCACCTTTTGGTTCTCTTCTTCGAAAGAACCCCTCCCGAACAACTGTTGAAGAACCAGGCTGAGGACCGTGGTCTTGCCAGGTAATACCTGAATCAGGTTTCTGTTGGGGCTTCGATATTGTGAATTCTTGACCAGTAGCTCGTAGTTTCCCGCTTCCAGGTTGCTCAGACGAACTTCACCAGCCGCATCGCTGCGTGTCAGAATGGGCAAAGCCGCCGGCGCCGGTGATTTGTGGAGCAAGGCAACCAGGATATTGGACAGCGGTTTGCCCGATGGGTCCTGGATGCGCCCGCTGAAGCTACCCAGGGAAGAGGCGATCCCGTATTGAGAAGTCAAAATGAGCACAGCAGCCCAGAGTGCAAGAACAGAGCGCCTGGATGCTAAAAACATGGCCAGTAGTCTATACCCCCCTCTTGGTAAAAGCTATCCCTGGTTCGGGAAATCGCATTGGGTAGTCGCATTAATAATAGAGCGAGACTCTAACAATCGCAGGACTAAGAATAATGTGGAAGTTGTTCCCTAGTGCCTCCTCGTGTTCGTGAATACGATCAGCAGACTCCATTGTATACTGACTCCATGACGGTTCCTGCCAGCCTCAAATTTACTCGCAAGGGAACTTAGTGTCTCGTTCCATAAATGCGATGATGTTTGCTGATGGGGCTTGGGAGGGGAGATCAAGGAGCGAGGAGGAGGTGATGCAGGGACATCGGCGACGACGAGCGACGCAGAGATCGCCCGCAACCGTCACCATATTTATGGAACGGGACACTTACTCATCTCCATGATCATTTACGGAATCAACCCGGTCCTTGAGGCTCTGCAATCGGAGGACAGCGCTCCTGACCGCATCTGGATCACACGGGGAACATCCAATCCCCGGCTGCAAAAGATCATAGAAAAGGCACAAAGTCGGGACATTCCCGTTCGCTTTGAGTCCGCTCGGGTGGTGGCCAACAAGGCCTCCACCTCTCATCATCAGGAGGTCGTTGCAGAGATCGCCTCGATCGGCTACACCGACGAAGAGACCCTTCTTGAGGCTGCGCCCGCGCTGCTGTTGCTGGTCGACGGGGTGGAGGATCCTCGTAACCTGGGAGCTCTGTTGCGCACCGCCGAGGCAGCTGGGGTTGAAGGGGTGTTCCTTCCTAACCGGCGCAGCTGTGCGATCACGGGGTCGGTGATCAAAGCCAGTGCGGGAGCAGCTCTACATCTGAAGATCTCGCGCATCGGTAATGTCGTACAAACCTTGGAAAACTTGAAGAAACGAGGCTATTGGGTGGTCGGCCTGGATGCTCAGGGGAAGGACGGCCTGCACCAGATCAATGTGAGCTTACCCCTGGTCGTGGTGGTGGGAGGAGAACACCAGGGGGTGCGAAGGTTGGTTCGAGAACATTGCGACTTCCTAATCTCCCTGCCCATGAAGGGACAAGTCTCCTCCCTGAATCTCTCGGTGGCTGCCGGGGTGCTGCTGTATCAAATCTTGCTGAGACGGGAGGAAGCTGACAACTGACATTCGTAGCTTAAGTGGTGCCCGAATTTACCCGTCGAACAACGCCTTACTTCAATCTTTTGTCAGTTGTCAGCTGTCAGCTTCCCCCACCGGCTCCATCACCAGATTTCGCCACTCGTCAACATGGACTCTGAAGTCACCCGGGACAAAAGTCGTTGAGCCGTACTCCAGGATAATGGCCGGTCCCCGAAGACGGTTTCCGGGGAGCAGTCGTTCGCGCAGGTAAAAGGCGGTGGATACCGGGCTGCCATCCACGAACACCTGCCTTTCCTGAATCATCGCATCCTGGGGAGGCTCCTCGGATTCAAGGGGAAACCTGGGAATGGGCACTCGAGGAAATCTTCCGGAACCCCGGACTCTAAGGTTGACGATTTCCATGGGAAGCCGGGGATTTGAATAGCCATAGGATTGTTGATGCAGCTTGTGAAAGCGCTCACCAAAATCGTCGCTAAAAGGAACGTTCAACTCATAGGACTGCCCTACATAGCGAACATCCAAGGTCTGTTCCACCATGAGGTCTTCCTGGTTAAAGCCTTGCTGAGAGAGCTGTCGGCGGATCCTCTCCTCCAGAGGTTGGAATTCCTGCTTCAAACGGATGAACAAGTCAGGCTCCTGCGAGTGCAGCATCACCGTCAAAGAGGTGTCTTTCACCACATTTGAGCGGAGGATTCCCATTGCTGAGAGCATTCCGGGATTGGGAGGGACTACGACTCGCGGCATCAGCAAGGCTCGCGCCAACTCGCAGGCATGAAGTCCTCCCGCTCCTCCAAAACTCACTAAAGTGAAATCCCGGGTGTCGTACCCTTTCTGAAGGGAAATCAAGTGAATGGCTCTCTCCATCTGAGTATTCACAATGCCCACTATTCCCTCGGCAATATCCACAGCTTCCCAGGTCTTGTGGGTTTTCTGGGTCAGCTTCTCTGCTAACTCTTCCAGCGCGGCCCTGATTCTTTCCGGGTAGAGCCTCAGGTCTCCACCCAAAAAGTACTCCGGATCCATTCGCCCCAGAAAGAGATGGGCATCGGTGACCGTTATCTCCCCTCCTTTGCCGTAACATAGGGGTCCGGGGTCTGCTCCGGCACTTTGAGGACCCACCCGCAACAGACCTCCGGAATCGATCCTGGCCATCGATCCACCTCCGGCTCCAACCGTGTGGATTCCAATCATCTGAAGAGGGATGGGCTGGTGATCGAGAGTGGTTTCGTTGGTCGTCAAGATCTGATTTTCGCACAGACAGACATCGGTGGAGGTTCCACCCATATCAAAGGTGATGATCTTCGTATAGCCAGCTTCCTTCAAGAGTTCAAAGGCTCCAACCACACCGCCCGCAGGACCCGAAAGAAGAGTGCGAAGAGGTTCCACGCCCTCGGAGGTTACTGGGATCGATCCTCCATTGGACTGCATAATGGTTAGCTTCCCTTTCCGGATCAGCGAATGGCTGCTCAATCGGGAAAGATACCTGGACATGGGCGTGGTCAAGTAGGCGTTGATGACGGTGGCTGAAGTACGTTCATATTCACGGAACTCAGGGAGAACCTGGTGAGACAGAACTACGGGAACCTGGGCGAACTCCAGGGCCTCGGCGATTTGTTTTTCGCTCTTGGGATTGAGGTAACTGTACAGAAGGACGACTGCAATGGCCTCCGGCGCCAGTTGTCGTACCTTCCTTCGAAGCCAGTCCAGGCTTCTTTCTTCCAGGGCCATGAGTGACCTGCCGTCGCGCAGCGTGCGCTCCTTGACTCCCAGACGAAAGTCGGCGGGCACCAGTGGCGTGGGGCGAGAGGAAGAGAGTGAATAGAGTTGAGGTCGATCCTGGCGACCGATCTCCAGGATGTCTTCAAAGCCTTCATTGGTAATGAGCAGTGTCTTAGCGCCCTTTCTTTCTAAAAGAGCATTGGTGGCAACAGTCGATCCGTGTTGGATCAGAAAGCCCTCTCGATTTTCCACGATTTGAGCAAGTCCCTCCAGCACCGCTTCCTCCGGATGGTCCGGGGTGGAGGGAACTTTAAAAACTCGGATCTCGCTATCCTCCAAAACCACGAAATCGGTAAACGTACCCCCTGTATCCACTCCTATTCTCAGCAAGTTGATCTACCCTCTCTAGATTCCTCGGAAAAATGCTAAAATACACGACCAGATCA
>Ga0209987_10000475_pt1 | contig 20873 bp, 22 predicted proteins | sample N074metaG_FD_182134 | JGI IMG/M metagenome (GOLD analysis project Ga0209987, IMG submission 182134) | Deep subsurface microbial communities from Kermadec Trench to uncover new lineages of life (NeLLi) - N074 metaG (SPAdes) (version 2) | ecosystem: Environmental > Aquatic > Marine > Ocean trench...
CTATCAAATTGGCGGCAAGTGACCGATGCAGAGTGGCACGCTTCACCGCAGACTTCCATATTCTGCGGCAAAAAGTCGGAACCATGTGTCACTGGTTCGACCGCCCGTCACTCCGAGCCGCCGGCCGAGAGCTGCAGCCCGTCCGCCCGCGCGGACTCCAAGGCCGCCAGCGTCGCGGGCAGGGTGGTGGCTGCGTCCAAGGCCGGAATGATGACGCTCAGGTTGGGTTCGGTCATACGCCTTGGTAGCACAGGCAATCGGGGTTTCGTGAGGCTTCGACTAGCGGACTTTCGCCTGGATCAGGTGGGTGCGGGTTGGGAACACGAACCGCGCGCCACGGCGATAGTCGGACAGCGCCTCGATAACTTCATCCACGATCCGCTCCATGACGGCATCGCCGCACTCCGCAACGGTCGGTCCTATGGGGTTTCCCATGATTTCCTTGGGAATCGCGCTTTCCGGGTCGCTCAGGACTCTGTCGACAGTGAGAATTTGCGCGGAAACATCGATGAAACCTAGTTTCGACAGGACAGAATCGAGCACATCGCCGCCATTGTGGTTGAACGGCGCGAGCGACCGCTCCGCGACCTCGTCGTTGACGTGCCGGCGAAGCGATTCCGCCAAGGCCTCGAAGAGGGCGCTGGCCTCGCTCCAAACCGTTAGAGCGATGCGACCTCCTGGCTGCAGCACGCGCTCGATTTCCCGAAGCGCAAGTTCCCGGTCGGAAAAGAACTGGAGCCCCTGCTGGCAGAATGCCACGGAGAACGTCCGGTCCTCGAACGGAAGCTTCGTGACGTCGGCGGTGCGCCACTCGCACGACCGGGAATTTGCGTCGGTCAAGTTGCGGGCGGCGTCGATCATGGCCTCGTTCAGGTCGACACCGACGATACGGGCGGACGGCCCGATCCTGGCACGCGCTTTCCGAGCGACGATCCCGGTACCGCAAGCCACATCCAAAATACACTCGTCGCCGAACAGAGGAACGACGTCCAAAGTCGCCTCGGCCAAGGGCGCGAAGATGGCGGGCACCTTCTGCTCTTCATAGATCGCGGCGGCGCCACCGCCCAACTGATAGGTTTCCCGCATCACGCCGCCACCTCTGAATAATCCTGGCCGGTTCGATCATCCCACAATCGGACGGCCTTCACTATATCGCGCACCGGCGAGCTACCGCTTTGCCTGGTTCCGGACGCCGTGTTACCGCTTGTGGCAATGTATCTAGGCGGCACGATGGGGGATTTCGAATGAAGTGTTTTCGACTTTACGCCGATGAAGACGGCGAAAGCCATTTCGAGAAAACCGAGATTGAGTTTACGCCCCATCACTATGCGCCCCCCGCCCCGCCGTTCGATGTCTCGGAGCCGGTTGAGACGACGCGCTATGTAATGGTGCGGATTCCCGCCGGGTGGGACAGCGAGTTCCATCGCGCGCCGCGCCGACAATTGTTCATCGTGCTGTCGGGCGAGCTCGAAGGCGCGGCGAGCGACGGCTCCATGGTTACCTTGACGGCGGGCGATGCGTTGCTGATGGAGGACACCACCGGCAAGGGCCACACCGCCACCGTAAAAGGCGAGGACGACGTGGTCGCCTTGATGGTTCATCTCGAATAACGCGGCTCGCCGTTCACGCTTTCCCCGCGCCCCCACGCCGTGTTACCGCTTCGCCCGATCATGTCCGGGACTCTCGACCTCTCCGCGTTGGCCGCGGCGCTGTCCGCCGTGCCGGGCTATCGCGGCACCACGGCGGCCGATTTGGCGGTGCTCAACGTCAAGGGCCTGGCCCACGACCACGTCACCGTGGCGGGCCGGGGGCTGCTGCTGCGCGTGCCCAAGCAGAGCCAGTTCGGGCTCTCGGCCGGCGACAACCTGGCCTATCAGGCGGCTTGTTTCGCCCGCGTCGCGACGAGCGGCCACGGCCCGAAACTGCACGAGGTGATCCGGCCCCAGGCGCGCCTGGCCATGGGCGCGCTGTTGGTCGAAATGATCGACGGCCGGCCGCCGCGCCTGCCCGAGGACCTGCCGCTGCTGGCCGAGGCCATGGCCCGGGTGCACGCCCTGCCGGTGCCGCCGCCGGCCTCGCGCGCGCCGCTGCACGACCATACCGATCCGGTCGGCGGTGCGCTCGACGAGATCGAGGGCCAGGCGAACTTCCTCGACGAGGCGGGGCTCGCGCCGGCGGCGCGCGCCGAAATCGACGGCGAACTGGCCTGGGCGCGGGACTTCGGTCGCGAGAGCGCCGCGCGCGCGCAACCCGTGACCCTGGTGCTCACCGACACCCACCCGGGCAACTTCCTGATCGAGCAGCGCGAGGGTGGCGCGCCGCGCGCGGTGATCGTCGATCTGGAAAAAGCGCTCTACGGCTCGCCCGCCACCGATCTCGCCCACGCCACGCTCTATTCCTCGACCACCTGGGACCCGGACACCTGGGCCGAACTCGGCCTGGACCAGGTCGCGGACTTCTACCGCCGCTATCTGGCGCTGATCGGCGACGAGCTGGCACAAGACCTCGGGCCCTGGCTGGTGCCGCTGCGCCGGATCACCATGCTGCGCGCCATCACCTGGTGCGCGAAGTGGCGGGTGTTGCACGCGCGCGCCCGGCGCGGGGACCAGGACCGGGCGGGAAGCGCCGAGGACTGGTCCGCGGAAAATACCGATCCCGCCACCATCGCCCACGTCGCGGGCCGCGTCGAAGACTACCTCGCACCCGAAACTCTCAGGGCCATGCGCGGCGAATGGCTGGGCCAGCCCGGACTCCAGGACCTGATCTGATTCGCAAACCCTGTCGCGTCCCGATTCGTTCTGGGTTCGACCTCGTTACGGCGCCGATTCGGCTTCAATTCGCTGCCGATTCGGCTTTGGAAACACGTTTCGTTCCGGATTTGAGTCGGCCGATTGTTCTTTATTTGTTCTTGTTTTGTTGCTAAGCTCCCGCGATGGTCGACCCGCTTCCGGACCGGCCGCGCAAGGGGCGCGGCGCCATCGGCAACCCGACCGGGCGCTTTGAGCCCCGGACCCGGCAGCTGATCGATGACGGCTGGGCCGAGGGGAGCTGGGCCGAGGGTTGGGCGGACGGGGGTTGGGCGGACGGTTGGGCGGACGGGGGCCGGGACGCTGCGACCGCGCCGGCGCTGGCGACCGAGGTCGGGATCGACTCGAGCCGCACGGTGATCGCGCACAATGCCTCCCCCGACGTGCCCTTCGACCGCTCGATCAATCCCTACCGCGGCTGCGAGCACGGCTGCGTCTACTGCTTCGCGCGGCCGGGCCACGCTTACCTCGGCCTCTCGCCCGGGCTCGACTTCGAGACCCGCATCTTCGCCAAGCCCGAGGCCGCCAAGCGCCTGAGCGCCGAGCTCGCCAAGCCGTCCTACGCGCCCGAGGTGATCGCCTTGGGCACCAACACCGACCCCTATCAGCCGGTGGAAAAGCGCCTCGGCATCACCCGTTCGATCCTGGAGGTGCTCGCGGCGGCGCGCCACCCGGTCGCGATCGTCACCAAGTCCAACCTGGTGCTGCGCGATCTCGATATCCTGGCGCCCATGGCCGAGGCCAAACTCGCCCGGGTTCTGGTCTCGGTCACCACGCTGGACCCGACGCTCGCCCGCAAGATGGAGCCGCGCGCGGCGCGACCTACTTTACGCCTCGAGACCATCCGCCGCCTGGCCGACGCCGGCGTGCCGACCGGCGTGCTGGCCGCGCCCATGATCCCGGCGCTCAACGACGACGAGTTGGAGGCGATCCTGGAGGCCGCGGCACTGGCCGGGGGCGCAAGCGCCAACTACATCCTGCTGCGCCTGCCGCTCGAGGTCAAAGCCCTGTTCATCGCGTGGCTGGAGGCGCACTTCCCGGACCGCAAGAAGCGGGTGCTGGCGTTGCTGCGCGAGACCCATGGCGGCAAGCTCTACGACCCCGCCTTCGGCAAACGCATGAAGGGCGAGGGCGTCTACGCCCAACTGCTCGCCCGCCGCTTCGAGCTCGCCCGCAAGCGCCTCGGCCTGGACGGCCCGGAATGGGACCTGGACACGAGCCAGTTCGAAAAACCAAGGCCGCACGGGGATCAGTTGACGCTGTTCTGAGGGGTGTCTGCCACCTCCCTAGCAGATCGGTGGCGCTTCAGTCTGAAAATTGACGTGCTGGAAGCACCAAGCGGACTCGTATGTCGGCTATTCGAAGTTGAGCGGTAGCCCGAGGAGGCGCTCCCTAACCGCCGTTCATAGCCGAGCGCGGACAACCACTATCAATCGCCTTTGTTTAAGTTGTCACGCATCGAACCAGTATCCGTCGGGATCTCCCGGATAGACGCCAAGATATCTCCCGTGGGCCTGGTAGCCCATCAATCGGCGGACATGATCCGGATAACTGTCGGCGATTTCGCGGGGAACGGTCAGGTATTGATTTTCCTCCTGACGTAGCCAGCCGAGGCTGTAAGTATTGATCAAACCCGTGCGCGGTGCATTTGTGGTGTTGGCGCCGCCGCCATGTAAGGTCGACCCAAGATAGAACAATACCGAACCCCGTGACATCACAGCCTGCTCGATATCACTCTCCTCAACACTGTCAATGTCCCGAAGATCATGACTGCCGGGCACAATTCGTGTGGCCCCATTCTCAACCGTAAAATCGTGCAGTGGCCACATGGCGGAAATCTGGAATTCTACATCGGGGAAGCGCATTGGGTAGAAACCGTCATCACGGTGCAGAACCTGAGCTTCTTCGCCCGGATGAATTTCGATCGCCGTCGTACTGCCTATTCGGTAGTTGCTGCAATGGCGCTTCAGTACGGCATCTGCAACCTCCATGACGCGGGGGTGTGCAATCAGATCTGCCGATGCCCGGGACAGGCCCAAGATGCCGCCCAGTCTCAGTGTCGTGTATCCATTAAAGTCGTTCTGAAATTTATGGCCTTGCTCGTCGAACGGGCCACGCAAATTCTTCAAGATACGATCCATCACATCATCGGATGCCTGATTGGCGACGATAACGCCGCCATCCCGCAAGAGGGCAGCAACCACTTCGTTGGAATGGGATTCTCTGTCCAAAGTCTGAACCATCTTACGTCCTCAAGTGGCGAGCATGAGACACGAGGAAACCGCATCTCCGAGATATCTGACGAGGCCCGCAATCCGGCCATTTAACTCGAAATGCAGGAGTTTGTGTAGACCTGAACTTGGAAGGGTTTCCTCCCTGGGCTGAAGCGGGCATGAGCCGCTGAAACGCCGACATTCCGGGCGTTGTCTTGACGGAAATTCAAACCACCACCCCCCAACAAATCCCTCGCCTCGACTCCGGCTCCCGCGCTAAGGCTAGCGTTATTCTTTGTTGCTAGACTGCGGGCCATGCACGAAGCGGCGAGCGACCTGACCGGTCTGGCCATCATTGCCCTGGCGGCGCTCGCCTGCGGCATGGCCATGCAGCGCCTGCGCCAGCCGCCGGTGTTGGGCTACATCCTGGCCGGCGCGATTCTGGGCCCGGCCGGCCTCGGCGTCACCGAAAACCGCGAATTCATCCAATTGCTGGCCGAGCTCGGCGTGCTGATGCTGCTGTTCCTGATCGGCATGGAGCTCTCCTTGCGCTCGGTGCGCGAGGTCTGGCGCCTGGCGGTCGCCGTCACCGCCGCGCAGATCGCGGTCGGGATGATGGCCATGGCGGCGTTCGGCCTGGTGCTCGACTGGCCGCTGCCGCTCACCCTCCTGCTCGGTTTCGTGGTCGCGATTTCGTCGACCGCGGTCGCGATCAAGATGCTCGAGGAACTGGGCGAGCTGCGCAGCCGTACCGGCCAGATCACCATCGCCATCCTGGTCGTCCAGGACCTCGCCGTGGTGCCGATGATGTTGATCGTCAGCTCCTTTGGCGGCGCGGACGGGGGCGGCGGCGCGGCCGAAGTGACGATCAAGGTCGTGCTTTCGGTCAGCTTCCTGGCGTTGTTGGTGTTCTACCTGCTGCGCCGCGAGCGCCTGCGCCTGCCGTTCGTGCGCGTGGTCGGGCGCAACCAGGACCTGATCCCGCTCGCCGGCTTGGCGTTCTGCTTCGGCGCGGCGGCGGTTTCGGGCCTGCTCGGCCTGTCGGCCGCCTACGGCGCCTTCCTGGCCGGGCTGGTGATCGGCAACTCGACCAGCCGCCGGGTCATGATCCACCACACCGGGCCGATCCGGGCGGTGCTCTTGATGGTGTTCTTCCTGTCGATCGGCCTGCTGCTCGATTTTGCGTACATCTGGAACAACCTGGGCATCGTGATTTCGATCGTGTTTTTCGTCGCGGTGCTCAAGACCGCGCTCAACGTGGTGTTCATCCGGGTCATGGGCCAGCCTTGGCCGCGCGCCTTCCTGTCGGGGGCGCTGTTGGCGCAGTTGGGCGAGTTCTCCTTCGTGCTCGCGGCGTTGGGCCTGAGCGCCGGCGCCATCGACGACGCATCCCATCGCCTGATCGTCGCGGTCACGGTGCTGTCGCTGCTGGTCAGCCCGTTCTGGCTCGGAACCGCACGCCGCCTGCACGGGGTGATGTTGCTCGGCATCACTTCCGGCCGCGAGACCCTGCGCCTGACGTTCGGGCCCGAGGCCCTGGTGCTGGCCCGCTCGTCGGCGCGCGCGGAGAGCGCCGCGGTCCAGGCGGCGCGCGGCGCCTCGCGCTGGCTCGGTGCCCGCCTGCGCCGCCGCAAGCCCAAGCAGCCGGAGGACGAAACCTAATGCCCGACTTCGCGCTGGAGATCGCGCTACGCGCGCGCCATGGGGGCGACGAGGTTCGCGTGATCGGCCTCGACGAGGCCGGGCGCGGGCCCTGGGCCGGTCCGGTGGTGGCGGGAGCGGCCTGGCTCGATCCGGCGCGCTGCCCGGCCGAGTTGCTGCGCGGTTTGGACGACAGCAAGCGCCTGAGCCCGGCGCGGCGCGGCGCGCTGTTTGAGATGCTCGAGGACAGCGCCGCCCGCGGCGCCGCCGCGCTCGGCCTGGGCGCGGCCGGGGTCGCGGAGATCGACGACGCCAATATCCTGCAAGCCAGCCTACGCGCCATGGCCCGCGCGGCGGCCGACCTCACGGCCGGTCTGGCGGCCCGGGGCGGCCGCACGCCGGCGGCGGCACTGGTCGACGGCAACCGGCTTCCCGATCTGCCCTGCCCGGCCCAGGCGGTGGTCGGCGGGGATGGTTTGAGCCTGTCGATCGCGGCCGCTTCGATTCTGGCCAAGGTGACCCGCGACCGGACCATGGCGGCGCTCGCGCGAGACCACCCCGGCTACGGCTGGGAGCGCAACCGGGGCTACGGCACCGCCGAGCACCGCGCCGCGCTCGCCCGCCTCGGCGTGACGCCCCAGCACCGGCGCTCGTTCCGGCCCGTGCGCGAGGCTCTTAATATTCGTTAACCCTTTGACTCAAAAAGACTCTTGACGCGGAGTCCGGAGTGAATCAGGATAGCCCGGTCGATGCGGGTTCCAGGGTGGTGGAACCCACTTTGACTCACGATTTACCAACGAGGTCGCGGGGGCCCCGGAGTGGAAGTCAACGTCGTCAAGGTCGGCGATTGCATCGAGCTCATGTCCGAGCTGCCCGAAGGCAGCGTCGACATGATATTCGCCGATCCGCCATACAATCTGCAGCTCGAGAACGAACTGTTGCGGCCCAACCAGACCCGGGTCGCGGGGGTCGACGACGATTGGGACAAGTTCGACGGCTTCAAAGCCTACGACGACTTCACCCGCGCCTGGCTGAGCGCGGCGCGGCGGGCGCTGCGCAAGGACGGCTCGCTCTGGGTGATCGGCAGCTACCACAACATCTTCCGGGTCGGCGCAATCCTCCAGGACCTGGAATACTGGATTCTCAACGACGTGATCTGGCGCAAGACCAATCCGATGCCCAACTTCCGCGGCCGGCGCTTCACCAACGCCCACGAGACCCTGATCTGGGCGGCCAAGGACAAGAACGCGCGCTACACCTTCAATTACGACGCCATGAAGTCGCTCAACGACGATCTGCAGATGCGCAGCGACTGGCTGATCCCGATCTGCAGCGGCGGCGAGCGGCTCAAGGACGCCGAGGGCCACAAGGCCCATCCGACCCAGAAGCCCGAGGCGCTATTGCATCGCACGATCCTGGCCGCGACCAAGCCCGGGCAAGTGGTCCTCGATCCGTTCCTCGGCAGCGGCACCACCGCCGCGGTCGCCAAGAAGCTGGGCCGCGGCTACATCGGCTTCGAGCGCAACCCCGGCTACGCCGAAATCGCGCGCCAGCGCATCGGCCGGGTGCGCCGCATCGGCGATATCTCGCTTGTCGACACCCCGTCCAAGCGCGAGCGGCCGCGGGTCCCCTTCGGCACGTTGGTCGAGCGCGGCCTACTCGAACCGGGCACGGTGCTGTATAGCCCGAACCGGCGCTGGAGCGCGCGGGTGCGCGCCGACGGCTCGCTGATCAGCGCCGACTTCAAGGGCTCGATCCACCAGGTCGGCGCCCACGTCCAGGGCGCGCCGGCCTGCAACGGCTGGCAGTTCTGGTGCTTCGACGTGGAGGGCAAGCTGGTGCCCATCGACCTGCTGCGCGAAAAAATCCGCGCCGAGATGAACTGAGGCGGGCGATTCAGAGGCGCGGGCCGGCTCCGTTACAAGCAACAAGCGACCCAGCGATGCTAAAACGCGGCGCGGCGCGCTTCGGCCCGGTCGCCCAGGTCCTCGCAAATTGCAAAGGCGCGTTTGCCCTGGCGTTTGACCTCGGCCACCGCAAGCTGCGCGTTGTCGGCGAGTTCGCGCGCGGTCACGCCGTCGCCGGGTAACAGGGCGGTGCCGATGCTGGCGCCGAGCGAGACCTCGTCGCCGGCCAGGTAAATCGGCCGGCACAGGCGCCGCCAGGATGCGTTGGGCCACCTCGCGGGCGCCCTTGGCGCCTTCGAGCACCGGCAGGATGACGCCGAAGCGGTCGTTGTTCAGGCGCGCCACGGTATCGCTTTCGTACATGGATTCCTTGATGCGTTTGGCGGCCGCCTGGAGCAGCAGGTCGCCGGCCTCTCGGCCGAAGGAATGGTTGATCTCCCCGAAGCCGTCCAAGTCGACGATCTGGATCCCGATCTGTCCGCCCTTGCGGCGCGCGACCGAGACCGCGCGTTCGAGGCAGTCGTCGAACAGGGTCTGGTTCGGCAGCCCGGTGAGCGCATCGTGGAAGGCGAGGTAGGACTGGCGCGCCTGGTTCCGGGCGTGTTTGCCCGGATCGGCGAACACCGCGATGAAACCGGTGGCGGCACCGTCCTCGGCGCGCAGGGCATCGACGGTTAGGAATTTGGGATGACTCTCGCCGGATTTGCGCCGGTGCCACACCTCGCCCTGCCAGTGGCCCTGGCTCAAGACCGCGCTCCACATGGCCTCGGCCGCACCGGGCGCCTGCCGGCCAGAGGCGGCGAGGTCCTGTAGGCCTAGGCCCAAGACCTCCTCGGCTCGGCTCCGTCACGGCGCGTGAACGCTGGGTCGCAAATCCGGGCGGGCCAGGAGGCGCCGTTGCAACGCTTCGGCTTCGGCCAGCAACCAATCGCGAAAGGCGACGATCTTCGGACGTCCGGCAGTCCCCTTCGGACAGACGATCCAATAGGCGATATCCGCGGGAATGACCCGCTCGAAGGGTCTGACCAAGCGCCCAGCCAGCAGATCGTCTCCAACCAACGCGGTCCGGCCGAGCGCAACACCTTGGCCGTCGATCGCGGCTTGTATGGCGTTGCTGTGATCGTTGAAGGCCGGCCCACGGGTGGTATCCACCGCACCGGCGGCGCCGGCGGCCGCAAACCATCTGGGCCAGTAATCAGGCCGCCAGCTGCGCAACAGGATGTGGTGGCGAAGATCGATTGGCGCCTTCAATCCGCCGGGTTCCTCGGCCAATGCCGGGCTGCAGACGGGAAATACATTTTCCGCCATCAAGCAAACGGCGTCCAAATCGGGCCAAATTCCATCGCCGTGCCGGACCGCGAGGTCCACGTCGCCGCGGGCGAAATTTATGTGCTCCTGGCTGGTGCTGATGCGCAGGTCGATCTCGGGGTGGCGTTCGTAGAAGCGGTGTGAGCGGGGTACCAGCCATTTCGTGGCGAAGCCCGCGGACACGCTCACCGTCAACACGCCACCGCGCTCTCGCGACTGCATGTTCCGGGTGCCCAACGCCAAGCCATCGAAAGCATCGCGGACCACCGGGAGATAAGTCTGACCGGCATCGGTCAGCAGCAATCCCTGGTGCACGCGGCGGAACATGAGCAGGCCCAGGTGCGCCTCGAGCTTCTTGACCTGCTGGCTGACCGCGCCTTGGGTCACCCCAAGTTCGTCCGCGGCGCCGGTAAAACTGAGGTGCCGGGCCACGGCCTCGAAGGCGCGCAGGGCGTTCAGGGGTGGAATCTGACGCGGCATGTTTAGTTCATTAGATTATCTAATAATTAGAGGAGATATACTGGTTTGCGTTCGTGCTCGGGATTGTTTTGAATAAGCGATCTTAGCAGCTCAACACGGCACTAAACAACAGGAGATTCGACAATGTTCCGTTTCGAGAGTGGCGCGGCGACTGTCTCGATGGACAGGTCTGTAACCGAGAAAATCTACTACATGAGAAAGCCCCTGCGCCAGGGCGCCTGGCTCCGCGGTCAGTTCGGTCTGTGGTTTCTATGGTATCGGCGGTGGCAACAGCGCCAGCATCTGGCCGGGCTCGATGCCCATCTGTTACGGGATATCGGCGTGACTCAAACGGAGGCGCTCCGCGAGGCCGGCAAACCGTTTTGGCGGACTTGAGCGGGCGGTGCGGTTCGGCGGCGCGGTTCGGCGGCGCTGTCAGCCGCCGGCCTGAAGCGCGTGGCGGACCACCTTGCGCATCAGGGTCGGCAGCGCCAGCGCACCCAGATCCTCGGGCCGGGTCCAACGTCCGGCGGCGGCGGGCGCCCCAGCGACGGCCCCGGTGGCGGACGCGGTGGCGGACGCGGTGGCGGGCGCGGCCCAGACCTCGAGTTCGAGCCGGAAATGGGTGAAGCCGTGGCGCACCACCCCGGGCAGCGGCTGCCAGGCGGCCGCGGCGGGAGCCTGGGCGCCGGCCTCTTCGGCGCCCCAGGGGGCCTCCCGCCATTCGGTCGATGGCACCTCCATCATGCCGCCGAGCAGCCCGGACTCGGCGCGGCGGCGCAGCAGCACCGCCCCATCCGGCCGGGTCAGCCAAAACGCGATCCCGCGCCGTAGCGGCCGCGCCCGCCTGGGCGCCCGGCGCGGCAGCTCCGCGGCCAGGCCCGCCAGCCGCCCCCGGCAGTCCGCGGCCAAGGGGCAGGACCCGCAGCGCGGCTTGACCGGCAGACACAGCGTGGCGCCCAGATCCATCAGCGCCTGGGCCAGGTCGCCGTAGGGAAAGGCGCCGGCCGGCTGCTCCGGCAGCAGTTCCGCGGCGCGCCGGCGCAGCTCAGCCTTGGCCCCGGGCAGGGGCGCCACGACCGCGAAATAACGTGCCGTCACTCGCTCGACATTGCCGTCCACGGCGGCCGCGCGGCGCCCGAAGGCGATGGCGGCGACCGCCGCCGCGGTGTAGGGGCCGATGCCGGGCAATGCCCGTAGGCCCGCCTCGGTATCGGGAAAGCGGCCGCCATGGTCGGCGCAGACCGCCCGCGCGCAGGCGTGCAGATTGCGCGCCCGGGCATAGTAGCCGAGCCCGGCCCAGGCGCTGAGCACGGCGTCCAGAGACGCCGCCGCCAAGTCCTCGACCCGGGGCCAACGCGCCAGAAAGTCCTGGAAATAAGGCGCAACGGTTACCACCGTGGTCTGCTGCAGCATGATCTCGGAGAGCCATACCGCGTAGGGGTCGACCGTTTCGCCGGGCCGCGCGCGCCAGGGCAACTCGCGGGCGTGGCCGCGATACCAGGCCAGCAGGCGCACCGCGGGGGATTGGACCGGCGATTCGACCAATTTCGCGGCTGCCGCAGGTTCCGGTGTCTTTCCCGCCATGGCCTCCTCTATACTTGAGCGACCGCAGCACTGCAAAAAAAAGGCGCGAAACATGGCCGAACGGCCGCCCGCCAAAACCCCGGAGACCAAACGCCGGAATCCTGAATCGGGACCGCGCCGCGCGGGCTTGCGCGCACTGGCGGTCTCGCTGCCCCGGGTGACCAAACAGCTGTTCGGCAAGCGCGGATTCGCCGAGGGTGGCCTGGCCGCCGACTGGCCGGGGATCATCGGCACCGAGCTGGCCCAGCGCTGCCGGCCCGGGAAGTTGGCCTTCGCGCGCGGCGCCGAACGCCGCAACGGGACGCTGACCCTGCGCGTCGAGGCGCCCTTCGCCACCGAGGTGCAGCATATGGCGCCCCAGATCATGGAGCGCATCAACGGCTACTTCGGCTACGGCGCGGTCGCCCGGCTGCGTCTGCAGCAGGTGCCCTACAGCCCGGGACCGGTGCCGGAACAACCCGCCCCGGCCCCTGGCGCCGAAACCTCGCCGGAACTGGCGGCCCGGCTGGAAACGGTCGAGGATCCGGAGCTGCGCGCGGCCTTGGGCCGCCTCGGCCGGGCGCTCCAGGACTAGGACGAGCCGCTCCCGAATCTGGTCTAGGAAGCGTTGGCCCGGCGCCTCAAATCGGTCACATCAGGCCGGCAAAATAGGTGCTATCTGGGCGCTTGTGATATGGCGGGCCGGTCGGTAGCATGCACAATATATGGTGGGTCATCACATGAATCGTCGGAACATCCTGTTAGGCGCCGCTGGTGGCGGCGTCGCGATGCTAGCCGCGGGCTGGCTGCCGGCGGGGGCCGCCCGGGCCGCGGAAATGGAAATTTTCGAGGACGACCGGATCCTGGGTTCGGCCGAGGCTCCGATCACGATAATCGAGTATTCCTCGCTCACCTGCCCGCATTGCGCGTCCTTCCACGCCGGCGCCCTGCCCCAGATCAAGAAGACCTGGATCGCCGACGGCCGGGTGCGGCTGGTGTACCGGCACTTTCCGCTCGACGCCTCCGCCTTGCGTGCCGCCGCGGTCGCGAACTGCATCGAGGGGCCGCGCTACTTCGGCTTCCTCGACCTCTTGTTCAAGAGCCAGAAGCGCTGGGCCAAGGCGGACGACCCGCTCAAGGCGCTGGGCCAGATAGCGCGCCTGGCGGGATTGACCCAAGAGAAGTTCGAAGCCTGCGCGAACGACGAAGCGGAGATGGACCGCATTCTCCTGCAGCGTCAGGACGGCACGCAAACCTATGACGTGCAATCGACGCCGACGCTGATCGTCAACGGCCAAAAGGTCAATCGCGCACCCACCTTCGAGTACCTCGAAAAGGTTTTCAAGGAAATCATCCCCGATTCTTAATCTCTCGGCGCCGGCTCCGGCTAGGTTTGGGGCGGTTGCCGGTGCGGCCGCGCAGTTCAAGGAGACCAGAACCAGGTGGTACAGTTCACCAAGCTCCAGTTACGCGGCTTCAAGTCCTTTGTGGACCCGGCGGAATTGGTGGTCGAACCGGGCGTGACCGGCATCGTCGGACCGAACGGTTGCGGCAAGTCGAACCTGGTCGAAGCGCTGCGCTGGGTGATGGGCGAAAATTCCGCCAAGCGCATGCGCGGCGGCGAGATGGACGATGTCATTTTCTCGGGCACCGCCAACCGGCCGGCCCGCAACCTGGCCCAGGTCATGGTCCATCTCGACAACAGCGACCGCCGGGCGCCGGCCATGTTCAACGAGTATGACGAGATCGAGGTGACCCGCTCGATCGAGCGCGAGCGCGGTTCGACCTATAGGGTCAACGGCCGCGAGGTGCGCGCGCGCGACGTCCAGCTGCTGTTCGCGGACGCCGCCACCGGCGCCCACTCGACGGCGATGGTCAGCCAAGGCGGGATCGGTGCGCTGATCAACGCCAAGCCGACCGACCGGCGTGCGCTGCTCGAAGAGGCGGCCGGCATCACCGGCCTGCACAACCGGCGCCATGAGGCGGAGTTGCGCCTGCGCGCCGCCGAGACCAACCTGGAACGGCTCGACGACGTGCTCGCGACCCTGGAGCAGCAGCTCCGGGGCCTGAAGAAGCAGGCCCGCCAGGCGACCCGCTACCGCAACATCGCCGGTCAGATACGGCGCACCGAAGCGTTGGCGCTGCATCTCGAGGCCGAGGTCGCCAAGGCGGCGCAGGCGGCGGCGCAGACCCGCCTCGCCGAGACCGAGGCCGAGGTCGCCGCGCTGACCGAGCGGGCCGCGGCACGGGCCACCGAGCAGGCCGAAGCGGCCGCCGTGCTGCCGGACCTGCGCAACGGCGAAGCCGAGGCCGCCGCCGCGCTGCACCGCCTGGTGGTCGAGCGCGACAATCTGGCCCGCGAGGAGGAGCAGGCGCGCGCCACCCAGGCTCAGGCCGAGGAACGCCTGCGCCAACTGGACGGCGACCGCGAGCGCGCCCGCGCCCTGGCCGAGGACGCCGAGGCGGCGGGCGTGCGCCTGACCCGCGAAAGCGAAACGCTGAACGCTGCCGCAAGCGGGGAAGCCGACGCGATTCAGGCCGCCGAGGCCGCGCGTGCAGATGCCGCCAAATCGGTCTCCTCGCGCGAAACCGTGGTCGGCGAACTGGCCGAACGGGTCGCCGCGGATACGGCGCGCGCGGCCGCGCTGGAGCGCCGCGGCGCCGAGCTGGAGGAACGCCTTCGGCGGCTCTCCACGCAGGCCGCGGACACTCTCGAACGGCGCCGCGCGCTTGGCGCGGAGACCATCCCCGAGACCGAGATCCTGGCCGCGGTGGCCGCCGCCAGCGATGCCGAAACCGCGCTGGATCGACTCCGCGCCGAGGCCGAGACCGCCGAAGCCGCGCTCGCGCGGACACGCGAGGCGGAGGCCAAGACCCGCGACGCCATGCAGCGCGCCGAAGCCGATCGCGCGCGCCTCGAGGCCGAGGCCGCCGCGCTCAAGGCGTTGCTTGGGCCGGAGGGCGGCGGCGACTGGACGCCGCTACTCGACGAGATCACGGTCGAACCCGGCTACGAACCGGCGCTGGGCGCGGCGCTGGGCGACGACCTGGCGGCGCCGGCGGACGTGGCCGCGCCGGCCCATTGGCAGACACTCCATCCCTACGAGACACCGGTCCCGCTACCGCCCGACGCCGGCGTCCTGAGCCAATGGGTGCGCGGGCCCGACGCCTTGACGCGCCGCTTGTCCCAAATCGGTGTGGTGCCCGACGCGGCCGCTGGGACGCGCCTGCAGCCCGGCCTGGCGCCGGGCCAGCGCTTGGTGACCCGCGACGGCGATCTGTGGCGCTGGGACGGCTTCACCGCCAAGGCCGAAGCACAGACCACCGCGGCCAGGCGTCTCGAACAACGCAATCGGCTGAACGAGTTGGACGGCCTGCTGGACGACGCCGCCGATACCACCACCGCCGCGCGCCGGGTTCACGACGAATCCCGCGCCGAACTCGAGCGCGCCGTTGAGGCCGAGCGGGGCGCCAGAGGCAAGGTCTCGGCCGCCTTCAGCACCTTGAACGCGGCACGTCAGACCCAAAGCGAGCTGACCCAGGCCGCGGCCGGGGTCGCCTCGCGCTTGACCATGCTCGAAGACACGACGGAACGCCTGACCGCCGAGATCGCCGAAACCGAGGCGGCGTTAAGCGCGGCGCGCGTGGAGACCGAGGACCTTCCCGATCTGAGCGCCGAGCGCGCCAATCTCGGGAAGCTGCGCGCCGATCTGATCGAGCGGCGCGGCGAACTGGCCCGCTGCCAGAGCGCCGCGGACCGCTTGGCGCGAGAGGCCGAGGCGCGCGACCGGCGCCTGGAAACGATCGCCGAGGAGAAAGCCTCCTGGGCGCGCCGGGGAGAGGAGACCGGACGCCACCTGGGCGAGCTGAATGAACGCATCGAGGCGACCGGCGCCGAAATCGAGGAATTGGCGGCGCGACCCGGTACGCTGGCAGCCGCCCGCGAGGCTCTGGCCGAACGAATCGAGAGCGCCGAGACGCGACGCAAAGCGGCCGCGGACCAGCTCGCCGAGGGCGAAACCCGCCTGGCCGCCGCCGATCGGGCGCTTAAAACAGAGGAGCAGGCGCTCGGCATCGCGCGCGAAGAACGGGTCCGCGCCGAGGGCGCGGTCGCTCAAGCCGCACAGGGCCTGGCCAACACGACCGAGAAGGTGCGCGAACGCCTGGAATGCGGGTTGGACCAAGTGCTCGAAATCGCCGAGGTCGACCCGAGCCAGGAACTGCCGCCGCGCGAGCAAGTCGAGGCCACCCTGGCGCGGCTGTACCGGGAGCGCGACAACATGGGCCCGGTCAACCTGCGCGCCGAGGAGGAGGCCAAGGAACTAGACGCCCAGATCACCGGCATGCAGTCGGAACGGAGCGACCTGATTGCCGCCATCAGCCGCCTGCGCCAAGGCATTTCGACTTTGAACCGGGAGGGCCGAGAGCGCCTGCTGGCCGCGTTCGAGCAGGTCAACAAGCACTTTTCCGAATTGTTCGTCCGCCTGTTCGGCGGCGGCCGGGCCCATCTCAAACTGACCGAGGCCGACGACCCGCTCGACGCCGGCCTGGAAATCCTGGCGAGCCCGCCCGGCAAACGCCTGCAAATCATGTCGCTGCTTTCGGGCGGCGAGCAGGCCCTGACCGCGCTGTCCCTGCTGTTCGCGGTGTTCCTGACCAATCCGGCGCCGATCTGCGTGCTCGATGAGGTCGACGCGCCGCTCGACGACGCCAACGTCGACCGCTTCTGCAGCTTGCTGGCGGAACTCTGCAAGACCCAGACGACCCGCTTCCTGGTCATCACCCATCACCGCATGACCATGGCCCGGGTCGACCGCCTATTCGGCGTGACCATGGGCGAACGCGGTGTCAGCCAACTGGTCTCGGTCGATTTGGGGGCCGCCGACAGCCTGCGGGAAAGCGCCTGAGGCAGCGCCCCGGGAACGCGCCGGAAGCCCACAGGAGCCTAGGATTTCAGCGGGTTTCGGGAGGTTCTCTCCACCTTGACACGGCTAGGGGCGCTCTCTATGGTGCGCGCGATTTTCAGGCTCGGGAGCGGCGCAATTCAAGGCGGTGCCAGGGGGAGCCGGGGGGGAACTGAGGGGGGCTAAGCGCTCATGCCGGCGGATCCACCCGGGCAATCCAAAAAGGACTTCGACGCCAGGCTCCGCGCCGCCCGGGCCAAACGGGCCGAACGCGTCGCCGGACCCGTGGGAGGGTCCCAGAAAAGTGGCCTTGGGTTCGCTTTTCGCATCGGCACCGAGTTGGTCGCGGGCGTCGTCGTGGGCGTGGCTATCGGACTAGGGCTGGACTACTGGTTGGAAACCCGGCCCTGGTTCATGATTTTGTTCTTCTTTCTCGGCGCCGGCGCCGGGATGCTGAACGTCTATCGGACCGTGACCGGCATCGGCCACGCGGTCGGGTACGGGAACCTGGATCGGGCGCCGCAACCGGGCGCCGAGGAACAAGCCCCGCCAGCAGCAAGCGGCGGCGGCAAAGACGGGAACGGGGCGTAAATTGGCAGCAGACGCAGGCGGTAACGGTCACAGCCCCCTGGCACAGTTCGAGATCAAGCCGCTGATCTCGATTCAGCCGGGCGGTCTCGACCTGTCCTACACCAATTCGGCGCTGTTCATGACCATCGGCGTGGTGCTTGCCATCACCTTGCTCATGCTCGGCACGCGCCGCCGCGCCTTGGTGCCGGGCCGTCTACAGTCCGTGGCCGAACTCAGCTACGAGTTTATCGCCAACATGATTCGGGACAATGTCGGACAGGAGGGGCGCAAGTATTTCCCCTTCATCTTCACCCTGTTCATGTTCGTGTTCTTCGGCAACATGCTGGGCATGGTCCCGTACAGCTTCACCTACACCAGCCACATCATCGTCACTTTCGGCATGGCGCTGGTGGTGTTCGTCGGTGTGACCGTGATCGGGTTCATGAAACACGGCATCCGATTCCTGGGCTTCCTGATGCCGACCGGCATACCGGTGTTCATGGCGCCGCTCATTATCCCGATCGAGGTGTTGTCCTACTTCACCCGGCCGGTGAGCCTGGCGCTGCGCCTGTTCGCCAACATGACCGCCGGCCACACCATGCTTAAGGTGTTTGCCAGCTTCGTGTTCGCGCTCGGCGTTTTCGGTGTCGTGCCGCTGGCCCTGGTCACGGCGCTGACCGGTTTGGAATTCATCATCGCCTTTCTCCAGGCCTACGTGTTCACTATTCTAACCTGCGTCTATCTCAACGACGCGCTGCACATGCACTAGAGCACGGCCGGAAAATTCCGCTTGGCTTGGAACCATCGTTACAACGGATAAAGCAAACGTGAGGAGCAGAAGATGGAAGTAGAAGCTGCGAAGCTGATCGGCGCGGGTTTGGCCGTGGTCGGTCTCGGAGGCGTCGGCATCGGCATCGGCAACATATTCTCGTCGATGATTGCATCGGGCGCGCGCAACCCGGCCGCGATCCCCTCGGTGCAGACCTTCATGTGGATCGGCTTCGCGCTGGTCGAGGCGGTGGCGCTCTATGCGCTGCTGATCGCGCTCCTGCTTCTGTTCGTGTTTTAGGCCGGCCGTAGCCCGCCAAGAGCAGAGCCAATGCCCCAGTTCGATCCGAGCACATTCACGCCCCAGCTATTTTGGCTGGTGGTGACGTTTTCGGTACTGTTCTTCGCCATGTGGCGCCACGCGCTGCCGCGGATCTCGGGCATCCTGGAAGCCCGGCGGCAGCGCATCGATGGCGATCTGGAGAAGGCCCAGGCGCTCAAGTCCGAGGCCGAGCAGGTCGCCGCCGAGTATGAGATGGCGCTGGCCGAGGCCCGCGACAAGGCGGCGGCCGCGCTCAAGCAGGCCGGCGATGCCATGACGGCCGAGGCCACCAAGCGCCACCAGAGCTTTGCCAAGGAGTTGGCCATCCGCACCGGGGAAGCCCAGCAGCGCATCGCCGCCGCCCGCGACGCGGCGATCGGCAGCATCAGGACCGTGGCCGAGGAGACCGCGGGCGCGGCGACCGCCAAGTTGATCGGCGTCGAGCTTTCGCCCGGGCAGTTACGCGACGCCGTCGAGGACGCCCTGAGGAGGCGTGGCTGATGTTGGAAGATCCGACATTCTGGGTTGCCATCGCATTCCTGACCTTCGTGGCCCTGGCCGCCCGGCCGGTGGCGCGCGCGGTCACCGGCGCGCTCGACGCCCGCTCGGCACGCATTCGCGCCGAAATCGAGGAGGCCCAGGCCCTGCGCGAGGAGGCCCAGAAAACCGTCGCCGAGTTCAAGCGCAAGCAACGCGATGCGCTCAAGGAAGCCGAGCAAATTCTCGACCACGCCAAAGTCGAGGCTAAGCGCCTGCACGAGCGGGCCGAGCGGGAGCTGGAGGCCGCGCTCGAGCGGCGCGAGCAGGCCGCCATGGACAATATCGCCCAGGCCGAGTCCCAGGCGCTCCAAGAGGTCCGGGAGCAGGTCGTCGAAATCGCCTTGATCGCGACCGCCAAGCTGCTCGCGGACAACCTGGACCCGAAGCGCTCCGGCGCCATAATCGACCAGGCGATCCGCGACCTGCCGGGCAAATTGCACTGACCCGGCGCGCTACGCCGATACCGGTACCGGTCCCCAGCCTGCTACGCCGGCCACGGCCACTGTCGCTACCGATCTAAAAAAACCCCTCGAGCCTAACCGGTTCGAGGGGTTTTAATTTAGCGCCGGCGCGGCACGCGGCCGGGTTCAGTGGACCAAGCGCAACACAAGCTGGGCGCCCACGGGCGGAATCTCGAAACCGCCAGCACCACATCCATCGTTGCTCGCGTTGAACGCCGTCGTGCCGTTGAAGTAGATCGTGTCCGCGATAAGTATGGTGCAAATGCCGGTCCCATCTTCTTGACCCAGATCGCTGTCGGCGGTGCCCTTGAATACGATGTCTCCCTCGGGGAAATACATGATCCCTTGATAGCCGCCGGCCGGCGTGCCCCTGAACTGGTGCGGGCCCTCGTTGGACGGGTCCGCATAGAACAAGAAGCCGTTCATCGGATCCCCAGTTTCCTGCCGACCGATCATATCGGTCTGCGCGGATCCGCCCCAGTTGATTACGATGTGCTCGTCGGCCAAGTAGAACGCGACGTCCAAGGCCTCGATAGCGGTATTGGCCCGCAGGTTAAATTCATTAGCGGGTGGCCCATTGGTGATACCGGCCGCTTGCTTGCCCTTCATAATATAATCGCCTTCCTCGAAGACGATCGTTCCGTTACCCCGCACATTAATGCCGCCGCAGTAGGCGCCGGGCGCCATGGTGAATTCGTGCCGACCGGTGCCATCGCCCAATTCATCCCAGGCCCATTTCCAGCCCGCAAGATCGGTTACGAATTTGGTGCCACTGATGATTGGTGTGCCGACTAGAGGATTCGTTCCTCCACCTGCCCAATCAGGATCTGCGGGGTAAACGACCGCACTCTGACAAATGGAGCCGTTTAACCCATCGTCGATCCCATCGTCGACCAACAAGCCCGAACCGCCACCGCATGTGGTGGCCACGTCTTCGAATAAATCCGTCTGTGAATACGAGTCGACTTTGAACTCGCCGATCCCGGTATGTTTGGAAGGATCATAGGCGGTCCCGAGGCTTGTTGAATAGTAATTTGCGAGGGATGCTCCTGCGTTCGAGAAATCCAGGCCCGCGGGGTCTGGAGCGTACTGCGACCCACATGCGAGGTCCTTTAGCGTGTCCATGCTCGAATCCAATTGGGTATACCCGAAAGGATCGATCTGCTGCTCCGCATAGGGAAGATTGGTTTCCGGGCATGTCGCCCCGGCCGCCAAGTCAGCCGCGGTTAGGTTACAGTTCCACTCGACACCGTCATTGGTCGCACAAGAATCGCCGACAACATAAATCATTCCGGGATTGTCCGTATCCCCGACTTCGATGACGGGAACACCGTTTCCAGCCAACGCGCAATCGTTATTCGAGTTAACGTATATGTCGCAATCGAAGGCGCTAATATCGGCGGTCCC
>Ga0209987_10000476_pt1 | contig 20867 bp, 22 predicted proteins | sample N074metaG_FD_182134 | JGI IMG/M metagenome (GOLD analysis project Ga0209987, IMG submission 182134) | Deep subsurface microbial communities from Kermadec Trench to uncover new lineages of life (NeLLi) - N074 metaG (SPAdes) (version 2) | ecosystem: Environmental > Aquatic > Marine > Ocean trench...
TTTCCTGGCTGCAACAGCTGGGTGATCCCTACGTTGCCTCTGCTTACGATGAAGACGGGCGAGTCGGTATCGACTGGGGTGTGTACGGGGCGCCGGAGACCTTCCTGATCGGCGCTGGTGGCAATGTGATGTACAAACATGTCGGGCCAATGAACGAGGCGACCTGGCAAGGTGAATTCATGCCGAGAATTGCCGCACAAAGCGGGGCGACACGATGAAACGGGTGCTGGTTTTTTTCGTTGCGTTGTTGATCTCCCTGACTGCTTCGGCCATCGACACGGGCGCGGCGTTCGAGGACCCCGAGATGCAGGCAAGGTATGAAAACCTCATTTCCGAAGTCCGCTGCCTCGTTTGCCAGAATCAAACCATCAAGGATTCAAACGTCTTCCTCGCCGCCGATTTGCGACGGGAGATTCGGCGCATGATGACGGAAGGAATGAGCGATGCAGAGATCGCTGATTTCCTGGTAGCTCGCTATGGAGATTTCGTTCTCTACAACCCGCGCAAGAGTGGCCGCACCCTGATCCTGTGGATCACACCGGCATTGCTGCTTGGCGTTGGTGCATTCGTCATCGTCAGGGTCGTGCGTGATCGGATGAAATTGCCGATCGACGATGACGCACTGAAAAGCTAACGATGCTTTACGCATTACTCGGCGCGATGCTGCTCGCCGCTGTCCTTGTGATCGCGTTGCCGTTGTATAAAAAAGAACGGCGGCTCTCTGTCAAATCGACGTCGGCCATCGTGATCGTGCTGCTGCTATCCATTTCTGTCTACAGCCGGATTGGAACGCCTGGCGCAGGAGCACCGCAGCCGGACACCATGCCGGGTGTTGAGGAGATGGTTAATTCGCTGGCGCGCAGGCTGCAGCAGAACCCGGATGATCTGCCGGGATGGAAAATGCTGGGACGGTCGTATTTTCAAATACGAAACTTCCCTGGGGCGATAACCGCCTTCGAGCGCGCCGTCGAAATCGAGGGTGGCCGGAACGGGCAGACGCTGGCGGATCTTGGTGAGGTGATACTACTCAGCGACGGGCAGAATATGAGCGCACGCGCCAGTGAATTGTTCGACAACGCACTGGCGATTGTGCCCAATAACCAGAAGGCGCTTTTCTATGCGGGCATGGCCGCTGTGCAGCGGGGCGACAAGGAAACCGGCGCACAGCTCTGGGCGAAGCTGCTCGCGAGTTCGCCGCCACAGAGAATTCAGGACATACTTCGGCAACAGATTGCGGAGTTACGCGGCACGGCGCCGCCGCTCGTCGAGCCGACCGGAGGTGATGTTGTAACGGTCAGGGTTTCACTGGGGGAGTCCGCAATCAGTGAGGTCCAGGCGGATTCAACCGTGTTTATCATTGCGCGCGATCCGGCGCAGCCATCTCCACCGATTGCCGCTGTACGACGGCGGGCAGCCGAATTGCCCGCTTATGTAACGATCAGCGATGCCGACGCCATGATCCCGGGGCGAGTCCCTTCCGGGTTTGCGCAACTCGAAATCGTCGCGCGTGTTTCGATGTCGGGACAGCCGATAGCGCAATCGGGCGACTGGTTCGGTCAACAGATTATCGCGACGGCGGAGACGAGTGAAGTCTCAATAATAATTAACGAACAAGTTCCCTAGCTTGTCCCGGAAACAAATTGGAAAAATTCGATCTCAGACGAACGAGGGACGGTTATCAATTGAATGTGCCGATGAGTGGCACCTCTTTGCTGCGTTTCCCGCTATACAATAAAGGCACAGGCTTTTCCAGGGCAGAACGAAAACGATTCAAGCTCGATGGATTACTGCCTTCGCAAAACAATGACATCGACACCCAGGCGGAGCGCGTCTTCAAGACAATCATGTTCAATGAGGACCCGGTCGGCCGCCATATCGGTCTGGCCGCACTGCAGGACCGCAACGAGCATCTTTTCTACAAGATCCTGAGCCTGCACCTCGAAGAATTGATGCCGATTGTCTATACACCGACGGTTGGCAAGGCATCGCAATATTTCAGCCGGGTATTCCGACGCGCACGGGGTATCTGGATTACGCCGGATTATGCAGGTCGCATCGAACAGATATTGCGAAATGCAGCGCCATTCACCGACGTGCAGCTCATGGTAGTCACCGACAACGAATCGATTCTCGGCATCGGTGATCAGGGCTGTGGCGGCATGGCGATCAGTGTCGGCAAACTTTCCCTTTACATCTCAGGTGCCGGGATCCACCCGGTACGAACCTTGCCAATCAGCCTGGACGTCGGCACCAACAATCAGACCTTGCTCGACGATCCGCTTTATCTTGGATGGCGAAAACGAAGATTGCGCGGTACCAGGTACCAGGAGCTGGTCGACGAATTTGTATTAGCAGCTCGCAAGGTCTTTCCGGAAGTTGTCATCCAGTGGGAAGACTTCCGCAAAGACAATGCGTTGACCATCATGGACCGGTACCGGCACAAGGTTCCGTCATTCAACGACGATATCCAGGGCACGGGTGCGGTGGCGCTCGCCTGCATGCTGGCAGCCAGCCGCATTACCGGGCGAAAGATTATAGACGACCGCGTCCTGATTTACGGCGCCGGTGCGGCCGGTCTCGGCATTGCGCGGCAGATCACGAGCGCACTGCAAGGTAGCGGCCTGAAGGGCGCCGATTTGCGGACAGCGGTGCTGGTCATGGACAGCCGCGGCGTGATCAGCGAAGGACGTGAACTCGACGAATACAAGCAGGAACTTGCCTGGCCCGAAGACCTGGCCGCGAGTCTCGAACTGAACGATGCACAACGCAAGATCCTGCAGAGAGTGGTGGCTGCCTACAAACCGACCGTGCTGATTGGCGCATCGGGGCAGGGCGGGGCATTCGACGAAGAGACGATTCGCGTCATGGGGACTGCGACTGAAGCGCCGGTGATATTACCAATGTCGAATCCCACGGCGATCAGTGAGGCAACGCCGGAGAACGTCTTACGCTGGACCGATGGCCGCGCACTGGTTGCGACCGGCAGTCCGTTTGATGATGTACAAATGCGCGGCGGTACGCAACGAATAGCACAGGCCAATAACGTATTCATCTTTCCAGGCATCGGTCTCGGCACGATCGTCAGCGGCGCAATCGAGGTAACAGACTCGATGATCAGCGCGTCCGCCCATGCACTGGCCAACTGCATCAGCGATGAGGAATTGTCGGCGCGCTGCCTGATGCCGGAAGTTTCGAGGCTGTGGGACATTTGCGGGGAGGTCGCATTAGCCGTTGGCCGGCAAGCAATCGAAGATGGCGTGGCTGACAAAATCAGCGAAGATGAATACCGAAAACGTATTGATGACTACCGCTGGATACCGGAGTATCCGGAAATGATCCAGGAAGGGGACAGGAGAAAAACCATTGGAAAATGATGTGTCAATCGAAGCTGCGACTATGTGTTTCGCATGCGGCCCGGACAATCCAATCGGTCTGCAGATAAAATTCTCTCTGAATGACGGAATTTGTAGCGCCGAATTCACCGCCGGCGAAAATCATGTTGGCTATGAGAACACCGTGCATGGTGGCATCATTTTTTCCGCCCTCGACGATGTAATGGCCAACGTGCTCTATCTGCAAAACATCAAGGCGCACACTGCACGCTGCGAGATCAGGTACCGGAGGGCACTGCAGGTCGGTCAGGCCGTCAAATTACGGGGCTGGATCGAAAATGAACGCAAGCGGCTGATCCTACTCAAGGGAGAGGTAAGGCTGGCCAGCGACGACTCGCTCGTCGCCGATTGCGAAGCAAGTTTCATGAAAGTTTAGGGCGATTCGCATGTCATTGCCGGCCTCATTGGAGGGTCAATTGCGCATTCCGGTGATCGGAGCGCCGATGTTTATCGTCTCCGGACCCGAGCTGGTCCTTGTGCAGTGCAAGGCAGGAATCGTTGGTGCGTTTCCAGCGCTCAACGCCCGTCCTGAATCGATGCTCGATGAATGGCTGGCACGAATAAGCGAGGAGCTGGTGGCATATCAAAGTGCGAATCCCGGGCTAACCGTCGCGCCGTTCGCCGTCAATCAGATCGTTCACCAGAGCAATAACCGGCTCCAGCATGACGTGGAAATGTGCGTCAAGTACCAGGTACCGATCGTCATTACGAGCCTGCGCCCGCCGGCCGAAGTCGTCGCTGCCGTTCACGGCTACGGTGGTGTTGTGTTTCATGATGTCATTAATGTTCGTCATGCACGCAAAGCAATCGATCAGGGGGTCGATGGCATCATTACGGTGTGCGCCGGTGCGGGCGGGCATGCGGGAACGACCAGCCCGTTCGCGCTGGTTAAAGAGGTGCGCGAAATATTTGACGGGACGATTATTTTATCGGGGAGTATGAGCCGCGGTAATGACGCACTCGCGGCGCAGGCGATGGGTGCAGACCTGGCCGTATCTTGGCACGCGTTTTATTGCCACAAGGGAAGCCAATGCACCCTCGGCTTACAAGGAGATGATTGTCGACAGCGCCGCGACCGACATCGTCTACACCAACCTGTTCACCGGCGTGCACGGCAGCTACCTGAAAGGCAGCATCGTCAATGCGGGACTCGATCCGGGCGATTTGCCTGAAGGCGAACTGCGCACGATGAATTTCGGCGGTGGTGGGAGCACGAAGGCCAAGGCATGGCGCGACATCTGGGGTGCCGGGCAGGGCGTCGGCACCATCGATGACATTCCGTCCGTCGCCGACCTGGTCGAGCGCATGGAAGCGGAATACCAGGACGCGGCCACCAGGCTGTGCGCCCCATGATTCGCAGGTACGAAAAGTAATGCGCGCGATTGTCGTATCATTTCTGCTGGTCGGAACAGGCGGCGCACTTGGCGCCATGACGCGGCTGGGCATGACCCTGTAGTTCGCGCACAGAATCGTCATCGTTCCACTCGGCACCTTCGCATCGAACCTGCTGGGATGCTTCATCATGGGCATCGTTTTGCAATTGATGCTCACGGCCGAATGGTTCAGTCATTCGGGCATCGTCACTGAGCAGAATCGCCTGCTTTTTGCAGTCGGTTTCTGCGGCAGCCTGACAACGCTGTCATCCATGGTGGTCGAATTGAACACACTTATGCAAAGGGAAGAACTGCTCGGCGCGTTCACTTATCTGTTCCTGACTTTTGCTGGCGGCTTCGCCTGCTTTTATGCCGGCGCGATGCTGGTAAAGCCTTAGCCTGCAGCGACTTCGTCCAGAATCTCGCCAATCTTGTCGATCCAGTCCAGGTGTTCCGGTTTCAGCAAACAGGAGCGCAGGCAGGCAACGGTTTCCTGATTGATTTCGAGTTCCGGCCAGTAATGGCTGACGATAGACGAGGGCATATTGACCAGCGCCAGGTGCAAGTGCTTCTTTGCCGCGTCGTCAAACACCTGCCTCGCTTTTTCGCTCGCCAAAGCGGCATCCCTGGCATTAACCGCGTAAACGACGATATCCAGTTGTGGCTCCATCAATACGCGGTAGTTGTCGCTGCGATCGAGAAAATCGTAGAGCGCTCTTGCAGCCAGCAATGATTTATCCAGCGCCTGCGAAAAATCTCCGCCCGGATTCATGGGCAGCAGTTTCTGAGTGGCCCACAACGCGACGGCAGAAGCGCCTGCCCGTGAACACTCAAGCGTAATTTCACCGAGATGCAATTCTGCAGAGCTGAAATAGGTATAGGGCGAGTCGTGCTTGTACAGGACACCAACCTTGGGATCACGAAACAATATGCAGCCGCAGCCGTACGGTTGCAATCCGTGTTTGTGGGGGTCGATGACGATCGAATCGACCTCTGCGATGCGATCGAATGCCTGCCGCGCATCGGCACCTAATTCGCTGGCGATATGAAAGTAGCCACCATAGGCGGCGTCGACGTGCACTCGAAAATCGTATTTCTGACGCAGATCCAGGATCCCGGATAAAGGATCGACGGCCCCTGTGCCAGTGGTGCCCAGCGTCGCAACGACGGTGCCGACATTGCCCGACTTCAATTGTTCTTCGAGCGCCGCAACATCCATGCGGCCGTCGGGCGTGACCGCAATCAACGCAAAATTCAGACCCAGAACTTCGCTGATTCTGCTGTGTGTGTAGTGCGACTGGGACGATGCAACAATTGTCTTGCCTGGCTGCAGCCGGCCGGCGACCCAGAGTGCTTCGAGGTTCGCCATGGTGCCGCCTCCGCACAGATGACCGAGTGGCTGGTCCAGCCCGAACATGTCACCAAGCGCGGCAACGCATTCAAGCTCCATCGCTGAACTGGCGCGACCACCATCCAGCGCATGATTATTGGGGTTGATCCACATCGACATTGCGTAGGCCATGCGCGCCACCGGGTGCGGCGGTTTCAACATCTGACCCGCATACAAGGGATGCTCGTACGGAAAGTTGTCCTGCATTCTTTCAGCAGCCTGCTGCAATACCGCTGTCATCGGCGTCCAATCGTAATCGGACGCGAAAGCCGGCAGGTCCGAAAAGCCATCGGCCAGGGTCTCGAGCGCGCCCTGCAAGATCCTAAGCTCGTTCTGGTTGATCATCAGCAAATCTTTTCCATGAATAAAAAACCCGCTGAGCTTACATTAATAATGCCTGACGCTCTTCGGTACAATTACGGCCCATGGATCTCATCGCACTTGCGGTACCGTTTTTCCTGATCGCGTTGCTGGTCGAGCTTGCAGTGGATCGCGTGCGTGGCACGGGCTACTACCGGACCAGCGACGCCATCAATAGCCTGAGTGCCGGCACGCTGAGCACCACGATCGGATATTTCACGCGGCTTTTTCCCGCCGCAATCTGGGCCTTCGTGCTGCAGGGTTTTGCACTCATCGAGGTCGATCTCGCCTGGTTCGATCTGTCGGCGCAGGGCATCGCACTGTGGCTGCTGGCGCTACTGGCATTTGATTTTTGTTACTACTGGGCGCATCGCTGCGGTCATGAGATCTCGATACTGTGGGCGTCGCATGCGGTGCATCATCAAAGCGAGGACTACAACCTGTCCACGGCGCTGCGCCAGACCAGTACCGGCTTCCTGTTCACCTGGATCTTTTATCTGCCGCTGTTCCTGCTCGGCATGCCGTTCGAGGTGTTTCTGACGGTCAACGCGATCGACCTTATTTACCAGTTCTGGGTCCACACCCAGCATATCGGCAAGCTTGGGTGGCTCGATCGCGTGTTGGTCACACCATCGAATCATCGCGTGCATCACGCACAGAACCAGATTTACATCGACAAGAACTATGGCGGCATCCTGATTCTCTGGGATCGCCTGTTCGGGACCTTCCAGGAGGAACTCGATGACGAGCCCGTCGTTTTCGGGGTACGCAAGCCACTTGCGAACTGGAATCCGTTCTGGGCCAATATCCAGGTGTACAGTTACCTGTGGTTCGACGCGGTCCGTACCCGAAGCTTGCGAGACAAGCTGGGCATCTGGTTTCGGCGCACGGGATGGCGGCCGGCGGATGTCGAGGCGCGATTACCGAAAAAGAGTCACGAGCTCGCGTCTTTTCAGAAATTCGATCCGCCTCTCGGGACCGCCATGCGCCGCTACCTGGCCTGGCAATTCGTTGTTACCGCCTTTGGCGTCCTCTGGATCGGTAACTTATTCGCGGTGTCGGGCGCTAATGCAGTATTGCTGCCGTGCGTGCTGCTGTGGGCCACCTTGTATTCGTTTGGCCTGCTCAGCGAATCACGTGCCTACGCACTGCGTTTCGAGCTGCTGCGATTGTTTGCCATCCTGCCGCTGGGCGTTGCAGGTATGCTGCAGCTGTCGCTCCTCGAGCCACAGTCGTCCGCGGTGGTCTGGAGCGCAGTCATCGTCTACGGCCTGGTTTCCGCGACGGCGCTGCGCTTCGCGGCGGGCTCCCTGGCTGCAACAGTTTCCGGTATGGATTAAGAGGATTTGCCAAATGCTGGGAATATGCATATATTACGCCATATGGCAAGACTTGTTGAAAACCTGGACTTCGGCGCTGTACCGCGACCGCTGGAGGACTTCGATCGGGCCGAGATCGACCGCGTGGCGCTGAAAGCGTTCTTCAATTTGGCCGAGGAATGGGAACTCAGCCGCAATCAGGCAATGACGCTGCTGGGCAGTCCCAGCGAGCGGACTTTCTATCGATGGCGCGAGGGCAGGGTCTCCCGCCTGCCGAAGGACACGTTGGAGCGCATCAGCGTGATGATGGGTATCTATAAAGCCGCCCACATCTTGTTGCCGGTGATCGAGCGGGCGAATGCCTACGTAAAGCGACCCAACACTTCGTTCGGCGGAGAATCTGCGCTGGATATTATGTTGAAGGGCCGCGTAGATAATCTCTACCAGGTTCGGCGTCATCTGGACGCCTGGCGTGGCTAGCATCCGCCGACGAAACCTCAAGGGCACAAAACAGCTACGAATCATCCCGTCCCGGTTCCCGCCCATCACCCTGTTCGAGCGACTGGTTGCTACCGATGAGTTAGAGGCTGCATACGCGATCGAATCAATGACCAACGATCGGGTGCAGGCAAAGGTTGGAAACCTGTTTTTGGTGGACAAAGCCGATTGGGTAACGGGACCGGGGGCCACGGTAGTGATGGCGCCGTTTACCCACATTGGCCGCGAGAGTCGTTTCAGTGGCGGCAGCTATGGCGTTTACTATGCAGGCCTTGATGAGCAAACCACCATCGTAGAAACCGTTTTCCATGCAGAGCGGCGCATGCGAGAGACAAATGAGCCAGCGATCGAACTGGATATGCGCTGCTACGCCGGCATCATCCGGGAACCACTTGATGACATTCGTGGCAAAGCCTACGCACACCTTCGAGACCCGGATTTGAGCACGTGGGGAGGGTGCCAGGTGTTTGGCGCGGAGCGAAGGGAGGCTAATGCGTTTGGCATGCTCTATCGAAGTGCCCGGCATGCCGGCGGCGAGTGTATTGCCGGCTTCACCCCAAAAGCTGTCTCCCGGCCGAGACAGGGCAAGCACTTGCGTTACTGCTGGAACGGAACCCGGATTGACCGCGTGATTGATGTCAAGGAAATCCGCCTGCTGTGATTCAGTCGGCCCGGTACTGCCCATGACCTGCAGACCTCCGAATTTGCGCAGAATACAGGCAGGAAAATGACGGTCAAAGAGATCTCGCTGGACCAGGCACGCCGCATTGCCCTTGCAGCGCAGGGTTTCGACCGGCCCCGGCCGCAAGGAGATGTCAATATTCGACACATCCGTCGGGTAATCCGGCAAATCGGCCTGTTACAGCTCGATTTCGTCAACGTCCTGGTACCGGCTCATTACCTGGTGCTGTATTCCCGCCTTGGGGCCTATGAACGGGCCCGCCTGCACCATCTGGTGTACCAGCGGCGTGAATTTACCGAGCAGTGGGCACACGAGGCCTCAATCGTGCCGGTGGAGCGTTGGCCGTTGCTGGAATACCGGCGGCAGGATTATCAACCGTGGCCAAACAGCTCGATCACAAAACTTAAAGGGAAATCTAAATATCTCAAGCAAGTACTTGACGTAATTAATAATAATGGTGCAGTCACCGCTCAGGATTTGCCGCCAGTTCCGGGACCAAAGCGCAGGCCCGGGGACTGGCATCGATCTCTGCCACGCTGGGCGCTGGAATGTCACTTCGGCTCTGGTGCGCTCGCAGTGGCGGACCGCTTGCCCAACTTCCAGCGGGTTTACGATCTTCCCGAACGGCTTATCGACGCACAGCACCTCGAAAGACGTGTCCCCCGCGACGATGCGCAACGCGAGCTGCTGCGCCTGGCGGTCGAGTCGTACGGCATAGCGACGCTGCGCGACCTCGCGGACTACTACCGGATGTCGGCACACGAGGCCGCGCCCAGGGTGGCGGAGCTGGTGGAGAGCGGTGATGTCTGCGAGGTCGAAGTGGAGGGCTGGAAGGAACCGGGCTTGCTTGCCAAAGGCGCACGCACGCCCCGCAAACTGTCGTGCTCATCGTTATTGTCACCCTTCGATCCGCTGGTGTGGTTCAGGCCGCGAGTGGAACGACTGTTCGATTTTCACTATCGCATCGAAATTTACGTCCCGGCGAACAAACGCAAATGGGGTTATTACGTGTTGCCCTACCTGCTGGACGACAGGATCGTCGCACGGGTTGACCTGAAAGCGGACCGCAAGAATAAACAGCTACTCGTTTTGGCTACGTACAAGGAAGAGAACATCGATGAAGATCGCAGCATCGAGCACCTTGCGGAGGAACTCGAATCACTTGCGTCGTGGCTGGATCTTGAGCGCGTCAAGGTCTCGCGCCGTGGGCCGTTCGCGCGCAAGCTTGCAGATATCGTAAAGACTCACTGATGCTACTCGTGACAAGCCTGGCGCTTACGAAACTCCTTCCGGAAACCCTATAACTGGCGAAGCGGGTCCTGCCCGGGCCCCAAGACACGCTGGACCACCACGCCGTCCGCGGCAGGGCGGTAATAGATGGTGTGCGACTTGCAGACATGCCGACGGAGATTCGCACGGATGTGATCTTGCTCGCTGCCCATCAACGGGTGCTCTGCCAACGCATCCAATGTTACAAGGAGACCATCCCGGCAGGCATGCGCCTGTTGAGTAGCGAACTGCGCCGTCGTGTATCGGGCAATCACGATCAGATCAGCTTCCGCCCGATGCAGCAGTCGGGCTTTAGCCACCCGTCGCGTCGCGTTCCGCTTCGTCCCACACCTCGCCTGGCGACCGATCGCTGACCCCACTGGCTTCGGCCGCGTCGATCATCTCACCGAGCTTCAGTTCCGCCTGACGACGAGCCTGATCGCGACGAATGGGATCTTCGATATTACTTTCATGCATGTCTAATTAACCCTCTTTGTATATTCATCGATCACCTGTTCGATCGCTGCGGCACATACCCTGCAAAAATCTGTGGTTCGCGTGAACATGATGCAATTCTGTTCTGAACGATAGTAGCCCTGCGCCTGGTACATCGCACCCTCGAAAGCGCCTATTGAATCGCGGTATTCGGCTCTGGAGAACATGCCCTCGACGATTTTCTGGTTGTCGCGGAACAGCTTGTTCATTTCCGATTCGGGCACGTTTTCCTCGCGCATGTCCGCGCGCCTGGCCTGGTAGGCCAGGGAATGCGTTTCGTATTCATCTTTGGGCCAGGGGGTCGGCAGTGGCGTAGCGGATTCCACCAGCTGTTTCCATTTCAAATTTTCCGGGTCGAGCAGGGCGGTGACATTCGGTTCGTAGGGCTCGACGATTTCAGTTGGCGCTTCATAGGCGACGGCACTGGTGTAGTACTCATCTGCAAGCCCGGCAAAATGATGGGCAAACTCGTGGATGAACAGGTACGGGGCCCAGTCGCTGTTGGCGGCTGCTGTGCTGAATAATCCATAGATGCCGCCACCGCCATAGATGTCGCTATTGGTGAGGATCTCCACGAAGTCGTAGGGCACCGAGGATGCAATGCGGCGCCAGGCCTTGTTGTTATTGGTCAATATGTAGCGCTCGCTGCGAAACGCATCATAAGTCGCACCCACCGGGGAATCGCGATAGATGCGGGTGGATGGCCGCGACACACCGGACTGGTCCGCCGGCGGTGCCAGCGCCCACACGTTGAAGTCGCTGCGCCGTTCCATGAATGGCGAGGTCGCAAACAGCGCTTCGGTCAGCTCGCGCGCTTTTTGCAGGAATGCATCCTGTTCGTCCGCGGTATACCCATCTCCAAGCAGCAACAGATCGACTTTAATCGCCGGGTCACCATTATTTTCGATCGCGACCACTTGCGCTGCATACGCGGCAGATTCCTGGTGAACCAGGTAATCCCCGGGATCAATCCGTATCCGCCATATCTCCGCGAACAGGTTCTGCGCGTCGCGCTTTTTCAATACGACCTCGAATTCTTTCCCTTGCGTAGGAAATCGCAGGGACTCATGAAAGGTGCGATTCATGCGCCGGGCCTCGGCGGTTGTTTCCCATTCGCCGTAGATACTGCTGAAGCTCCTCGACCAGGCGATGTCGCCGGATTCCGGGTCCACAATCTCGAACGAATATTTGCCGCGCAATGTTTTGTCAATCGGTTGCTGCAGGTTGCCCGGGAAGGGCAGCGGTTCCCGCACGACCCGGTCCAGACTGAAGACTTCCGTTTCGCTGTTGCCCGTGTGATAGAAATCGATTCTCATCGTCTGCGGACTGGCAGCAAAGGCTATCTGCGCGCCAAGCAGGCAAACAGTGCCGAGGAAAGCTGCGATTCGATGCATGAATGCGTCCTGATTCCCTAGATCATTGATTCCAGCCGGATCGGCGAACCATCGAAGAACCGGCTCAGGCGAAACGGCGACATGTCGATGCCAACGTCGGTACCGGTCAGCATGCCGGCAAGAGCCTTGCCTGCACCCGGCCCGATACCAAAGCCATGGCCGCTCAATCCTGTTGCGATATGAAAGCCGGGAATGGACTCGTGTTCGCACATCACCGGCACGACATCCGGCGTTGTTTCCACCATGCCTGCCCAGGCCTCGACAATGCTGGTTCCCGCCAGTTGCGGAAATAATTCGTCGAGGTTCTTGCGAATTTTTTTCAGCACCTGCGGATCAGGCTCCGGGTTCAATACACGGGTTCGTTCGAACGGGGACTCCTCGTCCAGTGCCCATTTTGCCGGCGTCCCCAGTTCTTCGAAAAACGGGCGGCCGATCGAAATTCTCAACGCGCGCATCTCGTGCAGCAGCGCCGGCATGAACTTCAGGGAGAAACGAAACGTCGAGGGGGTAATGAAATGATCGAGAACAGAGCCGTGAGCGATCGTATAGCCGCCGTCCTGTCGCCGCCGGATGCCGAGTCTTTTATCGAACACGTTGCCCTTCAGAATGACGTCTGCAGGGGACGTGCGGGCAACGGTGCCACGCACTTGCAGTTGTGGCACCGCTATTCCGAGTGAGCGGCAGAACATCGAGGTCCACGCTCCCGCTGCACAGAGTGCGGTAGAGGTCTGGATCGAACCATGCTCCGTCACGACTGCGGACAAGCGGCCGCCTTGTGTCTCGACGCCGCGCACAGCACACGATGTCAGCAGTGTCGCCCCGGACCGTATTGCGGCGCGGGCGAGCGCCGAAACTGCCTTGTGCGGTTCGGCCATGGCATCGCTGGCGGTGTACATCGCGCCGAGCCAGCGAGACGATGCGCCACTGACATGCTGGTCGAGTTCCTTGCCTTCGATGACCTGCGTATCGAGGCCGAAATCCCTGGCCGTAGCCAGCCACCCGGCATATTTTTTGAGTTGTTTTTCATTCCTCGCCATATACAGGCAGCCACCCTGGTTGAAGCCGACATCTTCGCCAATCTCGACTTCGAGTCCGCGCCAGATGTTCATGCTTTCGATCATCATCGGCAACTCGCGCCGGTCCCGGCCCTGACAACGAACCCAACCCCAGTTGCGCCCCGATTGCTCACCGGCAATATGGCCTTTTTCGCACAGGACGACATCCACACCCTGCTTCGCGAGGAACCATGCAGTTGACACGCCGATAATGCCGCCGCCGATTATTACGACGTCCGCTTTTTGCGGACAGGACGCGGGAGGCACAAACGGCCGCTCCCAGGTGCTGGAAACCGTTGTTTCGTGGGGCTTCGAATTCATCGTGCCAGAGATTACAGCGGCAGGCTGCGGGATGCACTCGCAAATGCCGCGATTCCGGCTAACCGCGAATTGCGTCATACAGTCATAATTGCGTATTCTTCTATGCCATGACCAGACGGTTACCCTTTCATTTGCTGCTATGCCTGCTGCTCGGCGCCTGCGCATCCCCGGAAGTCCTCGAGCCCAGGGACGGGACAGTGCCTGCCGGTACGGACTTCTCCGGCAACTGGGTCATGCGTGAAGTTTCTCCGGCCGAGCGGCGTCGCATCAATGAGGCGATCCGCAAGACCGCCGGCGACGACGTGGCGGTATTCAAAGCACAACGAGCTGCGCAGAGCAGGAGTCGCGGCCGCGGATCAATGAAGGGCGGACAGGTTTACGTTTTCCTTGAGACCGGAACTGCGCTCAAGATCACGCAAACCCCGTATGCATTGTTCATCAGCTTTGACCGTTCAGTCGTTGAGGAATTTCGATTCGGTGAAAGCCGGATGATAAGCGTCGGCGAGATCACGGCGCAGCGGGTTGCCGGCTGGGAAGGCAAGCAACTGGTTGTCGAAACACTCGGCAGGAATGGTATGAAACTTACCGAGCGGTTTCATCTGACTGACGGTGGGAATACTTTGCAACGCAGAATAACCTTGCGCAGCAAGAAACTCGAAGAAGAGACGATCGTCCAGGTATTTGACAGAGCGGATTAAGAAAGATCAGCTAGCGAGACTCCTGCTGCGCGGTGGAATTTGCCATAGAATCGACGATCGGATCGTACTTCGTGAGGACTGCGCGAAGGCGAAGTTTGCCTTTCCGGTGCTGCTCAATGATGACCGGCAAGTATCCCAGTTCCTCGACACACCACAGCGTTGTTATACGCGATGAACCCATTCTTTGATGCTGAATCCCGACCGCATTATAGTTACCGAACGGCACTTTGACCGCTTTGCTACCGATGTTGGTGATCGACAGCACTTTGAGTTCTTCGGCATCCTGAAGAAAATATTCCTTTTTTTCACCGCCATTCAAGAGATCGTACATAAGGCCGTATTGCAGGGAGACACGGTCGTGCACCTCGCCCTCAAGTGCCGCCTGAAATTCTTCACCGTCGATCAAACCGGTCACTTCGTTCGAGTGCCAGTCGAAATTCAGGTCGATCGTATCGTGGTCACTTGAGAGGCCGTCAGTAGAACGATACTGATGCGGCTGAATGCTTCCTTCACCCTCTGAAAACCACGATGTCTCCCGAATCGAACCAGCGACGAAGAGCCTGGACAGGCCAGTTGCCTTGATGACCGATTCCGCCACATAACCGGTTTCCGTGCGATGCAACAGTGTATTCAGTTTCCCGTTGACGATGCTGATCTCGATCTTGTACTCGGCTGAGTACGGCGTCAGCGCAGGCGCGGCGAAGGAAGCCAGGGTTGCAATCAACAGGCTGACAGCCAGCAAGAACCTGCTGGTCTTGTGTTGCACAAGATTGGACAGTCGGCGCATTCATTGACTCCCGGGTCGTGACAGAGCTTCATTGGACCGTTGCATCAGGTCATTGGTTGCATCTTCCATCCGCACCCGGAACTCCTCGATCGCATTGACTGGCGTAGCCGATGGCACCGTTATCGGTTCACCGATCGCATAAACGATGCGGGCGAACGGCTTCGGAATCATGAAATTATCCCATCGATTGAGGTACCAGACGCGGTCGGCGGCACAGGCCAGCGGCACCATTGGCGCACCGCCAATGCGCGCCATCAGCACTGCACCGCCCTTGAATTCATACTTTGGCCCGTTTGGGCCATCAGCCGTGGTGACGATCGAAATACCGCGTTTCATCATTTGCTGCATGTCGCGCATTACCAGCGCGCCCGTCTGGTTCGTCGATCCGCGAATGACTTCGGCACCCCAGGACCTGGCGATGCGTGCGGGGACTTCCCCGTCAACCGAGGCCGAGATCAGGAAACACGCACGAAATCCGCGGCGAATCCACTGCCGCATCAAGCCCAAGCAAAGTACGTGGTGCTGGTGCCAGTAGCAGGGCGCGACTACCTGCTCCTTGTCGGCGAGGATTTTCTCCACCACTTCAGCGCCGATGACTTTCTCAACGCGGTAGGTCGAATTGAGGACGAAAAACACGAAGCGTAACAGCGGCATCCCGAAAAAATAGTAAAGCCTGCGCCCAAAGGACATTGAGCGAAGGGATGCCGTACTGCGCCGCGACTCCACATCACTGTAATCGGGTTTGCTGTGATTTGCGGCCATCGAGGATTCCCTGAACGTGCTTTCGGCGAAGGAGTTTGCAGTATCGATTGAGTGCCGGTCAATGTAATATTGCGCCTGCCCAAAAGAACCCTGAACATCCATCGCCCATGAATTTGCCCATTTCCGAAATCCGCCGCCCCCCCGGGCCTGCTGATCCGGTCGCGCCTGGCATCAACCCCGAGACCCTGGCACTCCTGCAAGACCTCCAGGCGGACTATGGCAATGTCGTGCAGATGAGAACCAATGGCCGTGACGCCATCTTTATCAATGACGCAGAGGAAGTCCGCAAGCTGCTGGTGCGGCATCATGGAAAGTATCGCAAAGGGCCCGGGTTCGAAAGGGTCAAATTACTGCTCGGCAACGGACTGATCGTCAGCGACGGTGCGACCTGGCGCCGCTCGCGTACGATGATCCAGCCCGCCTTCAGCCGGCAGAATGTGCACCGCCTGATCGGATTGATGGTGAGCTGCTGCGAAAACAGGGTAGCGGCCTGGGAAGACATCACGCGAGCCAACGGGCAAATCAATATCACGCAGGAAACGAGCGACTTTGCGCTCGAACTGATCATGCGTGCCACATTCGGCCCGGACTACGAACGCAGCATCATCAAAGACGGCGACAATCCCTTCTCTTTTCTCAGCCGGGACTCAACCCGCGATCTGCGCGTTGTGTTGAAAATTCGCGCACTGCGACATCTCCTGCTGAGCATCATCGCAGAACGAAGAAACTCGGATTCGTCCGGCGTCTACGATTTCCTGTCAATCTATCTGTCGGCGACGGATAAGAGCGGCAACAAATTCAGCGACGATGAATTGCTGGACGAGTTGATGACCCTGATTGTCGCCGGCTACGAAACCTCTGCTGGAACCCTGAACTGGGCATGGTATCTGCTGGCCCGCAACGGCGACGCCGAACAAACGCTTCTCGATGAAGCCAGGGAGATGATTCCCGAACCCGCGAAGGTCAATGTCCAGACAATTACTGACATGGCATATGGGCAGCAATTTCTTGAAGAAACGCTGAGGCTTTACCCACCAGTCTGGTTATTTACCCGCCGTGCAGACCAGGACGATTCGCTGATTAACTTCGACCTGCTGGCCGGGACGGACATCTATCTGTCACCGTACATCCTGCACCGCACGGCCGGGTACTGGCCGGATCCGAATACCTTCGATCCGCAACGATTCGGGCCCGGCAGCCCGTACAAGAAAGGGGAACGTCCCTACTTTCCGTTCTCCCTCGGACCAAGACGCTGTCTTGGTGAGTATTTTTCGTTTCTCGAGATGAAGATCCACCTCGGCTTGCTGGTGCAAAGATTTCATATGACACTGGTGACCGAGGAACAGCCGAAACTGGAACTCGGAATCAACCTGCGCTCGCAAAAAGATATTTTTCTGCGTCCGGAATTGCGCGGGAATCCCTGAATGATGCTTCATGCCAGCCTGACGCACATCCTCCGCGATGCGCGCGATAAAGAACGGGAAATTCGTTTTATCGATGGTGACAAGGACGAGTCAACGCTTTCCTTTTCCGGGCTCTGGGACAATGCCGTTGAGTTACTCGGTGCATTACAGAATCGGGGCATGGCGCCCGGCGACGAACTCGTCATATTCACAAAGTCCAACCGAAAGTTTGTGGTCGCGTTCTGGGCAGCGGTTCTCGGTGGCATCGTTCCGGTACCGGTCGCTGTCGGCATTAGTGACGAACATCGCCTGAAGCTGTTTCGAATTTTGACGCAATTGCAGCGCGCCACACTATATACGGAGCCCGGCCTCCATGAACGGCTATTGGATTTTGCTAAATCCCAGGGTCGCAACGAAATCGTCCGCAAACTCGAACAACAATCCATACTGGAAGACGATGCCGGCGAAGGGCTTACAGGCGAAGTCTTTGACCTGGGCCCCGAAGAGACCGCCTTTATCCAGTATTCGTCCGGTTCGACCAGCGACCCGAAGGGCGTTTGCCTCACGCACTACAACCTGACGACGAATATTCGCGCAATTATCGAGGGCACCGGCTGGAGTTCCGCGGATCAGGCCCTGAGCTGGATGCCACTCACGCACGACATGGGGCTTATCGGCTTTCACCTGAGCGTGCTGGCGGCCGGGATGAATCATGCGGTCATGGATACCAGCGTATTTGTGCGCCGACCGCTTTTATGGATGAGCAAGGCCAGCGAACTTGAAGCGACGCAACTCTGTTCACCGAACTTCGGATACAAGCACTTTCTCAAACTGTTCCAGCGAAAAGGACTGGACGACCTGGATCTGTCGCCGGTTCGTTTGATATTGAACGGCGCTGAGCCAATTTCGTGGGAACTTTGCGAGGAGTTTCTAAACGCACTGGCCCCGTTCGGACTGCAACGCACGGCAATGCTTCCTGTATACGGCCTGGCGGAGGCGACCGTCGCGGTAACGATTTCCCCGCCTGCCAAAGAGTACGGGCGCATTATTGTCGACCGCCACAAATTGCGCATTGGCGCACCGTTCGAAACGCTGGAAGCCGGCGATGCAGATGCCGTAAGCTTCATCAAAGTCGGGCCTGCAGTTCGCGACTGTGCGATTCGAATCACTGATGATGAGGATGCTGTCCTTGAGCACGGCATCATCGGCAACATTCAGGTCAGCGGCGCAAGCGTAACCAAAGGTCTCTATAACGATGACGCAGCCGCAGCAGAATTGTTCACGGATGATCGATGGTTGCGTACCGGCGACTGCGGTGTCATCCTCGAAGGTGAACTCGTCATCACCGGCCGTTCCAAAGACATCATTATCGTCAACGGCCAGAATTACTATCCGCATGACATCGAAGAAATCGTTGCGCAGGTCGACGGACTGGATCTTGGCAAAGTGGTCGTCTGCGGCGTCACCCCGGCGAGTAGCAAAACCGAGGAACTCGTGATCTTTGTTTTGTATCGTCAGGATGTCGATTCATTCAAGGCACTGGCAAGTGCAGTTCGTGACATCGTGGGCGAACACGCAGGTCTCGAGGTCGACCATGTGATCCCGGTAACGCGCATACCCAAGACCACCAGCGGCAAGGTACAGCGCGTAAAGCTGGCTAACGCGTATCTTGATGGCGAATTTAATGACGAAGTTCGCGCCCTGTCTGACGCATCAGATGCCGGTGATGATCTTGATGACGACCCGCTGGTGAGGGAGATCGAGCTGATTTGCCGCGAATTTTCGAAAGAACGGAAGATCGGCCCCGACGACAATCTGTTTGAAGTTGGCGTCAGTTCTCTTACACTCACGGAAATCGTGCTGGCCATAGATGAGCGTCATCCAGGCAAAGTAGATATCAGCGATCTCTTTGACTATCCCACAATTCGCGAACTGGCTGATTTCATTCGGCGCTGACCGCACATCCACTGCTGATTGACGCCACCCAACAAGGACAGCCTCCTGATGACATATTCAACGATCGCGGGAACCGGCGGTTATCTGCCCGAACGGGTCATGGAAAACAAGGAGTTCGAAAAGATCGTCGACACCACCGACAAATGGATACGGGAGCGCTCGGGAATCAAACGGCGACATATTGCCGCAGACGGTGAAACCACCTCCGACATGGCGGTCGCCGCTGCCCGCAAGGCGATGGAGGCAGCAGGCGTCGAGACCGGCGACATCGACCTGATCATCGTCTCCACGACCACGCCCGACAAGGTCTTTCCAAGCACCGCGTGCATTGTGCAGCGCCAGCTGGAGATCCGGAATATACCGGCGTTTGACGTGCATGCGGCCTGTTCCGGGTTCATTTACTCGCTGGATATCGCGGACCGGTTTATTCGTACCGGGGGCGCCGCATGCGCACTGCTGATCGGCTCCGAAACCTATTCGCGCATTCTCGACTGGACGGACCGCTCCACCTGCGTGTTGTTCGGTGACGGCGCCGGCGCCGTCGTGCTGCGGGCGGCAGAGAAGCCTGGCGTCATTTCCACGCACATCCATGCTGACGGCCAATACGAAGATCTGTTGCAGGTACCTGCGGGCATCTCGTCCGGATTCGACCAGGTTCGCCGGGGAAGCGCCTACATTCACATGAAAGGCGCTGAGGTCTTCAGGAAGGCGGTCGCCGTCCTGGGGGAGATCGCTCGCGAGACGCTCGCTGCCAATAAGATAGACAATCACGATATCGCCTGGCTTATTCCTCACCAGGCCAACCTGCGGATCATCGCGGCGACGGCTAAAAGGCTGGGCCTGCCTATGGAGCGGGTCGTTGTGACGGTTGACGAACACGCCAATACATCGAGCGCATCGATTCCACTGGCGCTCGATGTTGCTGTCAGGGACGGTCGCGTCCAGCGCGGCGAGTTATTGCTGCTCGAGGCATTCGGTGCCGGATTCACCTGGGGCTCGGCACTGGTCAGGTATTAGTTCCGAAGCGGGAAAATACATGTTTGCACCGGGTCTGTTTTTTCCGAACAGATAAGCACTAACTAACTGTTTTTTCAGGTTTTCTTTCCAGGCAGCGATAGCTGCTAGACTGTCGCCGTCCTTAAAAGCACACTATTAAAGTGCAGTAAAAAAAACAAAATAAGAACATCATAAAAGGGGAATAAAATGGATCTTGCAAAAATCGTTAGGTTGGTAGCGATCTTGTTTGCCGTAGTGGCCGCTCTTGTGGCGATACCGCAATCGGCAGTCATCATTGCGGTTCTTGGCCTCGTCGGAGGCTGGTTTGTGGAAGAAGAGCGCCGCCTTAACTACATGGTCCTGGCCCTGACGCTGGCCCTGGTGCATGGTGCATTAAGCCCGATTCCGGTTGTCGGCGGTTACCTGACCGATATCCTGGGCAGCGTGAGCGCCTTGATCAACGCAGGCGCCTGTACGGTTATCGTCATGGCGATCGTCGACAGGGTAAAACCGTAGTACGCACTCGTAGCACCTCGAAAGGGCCCGTACAGCGGGCCTTTTCTTTTCGGTTTCGATGACGCGCTGCATGACCCGCATGCGTCAATCTACCTTACGTATATTACATAAGATATTGAATTATAAGGTTGTAGGTGAAAAAGTGTGACCCATGTCATGTTTTGGCGAGCGGGCCGTCTCTATACTGCGACAGTAATGAAT
>Ga0209987_10000477_pt1 | contig 20864 bp, 22 predicted proteins | sample N074metaG_FD_182134 | JGI IMG/M metagenome (GOLD analysis project Ga0209987, IMG submission 182134) | Deep subsurface microbial communities from Kermadec Trench to uncover new lineages of life (NeLLi) - N074 metaG (SPAdes) (version 2) | ecosystem: Environmental > Aquatic > Marine > Ocean trench...
CACCACCGCGGCCAGATCACCGACCTCCTGATGCAGACCGATATCAGACCGCCAGTCCTCGACCTGCACCGTGTCCTGAAGCCGGACCCGTGAGGGCGGCGGCGGACCTTTCAAGCGACGCCGACATCCTGGCGCTGGTGGCGGGCGATGCTTGGATGATGGCGGCGCTCGGCGCGGTCGCCGGGCTCGGTCTGCCGGATGCTTGGATCGGGGCCGGGTTCCTGCGCGGGGCGGTCTGGGATCGGCTGCACGGCTACGCTTCGCGCACCGCGCTCGATGACATCGACGTGGTCTACTTCGACCCGGAGAATCTGAACCCGGCCGCGGAGGCGGAACTGGAGCGGCGCCTGGGCGCGCTTCTGCCGGGCCTGCCTTGGGAGGTCAGGAACCAGGCGCGCATGCATCTGGGGAACGACGATCCACCCTACCGCTCCAGCGCCGACGCCTTGGCCCATTGGCTCGAGACCCCGACCGCGGTCGCGCTGCGCCTGAACCGAGGCGGTGACCTGGAGCTGCTGACCCCGCTCGGCACCGCGGATTTGCTCGACCTCGTCGTCCGCCCGACCCCGCACGCGCGGGCGCACAAAAATCGCTTGGCGGCTTACCGGGAGCGCGTGGCGCGCAAAAACTGGCCGGCCAAGTGGCCGAAGATGCGGGTGGTCTGGGAGTGAACTGCCGCGCTTGCGTTCAAAGGCGCAGATCCGGGTTCATGGTTTCGTGAAGAACGCGGACGATCGTCAACTCGGTTTTCGTTTCGCGATAGAAGATGACGTGCTTTCGGACCGGATGGGCGCGCAGGCCCTTGTCGATATCGTCGCGCCGGGCGCCGATACCGGGGGTATCCCGAAGCGCCTTGAACCCGTCCTTGATCTGACCGAGGTATTTCCGTTTTTGTGCGGCCCCCCACTCAGCCCGCGTATATTCGCCTATACCTTCGAGATCGCGCCTAGCGGGCCCGGATATGAGAAGTTTCTTAGAGCTCGGCAAAGAGTTCGTCCAACTCCCGGTCCGAATTCACCTCGGTGATGTCGCCTCGTGCGAGCGCCTCATCGCCGTCTCGGATGGCGGCGCGCAGACGTTCCATTTTCAAGGCGCGCCGTTCCTCGGCACGCTTGAGCAATCGGATCGCGTCGCGCACGACTTCACTGGCGTTGTTGTAATCGCCGGAATTGGCTCGGTCCCGCACGAACTGCTCCAAACTTGGCGTCAAACTGAAGTTCATTCCGAAATCCTCCCGATCCGCCGATGGTACCGGGGCACGCCACGGCATGTCAAACTTTGATAGCGATGTTTGACATAAATATAGGCTGTTTTACCTAATTCGGGGCCGAAGTTGAGGGTGGCGTGGGAGTGACTACCCCCTGAGCACGCCGCCCGTCGCCTTGTTCACCTGGGCCACGATCTTCTTGGCCACCGCGTCGATTTCGGCGTCGGTCATGGTTTTTTCGGTGGGTTGCAGGGTGACCGCGATGGCGAGCGACTTCTTGCCGTCTTCGATGCCCTTGCCGGCGTAAACGTCGAACAGCTCGACCCCGGTGATCAGGGCCCGCTCGGCGCTTTTTGCGGCGCGCAGGACCTGTGCCGCGGTCACGTCTTGGTCGACCACGAAGGCGAAGTCGCGCGAGACCGCGTGTAGTGGCGCGAGTTCCAGCGCCGGGCGCAACTTGCCGCCCTCTTTTTTGACCCGGGGCAGGGGGATACTGTCGAGGAACACCTCGAAACCGGCGGCCGGCCCGCGCAGCTCGAATCCGCGCAGCACCCGCGGGTGCAGCTCGCCGAAATAGGCCAGCACCTTGGGCCCCAGGCGAAAAGCGCCCGAGCGGCCCGGGTGGTACCAGCCCGGCGCGTCGGCCGTGACCTGAAGCTTGTCCACCGGCGCGTTGCAGGCCGCGAGCGCGGCCAGCGCATCGCCCTTGGCGTCATAGACGTCGGCGCCGCGCGCCGGGACGTTCCAGTGGCGCGGGCTGGCGTTGCCGGCACGCAGGCCCGCGGCGACCCGGGTCTGGCCCTGGGGCGTCTCGTCGGCGTACTGCGGGCCGACCTCGAACAGGCCGAGATCGTCGAAGCCGCGGTCGGCATTGCGCGCCGCCGCCGCCACCAGCCCCGGCAGCACCGAGGGGCGCATGACGTCGAGATCGCTGCTGATCGGGTTGACCAGGCGTAAGCTTGCCTGGCCGCCGCCGAACAGCTCGGCCTGGCGGCCCGAGACGAAGGAAAAAGTCACCGCTTCCTCGAGGCCGCGCCGGGCGAGCGCGGTCCGTGCATGGGAGACGCGCCGCTGCGCCGCCGTCAGCACCGCGTGGGGCAGGCGATGGCCGCGGTCGAGCATGACCGTGGGGATATCGTCGAAGCCGTGGATGCGCAGCACCTCCTCGACGATGCAAGCCTCGCCTTCGACGTCGTTGCGCCAGCCGGGCACGGTGGCGCGCAGGATGTCGCCGCTGCCGGCGATCTCGAAACCGAGGTCCACCAGGATCTGGATCTGCTCTTGCGCCGGCACCTCGACGCCGCCCAACTGGGCGACCCGGGCCGGGCGGTGCGCGATCACCCGCCGCTCGCTCGGCAGCTCGCCGGCGCTGACCACGTGGCTCGCCTCGCCGCCGCAGAGTTCCCGCACCAGGCGCGCGGCCACCTCGACGCCCCAGACCGCGGATTGTGGATCGAGACCGCGCTCGAAGCGATAGCGGGCGTCGGACAGGATGCCGAGCTTGCGGCCAGTGGCGGCGACCCGGACCGGTTCGAACAGGGCGACCTCCAGGAACACGTTGGTGGTCGTCTCGGTGCAGCCCGAGCGCTCGCCGCCCATGACCCCGCCGATGCCCTCGGGGCCGGCCGCGTCGGCGATCACCACCATGTCGGGGTCGAGTTTGTAAGTCTCGCCGTCGAGCGCCAGGATTTCCTCGCCGGCACGCGCCATGCGCATGGTCGGATCGCCGTTCACCTTGTCGGCGTCGAAGACGTGCAGCGGCCGGCCCAGGTCGTAGGTGACGTAATTGGTGATGTCGACCAGCGCCGAAATCGGCCTGAGCCCGATGGCGCGCAGGCGTGCCTGCATCCAGGCCGGGCTGGGGCGGTTCACGACGTTGCGGAAATAGCGCCCGGCGACGTAAGGGCAAGCATCCTGGGCGTCCTTCGGCAGATCGCGCCGCCAGGCCAGCGGGCTGTCGAAGGTTCCGGGCACCGCTGCGTCGTCGAAGGGCTTGAGCGTCCCCAGGCCGGCGGCGGCGAGATCGCGGGCGATGCCGCGCACGCCCAGGCAATCGCCGCGGTTGGGCGTGATCGCGATGTCGATCACCGGGTCGTCGAGCCCCAGGACCTCGGCGAAGGGGGTGCCGACGACCGCATCCTCGGGCAGTTCGATAATGCCCTCGTGTTCGTCGGAGATGCCCATTTCGCGCTCGGAGACCAGCATGCCGTTGGAGGCCTCGCCGCGAATCTCGCCGGGCCTGAGCACCATGTCGGTGCCCGGGATGTAGGTGCCCGCGGCGGCGAACACGCCCTTCATGCCGGTGCGTGCGTTGGGCGCGCCGCAGACCACCTGTACTTCTTCTTCGCCGGTATCGACGATGCAGACGCTGAGCCGGTCGGCGTTGGGGTGCCGGCGCGCCTCCTTGACGTAGGCGACCTTGAAGGCGGCGAGTTCGGCGGCCCGGTCCTCGACCGATTCCAGCTCCAGTCCGATCATGGTCAGCTTATCGGTGATTTCCTGGACCGAGGCCTCGGTCTCCAGGTGCTCCTTGAGCCATTTGAGGGTGAACTTCATGGCCCGGCCCGCACCATCATAGACCGCGTACCAGACTGGGCGCCTCCAGCGGCATGAAGCCGTAGTGGCGCAGCCAGCGCAGGTCGGAATCGTAGAACGGCCTGAGGTCCGGCATGCCGTACTTGAGCATGGCGAGGCGTTCGATCCCGATCCCGAAGGCAAAACCCTGGTAGCGCGCCGAATCGATGCCGCAGTTCTCCAGGACCTTGGGGTGGACCATGCCGCAACCCAGGATTTCGAGCCAGTCGTCGCCGTGGCCGATCTTGAGCTGGCCGCCGTCGCGGGTGCAGCCGATGTCCACCTCCGCGCTTGGCTCGGTGAACGGGAAGTAGCTGGGCCGGAACCGCACCGGCAGGTCGTCGATCCCGAAAAACGCACGGCAAAATTCGATCAAGGTGCCCTTGAGGTGGCCCATGTGGGTCGCTTCGTCGACCACCAGGCCTTCGACCTGGTGAAACATGGGCGAGTGGGTGGCGTCCGAATCGGCGCGGAAGGTGCGCCCGGGCACGATGATCCGGATCGGCGGTTCGGTCTCGATCATGGTGCGGATCTGGACCGGCGAGGTGTGGGTCCGCAGCACCATGCGGCTGCCGTCGGCCAACTCCGGCAGGTAGAAGGTATCGTGCTCCTGGCGCGCGGGGTGCTCGGGCGGGATGTTGAGTGCGGTGAAGTTGTGGAAATCGTCCTCGATGTCCGGGCCCTCGGCGACGGTGAAGCCCATCTCGCCGTAGATCGCGACCAGCTCCTCCAGGGTCTGGCTGATCGGGTGGATGTGCCCGGTTGCGTCGGGCCGCGCCGGCAGGGTCACATCGACCCGCTCCCCGGCCAGGCGGGTTTCGAGTTCGGCTTCGGCAAACCCCGCCTTGCGCGCCTCGATCGCTTGGCCGACCGCGTCCTTGATCTGGTTGAGCGCTTGGCCGGTGGCCTTGCGGGCCTCGGGGTCGAGGCCACCGAGCGCCTTCATCTGGCCGGTGATGGCGCCCTTCTTGCCGAGCGCGGAGACCCGCAGCGCTTCCAACGCCGTCATGTCGGCGGCCGCCGCGACGGCCGACATCATCTCGTCTTTCAGCTTCTGAAGGTTATCGCTCATGGGCAGTTCCCGCGCCCCCCCGGGCACATACCAAGGATCACTGGTATCGGGCCCCTCGCCTTGCCCGGGCGCGGGCGCGGTGGGCTCAGCCGAGCGCCGCCTGCGCCTTCTCGGCCAGGGCCTTGAAGGCGTCCGGCTCGCGCACCGCCAGGTCCGACAGCACCTTGCGGTCGATCTCGATGCCGGACCGCTTGATCCCGTTCATGAACTGGGAATAGGTCAGGCCGTGTTCGCGGGCGCCCGCGTTGATGCGCTGGATCCACAGGCTGCGAAAGGTGCGCTTGCGCACCCGGCGGTCGCGGTAGGCGTATTGCAGCCCTTTTTCGACCCGCTCGATCGCGGCGCGGAACACGTTCTTGTTGCGGCCGCTGTACCCCTTGGCCTGCTTGAGGACTTTCTTGTGGCGGGCGTGCGTGGTCACGCCCCGCTTGACACGAGCCATATCCGGGCCTCCTCAGGCGTTGGGCAGGAAGTAGCGCGTGACGACCTTGGCGTCGGGCGCTGACATGATCTGGGTCCCGCGCGCCTTGCGTTTCATCTTCTGCGTCCGCTTGCGCAGGCCGTGCCGTTTTTTGGCGAAGTTCATCCGGACCTTGCCGGTGCCGGTCAGGCGGAACCGCTTTTTGGCGCCGCTCTTGGTCTTGAGCTTGGGCATTTCGCTGTCCTCATGCGTGGTAGAGATGAATTAGCGCGTCGTGAGCGGCTGGGCATGCCCTTGAAGCCGGACCGCTCGGGTCGCGAGGCGCCGGTTATAGCGGCGGTCCGGGGCAAATGCAAGGCACCCGGAGACCCCAGGCCGCGGCTTCCGACGGCATGGCGCGGTCCCGGGACGGGACACGCTAAACCCCTGCCCGGGAGCCGAAAATCCGCCGACGATGCCGGCGGATGCCGATCGTCCGCCCGGTGACGGGGCCGCGCCCGGTGGCCGCTGTGGCGGCCCGCTGCCTAGCGGGGCGCCACGATCATGATCATCTGACGGCCTTCCATCTTGGGGAACTGCTCGACCTTGGCGATCTCGTCGACTTGCTCGCGAACCCGGTTGAGGACCTTGAGGCCGAGTTCCTGATGGACCATCTCGCGGCCACGGAAACGCAGGGTCACCTTGACCTTATCGCCTTCTCCGATGAACCGGTTGATCGACCGCAATTTGACGTCGTAGTCGTGTTGATCGATGTTGGGGCGCATCTTGATTTCTTTGACATCGATGATTTTTTGCTTCTTGCGCGCCTCGTTTTTCTTCTTCTGGTCCTCGTATTTGTACCTGCCGTAGTCGAGTATCTTGCAGACTGGCGGGTCCGCACCCGGCGAAATTTCGACCAGGTCCATACCGGCCATTTCGGCCCGCTCCAACGCGTCGTGCGTCGCGACGACCCCGACGTTCTCGCCCTCTTGGTCGATCAAGCGAACCTGGGCGCTAGAGATATCCTTGTTCACACGCGGTCCGTCCCGGGACGGCGTGAGGTTCATTGGTGGTCTCGCTATGGGTTGATCTCCTCCTCATCCCCGTTGGTCGGCGTCAGCCCGGCGCTATCTCGCCACCGGGCCCGGCTACACTTGCCATGGCCTGGGCCCTAAGACCCGGCCGGCGGCGTCGCCTCAGCTGTGACTTTAGCCACTGCTTCGTCGAGCGCAAGTATCTCCTGCTCCTTGCCGCCCAGGCGGCGCAGGGCAACCGTGCGCTCCTCGGCCTCGCGGCGGCCCACGACGGCGATGAGCGGGACCTTGGCCAAGCTGAGTTCGCGCACCTTGAAGTTGATTTTTTCGTTTCGAAAATCGGCTTCCACGCGCAATCCGGCGGCGGCGAAAGCGGCGCGGACCTCATCGGCATAGGCGTCCGCGTCGGAGGTGATGGTCGCCACCGTCACCTGCACCGGCGCCAGCCACAGGGGGAACCGGCCGGCGTATTGCTCGATCAGGATCGCCAGGAAGCGTTCGAAAGAGCCCAGAATCGCCCGGTGCAGCATGACCGGCCGGTGCTTGGCGCCGTCTTCGCCGATGTAGCTGGCATCGAGGCGTTCGGGCAGCACGAAGTCGACCTGCAAGGTGCCGCACTGCCAATCCCGGCCGATGGCGTCGCGCAGCACGAAATCCAGCTTGGGCCCGTAGAAGGCGCCCTGGCCGGGGTCGAGACTGTACTCGATCCCGGTTTGCTCGACCGCTTCGGTCAGCGCGGCCTCGGCCTTGTCCCAGGTTTCGTCGGTTCCGGCGCGGGTCTCGGGCCGGTCGGAGAACTTGACCACCACCTCGTCGAAGCCCAGGTCGCGATAGACGCTCAGCAGCAAATCGCAATAGGCGACGGTCTCGCTGTTGATCTGCTCCTCGGTACAGAAGATATGGGCGTCGTCCTGGACGAAGGCGCGCACCCGCATCAAGCCGTGCAGCGCGCCCGAGGGTTCGTTGCGGTGGCAGGCGCCGAATTCGGCCATGCGCAGGGGCAAATCGCGGTAGCTGGTGATGCCCTGCTTGAAGATCTGCACGTGGCAGGGGCAATTCATCGGCTTGATCGCAAGCACGCGGTCGTGGTCCGCCTCGACCGTGAACATGTGCTCGCGGAACTTCTCCCAATGCCCCGAAGCCTCCCACAACGAGCGGTCGACCATCTGCGGCGTATTGACCTCGACATAGCCGGCCGCCTCCAGGCGGGCACGCAGGTAGTTGCGCAACGTGCGGTACAGGGTCCAGCCCTTCGGGTGCCAGAATACCGAGCCGGCCGCCTCCTCCTGCTGGTGGAACAGGTCCATTTCGCGGCCAAGCCGCCGGTGGTCGCGCTTTTCGGCCTCCTCCACCATGCGCAGGTAGGCCTTGAGTTGTTTTTCGGTCTCCCAGCAGGTGCCGGTAATACGCTGGAGTTGCTCGTTCTTGGCATCGCCGCGCCAGTAGGCGCCCGAAACCTTGAGCAGTTTGAAGGCGTGGCCGAGCTTGCCGGTGCCCGGAAGGTGCGGGCCGGTGCAGAGGTCGAGCCAATCACCCTGGCGGTAGATGCTGATTTCCGCGTCCGGCGGCAGGGTCTGGATGTGCTCGGCCTTGTACTTTTCGCCGCGCTCCTCGAAGAAGCGAATCGCCGCGTCGCGCTCCCAGATCTCGCGCGCGATTCCCTCGTCGCGGTCGACGATCTCGTGCATGCGTTGTTCGATTTTCTCCAGATCGTCCAGAGTGAACGGTTCGGCGCGGGCGAAGTCATAGAAAAAGCCGGTCTCGGTCGCCGGGCCGAAGGTCACCTGGGTATTCGGATAGAGTTCCTGGACCGCCTCGGCCATGACGTGGGCGCAGTCGTGGCGCAGCAGCGCCATGGCTTGGTCATGGCCACGGGTGACGATCGCGACGCTCGCGTCGCCGTCGATCTCGGCGGAGAGGTCTTTGAGGTCCGGGCCGACCTTGATGGCCAGGGCGTCCTTTGCCAACCGGGGGCCGATTGCAGCGGCGACGTCGAGACCGGTTACCGGCTCATCGAACTCGCGCACGCTTCCGTCGGGCAGCGTGATGGCGACCATATGGTGGGACTCTCGAATCTTTCTAAGGAGGGTCTAAGTCACAGCAATTTAAAAGGATTCCGAACTCTGTCAAGGACCGGGAGCGGTTCCGCCCCGGGCCTTACGTGGGCTGTTCCGCGCCCGACCTGGCCGCTGCCTCGGCGCGCAGGATTTCCTGGTAGATTGCCAACGTCGCCGCGCACATGTGGCACTTGTCGAAATTGGCGACGACGTAGGCGCGGGCCTCCGCGGCCAGGCGCTCGCGTTCGCCGGCATCGAGTGCCAGCGCCACGCGGATCATCTCCGCCAGCCCGGCGGCATCGCTCGGCGGAAACAGGAACGCGGAGCGGCTGCCGAGGGCCTGTTCGCGCGTCCCGCCGTGGTCGCTGGTCACGACCGGACAGCCCATGGCTTGCGCCTCGCTCACCACCCGGCCGAAGGCCTCGGGCTTGGTCGAGGCACAAATTACGACGTCGGCCAGCATGTAGGCGGCGGGCATGTCATCGCAGTGGCCGGGCAAAAATACCCGGCCGCTCTGGCCGCTGCGCGCGATCAGTTTCTCGAGTTCGCCGCGGTAGGTGGCGCGGTCCTGGTCCGAACCGACGATCACGCAGAGCAACTCGATATCGCTGAGGGCTTTCAGCGCCTCGATCAGCGTGTCGTGGCCCTTCCAGCGGGCCAGGCGGCCGGGCAGCATGACCAGCGGCACCCCGTCCGTTAGGCGCCAGCGGTTGGCAAGCTGAATCACGCGCTCGGCGCTGACTTGCTCCGGATCGAAGCGGTCGAGATCGACGCCCCGGCGGATCACGCGAACGCGCGCCGGGTCGACCTTGTAGGTCTTGCGAATATGGCGTGCGATGAACTCGGAGGTCGCGATCACGCGTTCGCCCTTGACCATTATGGAGTTGTAATAGCGCTTGAGCGGGGAGGCCGATTCGTAGGTGCCGTGGAAGGTGGTGACGAAATGGCGCCCGGTCTTCTTGGCCGCAAAATATGCGCTCCAGGCCGGCGCGCGGGAACGGGCGTGGACGATGTCGACGTCGTGCTCCTCGATGACCGACGCCAGGCGCCCGACGTTGCGGCGTATGACCAGCGGGTTCTTGCTGGCCAGCGGCAGCTGGATGTGGCGCACGCCGGCGCGCTTGAGTTCGTATTCCATCTGGCCGCCCTCGGAGGCGATTAGGGGGGTGCCGCCCGCCTCGGAGAGGGTCACCGCAATGTCCACGGTGCCGCGCTCGGCGCCGCCGGTCACCAACCGCGGCAAGACCTGCAGGACCACCGGCCGGCCCGCTTTCACCGTGGAAGCGGCGGTGTTAGGTTGGTCGCGATCAGTCATCGGCGATTCGAAATTGAGTTCGGCAAGGTCATGTCTAGCGCGGAACCGTTTCCACCCCCGGTGCCCGAATTCCTGTCACGGCCGGACGGCACCACCATCGCCTACCACAAGACCGCGGGCGACAAAACGGGAAAGCGTGCGCCTGGGTTGATCTTTCTGGGCGGGTTCATGTCGGACATGACTGGCACCAAGGCGCTCGCGCTGGAGGCTCACGCCCAGGCCACGGGCCAGGATTTCCTGCGCTTCGACTATCTGGGGCATGGCGCCTCTTCGGGCCGTTTCGAGGACGGCACCATCGGGCGCTGGACCGAGGACGCGATCGCGGTGCTCGACGCGCTGAGCGAAGGGCCGCAGATCCTGGTCGGCTCGTCCATGGGCGGTTGGATCATGTTGCTGGCCGCCGCGGCGCGGCCGGATCGGATCGCGGGGCTGGTCGGCGTGGCCGCCGCGCCCGACTTCACCGAAACCCTCATGTGGCAACGGTTTTCTCCCGAGATTCGGGCCACCATGGAACGCGACGGCGTCTACTACGAACCCAGCGAGTACAACCCCGAGCCCTACGCCATCACCATGGAACTGATCGTCGAGGGGCGGAATCACCTGTTGATGGACGCGCCGATCCCGATCTCCTGTCCCGTGCGGCTGATTCACGGTACCGCCGATCCGGACGTGCCCTGGAAGCTATCCCTGGACCTGACCGACCGGCTCGCTTCGGCCGACGTCGAGGTCACCCTGGTCAAGGGCGGCGGCCACCGCCTGTCCGAACCCGGGGATCTGGCCCGCCTGACCGCCGCGGTCGCCGCCCTAAGCGCCCAGCTTTCGGCCTGATTTTTCAGTTATCGTCCGCGGGTTTGGTCCAGGGCACGGCCTCGCCAGCACGCCCGATTCAGCGGATGTAGCCCAGGCTCTCCAGCTTGACCAGGATGCGGTGCGCCGCCAGCTCGGCGGACAAATCCTGGGTGTCGATCACGACTTCCGCGCGTTCCGGCACCTCGTAGGGATCGTCGACGCCGGTAAAGCCCTTGATCAGTCCGGCGCGCGCCTTGGCGTAGTTGCCCTTGCGGTCGCGCGCCTCGCAGACCTCGATCGGTGTCGAAACATAGACTTCGACGAAGCCGCCGGCGGCCTCCACACTATCGCGGACTTGGCGCCGGGTCGCGCGATAGGGCGCGATCGGCGCGCAGATGGCGATACCGCCGGCCTTGGCGATCTCGGCGGCGACGAAGCCGATGCGCAGGATATTGAGGTTGCGATGCTCCTTGGAAAATCCGAGCTCGCTGGACAGGTTCTTGCGCACGATGTCGCCATCCAGAAGTGTGATTTTTCGCGTGCCGCTCTCGAGCAGCTTGACCATCAGAGCGTTCGCGACCGTGGATTTTCCGGCCCCCGAAAGGCCGGTGAAAAAAACCGCAAAGCCTTGCCGGTGCCGCGGCGGAAAGGCTCTCTCGAGTTCGGCGACGACCTCCGGGAAGGAGTACCACTCCGGGATCTCCAGGCCCGCGTCCAGCCGGCGGCGGAGTTCCGCGTCGGACAGCTGCCGGGCCTCCATGGCGGCCGGAATCTCGTCCTTCGGCAGGTACTGGGCCCGGTCCTCGACATAGGCCATGTCCTGGGCCGGCGCCATGGTGATGCCGAGCTCCTCCTGGTGCCGCGCGAACAGCTCCTGTGCGGCCTCCGGCGCATAGAAGGAGGCTTGTTCCGGCACCGGGTCCGGCGCGGCGTGATCGCGCCCGACGATCAAATGGGTGCAGCCGTAGTTCTTGCGGATGATGCCGTGCCACAACGCCTCCCGGGGTCCGGCCAGGCGAGTGGCCAGGTTGAGGGCGCTGAGCGCCGTGGTCTGCTCCGGGTACCTGGCGAGCAGGTGCTCGTAGCAGCGCATGCGCGTGAAGCGGTCCGGGTCGCCCGGCCCGTTCGCCCCCAGGACCGGGTGGATCAGCAGGTTGGCCTCGCAGTCCCGCGCCGCGCGGCTGGTCAGTTCCTGCTCGGCGCGATGCATGGGCTTGCGGGTGTGAAATGCAACGACCTTGCGCCAATCCAGCTTCCGGAAGCGCGCGCGCAGCTCGGCGGGCGATTCGCGATATAGCTTGAAGTCGTAATGGTGTTGCGGCTCGACGCCGTGCAGCCGGCCACCGAGGTAGACCGCGCCGCGCCGATTCAGCAGGGCGTCGACGCCCGGATGCGCCTCGTCCCCGGTGCCGAACACCGCGGCCGCCTCCTGGGCCTTGTCCGGGGTCCAAATGTCCCGGACTTCCATGGTCGCGAGCAATACCCCCTCCGGATCCCGGAGCGCGATGGTATCGCCCGCGCCGACCGTCTCGGCGAATCCGGCGTCGACGTCGAGCGTGACCGGAATCGGCCACAGCAGGCCCGACGGCAGGCGCATGTCTTCGAGGACACGCGCGTATTCCTCCCGGGTGTTGAAGCCCTCGAGCGGCGAAAACGCGCCGTTCAAGATCAGCTCGAGATCGCACAGCTGGCGCCCGTTCAAGTCCCAGGACTTGAGCTCCAGCGCCGCGTGCTTGGCCTCGTCGATGGCCGCTTCGTCGAGAAAGAGGTCTTTGAGAACGCCGCCGTGCGGCTCCTTGAAGGCACCCATGATCGTAACGAAGCTCCCGCTCGGCCGGCGAGGGACTCGCCGGGTTGTCTTCGACGCAAGAGTTAACCCCTTGTGCGGGCGGATTCAACGGCAAGTGTCGCGGGGGCCCTGCCGGGTTCCCTGCCGGGTTCCCTGCCGGGGGCCGGTGCCGGGGGCCGGGCAGCGGCCCCGGCGCGCCCGAGATTTGACATATATACCAACTGAGATATGTTTCATGCTTACAAGGGAGCACCCCTCCGGGATGCGGGTCGAGCGAAGCTGTCGTGCGCTTTCGGCGCGGTCGCCGCCAGCCCGAAATGGAGGTCGTAATAAGCCCCGATAAGGACGTGTGAGGGAGGGAACGTTGCGCCATTTACGCCCGCTATCCATGGCCCTGACGGCCATCGCGGTGAGCTTCGGCCTCGTGCTCGGGGCCGGTGCCCAGGCCGAAGAACTGGTCAAATTCGAGATCGTCGACGGCGATAGGATCGATCAATCCTTGACCGGCCAGGTGGGCGATCCGGCGAACGGCCGCAAGATCGCCATCAACCGCAAGCTCGGCAATTGCCTGGCATGCCACGTCTTGCCGATCCCCGAGCAGCCGTTCCACGGCGAGGTCGGACCCGACTTGTCCGGGGTCGGCGGCAATCTGAGCGAGGGCGCGATAAGGCTCCGGATCGTCAACCCCAAGGTCGTCAACCCGGACACCATCATGCCGGCGTTCTACCGCAACGACGGCTTCGAACGGGTGCTGAAGAAGTTCCAGGGCAAGGCGATGCTGAGCGCCCAGCAGGTCGAGGACGTTGTGGCCTATATGATGACTCTGAAGGGCAACTGACGGTGACGTCGGGCCGGATCGCCGCCCCACAAGCCGCACCCGGTTCGCTTCGAAACCCAACATCGCGAAAGCAAGAGAAACACCCATGACCCAGATCAACACCCCCCACGACCCGCAACGGCGCCGTCTTCTGGTCGGCCTCGGCGCCGGTGGATTGGCCGTCATCGGGATGACGCTGGTGCCGCGCGCGGTGCTCGCGGATGCCGATTCGATGGCCGCGGCGATCAAGGAACGCATCGGCGACGCGGTCATGCAGGACGGGCGCATCGGCCTGGAGCTGCCGCAGATCGCGGAGAACGGCAACACCGTTCCGATCTCCTTCGAGGTCGACAGCCCGATGTCGGAAAGCGACTACGTCAAGGCGGTGCATGTCTTCGCGGAGAAAAACCCGCTGCCGAACGTGGCGACGTTCCACTTCACGCCGCGTAGCGGCAAGGCGCGGGCTTCGACCCGCATGCGCTTGGCGAAGACACAAAACATCGTCGCCGTCGCGGAGATGAGCGACGGCAGCGTTTACATGGCCAAGACCGAGGTCAAGGTCACCATCGGCGGCTGCGGCGGCTGAGCGCGGGCAAGGGAGACGGCAAATGGCGAAAGTAAAGCCACGGGTAAAGGTGCCCAAGACGGCGGCCAAGGGCGAGATCATCGAGATCAAGACCCTTATCTCGCACAAGATGGAAAGCGGGCAACGCAAGGACAAGAAGACCGGCGAGAAAATCCCGCGCATGATCATCAACAAGTTCACCTGCACCTATAACGGCGTCGTGGTGTTCAGTGCGGACTGGCACGCGGCGATCTCGACCAACCCCTATATGGCGTTCAACACGGTGGCCACGGAAAGCGGCACCTTGGAGTTCACCTGGGTGGACGACGACGGTTCGACGTACAGCAAGTCGGCCAAAATCACGGTGCAGTGACGTAACGAGGCAAGGGAGGGACCGTCATGCGGTGGCGTCCGATAGCGGTGGTTCTGGCGTGCGGCTTGTTCATCGGCGCGGGTGGCGCGGCGAAGGCCCAGGAGGATGGCAAGCTGGCGACCTATAGTGTCGGCGATCTCCGCAGTGGCTACACCTATGCCAAGCCCGAAACCCAGGCGATCCAGGACGATGATTTCGAAAATCCGGGGTTTCTCTGGATCGACTATGGGGCGACGCTCTGGGACGACGTAAACGGCGAGGCCGGCAAGGCGTGTTCGAACTGCCACGCCGACGCCGAGGACACCATGAAGGGTGTCGGCGCCCGTTATCCCGTTTACAGCGCGGAATTGGGTAAGCCGATCAGCCTTGAGCAGCGCATCAACAAATGCCGGGTCGAGAATATGCAGGCGGAACCCTGGAAATGGGAATCGCGCGAGCTGTTGAGCGCGACCGCCTACGTGCGTCATCAGTCCCGCGGCATGCCGGTGCAGGTCCAGATCGACGGGCCCATGGCGCCGTTCTACGAGAACGGCAAAGCGTTCTACTTCCAACGCCGCGGCCAGCTCGACATGGCCTGCTCGAGCTGTCACGTGGACAACCCGGGCAACATGATCCGCGCTAACCTGCTGACCCAGGGACAGTCCAACGGTTTCCCGCTCTACCGTCTGAAGTGGAATGGGGTCGGTTCGATTCACCGCCGGTTCCGCGGCTGCAACAAGCAGGTGCGCGCGACGCCCTACGGCTACGGCTCCGACGAATACGTCAACCTGGAGCTGTTCGTAAACAGCCGCGGCAACGACCTGTTGGTGGAGACCCCGGCAGTTCGCAACTGACGAAGCTTGGCTTCGGCGGTCTGGCGCCAGCGGTAGAATTCGGGGGGTGCGCGGCGCGCGCCCCCCGTTTGTTGCCAACCGTCCGTCGAGAGCCTGTCTCGGGGAGTGGATCGAGTTATGATCAGCCGGCGTGACCTGATTCAGCTGGCCGCCGCGACCGCGGCACTTCCGGGTGTGTTCGCCGGCGCGTCCTCGGGGATGAACCGGGCGCTGGCACAACAGAAAATTACACAGGAAGAGCTGCTGCGTTTCGAGCCGCTCGGCCAGGTCACCCTGCTGCATTTCGCCGACATTCACGCCCAGCTCGTGCCGCTGTTTTTCCGCGAACCCTCGGTCAACCTGGGGGTCGGCGCGGCGCGCGGCCAACCGCCCCACCTCACCGGCGGCGATTTCCTGCGCGAGTTCGGGATCGCGGCCGGCACCGCCGAGGCCCACGCGCTCAGTTCCGAAAACTACGCGGCGCTGGCCCGGTCCTACGGCAAGGTCGGCGGCGTCGACCGCCTGGCGACCCTGATCGGGGCGATCCGCGCCGAGCGGCCGGGCAAGACCCTGTTGCTCGACGGCGGCGATACCTGGCAGGGCTCCTACACGTCGCTCGCGACCCGGGGCGCGGACATGGTCGAGGTCATGAACGCGCTCGGCGTCGAGGCCATGACCGCCCATTGGGACTTCACCTACGGCACCGAGCGGGTCGAGGAGCTGATCGGCGAACTCGCATTTCCGTTTCTGGCCGGCAATGTGCGCGACACCGAGTGGGACGAGGAGGTCTTCGACGCGGTCGCCACCTTCGAGCGCGGCGGCGTCAAGATCGCGGTGATCGGCCAGGCCTTCCCCTATACGCCGGTCGCCAATCCGCGCTACTTGATCCCGAACTGGTCGTTCGGCATCCGGGAGAAGCTGATCCGCAAGCGCGTCGAGCAAGCCCGCGCGGAAGGTGCCGGGCTGGTGGTGCTGCTCAGCCACAACGGTTTCGATACCGACCGCAAGCTGGCGAGCCGGGTCCCGGGCATCGACGTGCTGTTGAGCGCCCATACCCACGACGCGGTGCCGGTCGCGCTTGAAATCGACGGCACGATCATGATTTCCTCGGGCTCGCACGGAAAATTCCTGTCGCGGCTGGACCTCGATGTCAGGGACGGCCGCGTCGCCGGCTACCGTTTCCGGCTGATCCCGGTGCTGTCGGATGCGATCGCGCCGGACCCGGAGATGGCGGCCCTGATCGGAAAGATCCGCGCGCCCTTCGACACCGAACTCGGCCGCGTGCTCGGCCGCACCGAGAGCCTTCTGTACCGGCGCGGCAACTTCAACGGCACCTTCGACGATCTGATCTGCCGGGCCTTGATCGAGGAGCGCGACGCCGAGATCGCGCTTTCGCCGGGCTTCCGCTGGGGCGCCACTGTGCTGCCGGGCCAGGATATCACGGTCGAGGACGTCTACTCCCAGACCGCCATCACCTATCCCAATGCCTATCGGAGCGAATTCACCGGCGCCTTCCTCAAGGAGATTCTCGAGGACGTCGCCGACAACCTGTTCAATCCCGATCCCTACTATCAGCAGGGCGGCGATATGGTGCGGGTCGGCGGCATGGCCTACGCCATCGACATCGCCAAGCCGATCGGCCAGCGCATCTCCGATATGACGCTGCTAAGGTCCGGCAAGCCGATCGAGGCGGACCGGAGCTACGTGGTTTCCGGCTGGGCCTCGGTCAACGAGGGAACCGAGGGGCCGCCGGTCTACGACCTGCTCGCCCGTCACATCGAACGCCACCGGGTGGTCGATATTCCCGAGAACCAAACGGTTAGGGTGGTAAATTCCTGAGAGGTAATACCAAAGGTCATGACTAAGGATCATTGGTATTAGATAACGGATGAGTGAGTTCGACATCTCTTACGGCGGCGCCTTTATCGCCGGCTTGCTCAGCTTCCTCTCGCCCTGCGTGCTGCCGCTGGTGCCGCCCTACCTCTGCTATCTGGGCGGCATGACCGTCGAACAATTGGCCGAGGAGCAGGCGGCGAAGACGGCCGCCTCGCGGCGCGTGATTTTGGCCGCGCTGGCCTTCGTGTTGGGCTTTTCCACGGTGTTCGTCTCGCTCGGCGCCACGGCGACCGTCATCGGCCAGTTCGTTGCCCAGCACCTGGACGTCCTGGCCAAGATCGCCGGCGCCGTGATTATTGTGCTTGGGCTGCATTTTCTAGGCGTATTCCGCATCGCGCTGTTGTTCCGCGAGGCGCGGTTTCACATCGAGAGCAAGCCGGCCGGCCTCGCCGGCGCCTATGTGGTCGGACTCGCCTTCGCCTTCGGCTGGACCCCTTGCGTCGGGCCGGTGCTGGCCGCCGTATTGTTCGTGGCCGGCAGCGAGGAAACGATCTGGCAGGGCACCTCCCTGCTGGCCCTTTACTCGGCCGGGCTCGGCGTTCCGTTCCTGGCCGCCGCCTTCGCCGCCGGACCCTTTCTCAATTTCATGCGCCGTTTCCGCGGCGGCGTGGCGGTCGTCGAGCGAGTGCTGGGCGCCGCCCTGGTGGTCACCGGCATCCTGTTCATCACCGGATCCATGAGCGAGATCGCATTCTGGATTCTGGACACCTTCCCCAGCCTCGGCAAGATCGGTTAGCCATCGCCGGTCACGGCTGGTACCAATGATCGCCAGTAGCTAGGGAAAATCGCGCCCGATGGAAGACCTGCCCATCACCACGATCGTCGCCGGCCTGGGATTCGGTCTCGGCCTGATATTCGGCGTCACCGTCCAGCGCACCAATTTCTGCACCATGGGCTCGATCTCGGACATCGTATTGATGGGCGATTGGAACCGCTTCCGCGCTTGGATGCTGGCGGTTGCGGTCGCGATCTTGGGCAGCCAAGCCCTGCATGCGAGCGAGACCGTCGACCTCGGCGAAACGATCTACCTGACCACCAACCTCGGTTGGCTCGGGGCGATCCTCGGCGGGCTCGCGTTCGGCTTCGGCATGACCATGGCCGGCGGCTGCGGCAGCAAGACCCTGGTCCGGATCGGCGGCGGCAATCTCAAGTCGGTGGTCGCGGTCTTGTTCATGGGCATCTTCGCCTACATGACCCTGCGCGGCCTGACCGGCCTGGCCCGGATCGAAATCGAGAACGCGAGCAACCTCGACCTGGAAGCCCTGGGTTTGGCGACCCAGGGGATTCCCGACATCCTGGTCGCGCTCCTCGGCCTGCCCGAGGCGGTGGCGCGCGCCGCGGTCGTGCTGGTCCTGGCCGGCGGCTTGCTGTGGTTTTGCTTCGGAAACGCCGCGTTCCGCGCCTCGCGGCGCGACATCGCCGCCGGGCTAATCCTCGGCGCCTTGGTGCCGGCCGGTCTGTACGCCACCGGGGTCATCGGCTACGACGAGTTCGAACCCCTGCCGCTGACCTCCTATACCTTCGTCGCGCCGGTCGGCAACGCGATCCAATATCTCATGACCTTCACCGGTTCGACCATCGACTTCGGCATCGCCACCGTCGGCGGCGTTATCGCCGGCGCCTTCCTCGCGGCCAAGGCGAGCGGCCGGTTCCGGTTCGAGTCCTTCATGGCGGCCGGCGACATGCTGCGCCACATGATCGGCGGCGCTCTGATGGGCATGGGCGGGATCATGGCGCTGGGCTGCACCATCGGGCAGGGATTGACCGGGATGTCGACGCTCGCGCTCGGCTCGGTGATCGCACTCGCCTCGATCGTGGCCGGCGGCGTGTTCGGCATGAAGTATCTTGAGGAAGGCAGCTTGGGCGGGGCCTTCAGAGCGATTATAGCGCGCGGCTGAGCGGGCCGGTGCCGGTTCCGCGCGAGCGGAACCTGTAAGAGAAACCCCCGCCTACCAGATATTGACCTCGACGCCCTGGGCGCGCAGGCGGTCGCCCTTGGCCTGCAGATACTTCTGGAAGTGCTGGCGCTCGTAGGCGCTGTCCTTGACGTATTCGAACATGGTCAGGAAGTGAAACGGCTTGAAATAGCCGGGCATTCGGATGACCTCGGCTTGGGCGCCGGTCTTGCCCTCGACCTTGGCCACGCTCTCGGCGAAGAACATGATAGTTGGGGTGAACACGATACCCCACTTGAGCGCTAAGGTGCGCTCCTCCAGGGCTTCGCCGTCGAAGTCGGTGACCTCGCGCGAACCAAATAGATCGAGCTGCAGGACCGCGAAGTTGTCCTGGACGTACTGATTGATCTCGGGCCGGGCGAAGTTGACCATGTGGGTCTCCCGGCAATACGGGCAGCCGCGCTGCTCCCACATCACGACGAAGCGCTTGCCCGCCTCGGCCGCCTCGGCCAGATCCTCCTTGAGGTCCAGGAAGGAGTTCAAGAACCACGGCTGGTGATACATGCCATCCTCGCCCAGGATCGGTTCGATGCGCTCGGAAGCCGCGTTCGCGATCCGGCCCGAAATCCCGGTCGCGAGCCCGGCCGCCAGCGCCGCCATCCCGAACTGCCGCCTGTCCAACATGGTCCGGTCCTCCTCCGGCTGAAGGCCTCCGAGTCCTAACCCGTCGAGCCAGCGAAATCAGCCGCCACCCTTGTACATCGGGTCGGTCTCGGGCACCATCGGGGCCATAAATTCAGCGCCACGCAAGTGTTCGCAAATACTACTCTTGGGGAGTGGAGTTGTCCATGTCCGGCCGATACCGGCGCCCGATTGAGCCGCTGGCGTCCACGGCGCTGATGGCGCTGGCCTTGCTGGTCGCAACGATCTGGGGCGCTCCAGGGAACGCACAAGCGGCGGAGTTGGTCATGTTCGAGGCCCAGGGCTGCAGCTGGTGCGAAGTCTGGGACGCGGAAATCGGAGCCGTCTACCACAAGACCGAGGAGGGCCGCGCCGCGCCCCTGCGCCGGGTCGATATCGACGAACCGCGCCCGCCCGGCCTCGAGGCACTGCGGGGCGTCGTCTACACGCCCACATTCGTATTGTTGGACGCCGGCCGCGAGGTCGGGCGCATTCTCGGTTATCCGGGCGAGGGGCACTTCTGGGGCCTGCTCGGCGAGTTGATCGAGCGGCTTCCGGCGCGGCCTGAATCGTAAAATCGAGGATAACTCGGCCACCGGTCGAACCCATGGATTGGCGCGCCTATTTTGTCGGGGGGATAGCCATGTTGAAAAGCGTTGCCGCCGCGACCGTCTTGGCGCTTGCGCTGGGCGGTGGATCGGCCAGGTCCGAGGAGGCCCTGGTCTCCTTCAAGGTGTTGAGTCCGGCGGTCGCGCTCGAGCTCGCCCAGGCCACGCTCGAAGCCTGCCGCAACCAGGGCTATCAGGTCGCGGTCGCGGTCGTCGACCGCTTCGGTACCACCCAGGTGATCCTGCGCGACCGCTACGCCGGCCCGCACACCCCCGAGACCGCGCGGCGCAAGGCCTGGACCGCGATCAGCTTCCGCACCGATACACTGGAGATGACCCGGCTGACCCAGGCCGGTCAGGAACAGTCCGGCGTGCGCCAAGTGACCGGCGCGCTGTTGATCGGCGGCGGCGTGCCGGTCGAGGCCGCCGGCTCCTTGGTCGCCGGGGTCGGGGTCTCCGGCGCGCCCGGCGGACCCGCGGACGACGCTTGCGCGCGCGTCGGCATCGAGGCGATCGAGGACAAGATCGCGTTCTGATCGGCACCGTGTCCCGCGGCAGGCGGGCGCTATCCGGTACGCCGGATCAGGAACGTGAAGACATCGCCCTCGGTCTTCGATTCCAGCAGCTCGTTGCCGGTCTGGCGGCAGAAGGCCTCGAAGTCGGCCACCGACCCGGGGTCGGTCGACAGCACCTGGAGAATGCCACCGCTCGGAACCTGACCGATGGCTTTCTTTGTTTTGAGGACCGGCAGCGGGCAGTTGAGTCCCTTGGTATCCAGGACATGATCGATTGTCGGTTCCATCTGGCTTCCACATGCTTTCTATTGCGGGGCGAACGGGTCGATGAAGCGGTGACAGTATTTTATTTTTGGCGAAAAAAATATACTGTCCGCTTTCCCCCACGTCTTTAGAGCCTGCCTGAACCCTTTTCCTTGCCGGACCCCGGGGGATATCTTGGTGCGCGGCGCGGGAACACGCAGG
>Ga0209987_10000479_pt1 | contig 20857 bp, 23 predicted proteins | sample N074metaG_FD_182134 | JGI IMG/M metagenome (GOLD analysis project Ga0209987, IMG submission 182134) | Deep subsurface microbial communities from Kermadec Trench to uncover new lineages of life (NeLLi) - N074 metaG (SPAdes) (version 2) | ecosystem: Environmental > Aquatic > Marine > Ocean trench...
CCAAATGGCGCGTGACCGCTGGCGCCTGACCGCTGGCGCCTGAGCTGAATCAATCTCCAAGGAGCGTACGATAATGAGCCGGTCCCTCAACAAGGTCATGCTCATCGGGAACGTGGGAAGCGAGCCTGACATCCGAGCCACCTCCTCGGGTACCCAAGTAGCAAAGGTGTCCCTGGCCACGAACCGCCAGTGGAAGGACGGCTCGGGGCAGCAGAAGGAGAAGACCGAGTGGCACCGCCTGACGTTCTTCGGCCGCCTCGTCGACATCGTCGATCAATGGGTAAAAAAGGGTGACCGGCTCTACGTCGAAGGGCGAATCGAATACTCCGAGTCCGAAACTGATGGCCAGAAGAAATACTGGACCGATATCATCGTTGCCGAGATGGTGATGCTCGGGTCGACCTCGGGTGGAGGTGAAGGTGAAGGTGGCCGCGGCGGCGGTTTTCAGAGTGATCCCAGCGCGGCACCGGCCCCGCCTATCTCCGAACCGGACGACGATCTGCCGTTCTGATTAGTGGGCGCGCCTACGCATCGGGTGCCTACGCATCGGGTGCCTACCCATCGGGTACATCGTCCAACTCGCTCTCCCAAAGACCGAGGAGCTGCTCGTCGTATCGAGTCGGGTCCCGCTTGTATTCATCGGCCCACTGTTCGAACGTGGGAAGCGTGAGGCGTTGAGCGACGCCCTCGGTGGCCAAACGCACCATCTGTTCGTAGGAAGGCTCACTCTTCCCACCACCCACGCGATGCGCCTCCTGTGCAAGGACGTAGATTTCGTCGGGAGAGAGCAGGACTAGATGCCCAGCGATTTGAGAGGAGCAGTAGTCCAGATACTTCGCCCTGAGTACGCGCTCCGCCCTATCACGGTTTCCTTCAGGGGACTCCTTCGGCCGGGCATCGCTCATACATCCCTCGCAGCACTGTCCACGCGCACGCGGCACGCCGGCCTTCGGCGTGCAAGTGCCAGCCTAATTGCCCTTAGTTTTTATTGGGGTGCCGAGAGAGTCAAGCCCCTTAGGTGGCGGGTGGGGCGGAGTAATCGACGGAGGCTTGGTCCTGATTGCGATCGCGTAACTGGTGATAGATGGACCGGCGGGTGAGACCATAGAGCACGACCCGGCTCAAAAACTCCGGATCCACCTTCTGCACTTCTTCGGCTTGTTCTGCAATGTCATGGGGAAGTAACACTGTGATTTGTACAGATCGGGTCTCCCACATGGGCACACTTCTCCCCAGTTTTTCGGTGGTTCGAAAATTCACGAAATGACCCGACGGGGTCGATCCTACCATCGTGATTTTCGAAAGTGTCATGGAAAAGCAACGATGTCGAGGCGAACCCATAGTACAGGTGATTTGCGGCCGGCGCAAGCCTTCGATCGAAATTGTCGTGTGCCCAACGAAATTTCGTAACTCATTGTACAACAACTACTTATAAATTCGGTCTTCGGCCCGAAATCAATTGTTCCTCAACCCCCAAAGCGCCACATAGTTAGTGTGTTCCAAGGAGTGAAATTCAACTCTGATGGGAACTTACGAGAACCAATTCCGCAAAAATTGTCTCTTTTGCCGAGAGTGTTTTTTACGAAAAACTGGGGTTAAGGCAGGGTCGAGCGCAGAAATGCGCTTAGGGTAGGCGCAGTGAAGGAAATGAAGCGATCCCTAAGGTCTTGGAGGTTGTCTTCGCGGAAGATCTCGCCGGTCCGAAAATGGCCCTCTTCGCCGTCACGCTGGAACCGAATGAGCCCCCTCCATGCATCTCCACCTCGGTAGACCTCAAGCGTTCCGTGCCACGGCTCCGCATCGTGCTCAAGTCGCCTGAACTCGACCGCGATGGGCTCCATCGGCTCAGTCAGTGGCGAAAATCCCAATCCCGCACTCACGTGGGCTAGGCGATGGTTTTCATTGTCCAGGAGCCAGACTTCGAAGGGTGGCAGCGGTAACACGTCACGGCAGAAAAGGCGCAGGGTGGACATCGGATCTTGGGATTCGTGGAGCCCCCTCGTCGTGGCCCAAGTCCTTGCGCGCCGGTAGAGCGGCCTCACCGCCTCACGCGGGATGATCCCCAAAAGAAGGGATACCTGTTGCCGGCAATATTCCTCGTAGCGTCCTTTCAGTGCCGCCACATTGATCGGTGAACCATCGCGATCGGCCCAATCAACCGGCCTCCCTCGCCTGTCGAACTCCGGATTGAGGTTCATCGTGCAGTGGCCACGGAGCTGTACTCCTTCAACAGCCTTCTAATGGACGGTGTCACTGCCGGCCCTGAGACGGGTCTGGAGTGCCTCAGCTTTCGTTCGCCGCTCCCGGACATGGAGCTGGGAGAGTGTGTCTCGCGATCCGAAGGTCGTGAGATGCTGCTCGATCCCCTTGAAGCGTTCTGGCTCGAAGCGGGCCAACAGTCCCCCAAGGCCTCGCCTGATCGTTCGGAGCTCCTCACGGGTCTCGGCCAGACTGGCTGGGAATGAAAGCCGGACCTGGTAACAAACGGAGCCACCGTTGTGAGCCTCGCTGATACGCATTACGTCGCTGTGAGGGAACGCCGCAAGCACGCCGGCTTCGAGTGATGCGTCCGGCTCCGGCGAGGGTGTACTGAACACCAAGGAGTTTGAATCATAGTCGAGGTGTGCACGTGCGATCCGATGCTCACCCAGGACGATCCTTACTGCGGTACCCTCGTGAAAATCCAGGTCCCGGCATATGTCCCGGAAACCAATCCTGAGAAACGTGGGGCGGGTGAGCGGCCCGTATCCGAGCCGGCCAAGCAAGCTCAAGGCCATCTGGAACGAGTAGGTGCCGAGCCGTCGAGCCGCGTCCACATCCTCACCCCCTCGGGCCCTCTCGATGAGCAAACGACTGACGTGCTTCAGTGTCGGCTCATAGACCCAGTCGAGCACCACCAACTCCGAACTCAAGTCCAGAAGCTTCACGGCGGAGCTGCCCAGATCCAATACTTCAGCGGATGAAGCAAAGCGGCCCTCGAGCACGAGGGCGAGTCCGATGTCCTGGATACGCCCTCCGGGCGCATCCACCTCGTGAAGATCACGGTAGTGGACCACAGCCCTGGTCAGCGGAAGGTCACAGACACCGGGAACATCGGCCATAGCCTCTGGCCGGGCAGCGGAGTGAAGCGAGAAAGTCGTCCCCTCCATGTCTCTCCTTGCGGTCCGAATGGGCGGTCGATGTCTGCTTCGGCGGACCTCGAAGCGGCCCTCCGAGAGTATCCAGGCAAAAAATCCCGGCATTCCTGCCGGGGTTTTCCTGCATTACGAGCACCCCTTCAAAGGGCTTCGTAACGCGGCAATGCTCGTTCTCAACAATCCTGGTTGATCCACGATAACAATATGTTTACAGTTCTGGCAACCACGGGAAGTCTCAGACTCGAGCTCGCTATCACTGCCTCAACCGAACCGGCGATTTGACGGAACACGCGCTCATCGACCGATCCCGCCGGCGATCGCTCGGGTTTCTGGACTGGGAGCAGGAAACCTGGTCTTGTTTTCTCGTGACCTTTGTCGGTCGGGATGGCCAGTGGCACGGACATCTCATGTTCCGCCCGCAGGACAGCGATGGAGAACCAGACGAGGTACGGACCGCCGATATCTTCATCGAGGCGTCCGAGGCGGAGATCGATCATAAGGCCCGTGGACTCGGCCGGCCGCTCTTCCGAGCGTTGCTCTCCTCGGCCATGCACACGAGGCGAGGAGACGAGGCCTGCCAATCTCCCAAGACCCGTCGTTGGTTCAAGAAGCTGCTGCTGAAGAACTCGAAGAAACTCTCAGCGTCCGCCGAGGAGCAGCTGGATGACGCCGAAGGGATGTTGGACACATCAAAACTCCGGTCTCTCTACCAATCCTATCGGCTCGATCAGGTGTGCCACTTCATCGCCCTCGTAGACCCCGAGTGCTTCGAGGTAACCGTCGACTCGATTCTGGAGGGCCGACGAGTCGATTTCGGCGCCAAGGATCGATTGCAGCTGGGCATGCTGGTCATCGAGTACATCGAGGCGCATATTCCCATGCCACCTTTCGAGGTGTGGGTCGAGGACTTCCTCGCCCACCGGGAGGAGTACGTGCTCTACACGCACACCCTCCACCGTGAACGGAGACTTCCCTGATGCGGCCGTAGCTACTATTTTTGAAGTCTTGGTCGGACATGTAGTCTTCGGTTCTATTTGGGTTCGATCGTACAGTGAGGGGGTCGTCGTCCTTTGGAAGTAACGATTCAAGACAACGAGAGCCTCGAGCGGGCGCTCCGCCGTTTCAAGCGGAAGGTGCAGCGGTCGGGTCTCTACTCGGAGCTACGGAAGCGTCGCTTCTACGAAAAGCCAAGCGCCCAGCGGAAACGGAAGCGTGAGGCGGCCATTCGACGTGAACGCCGTCGTCAGCGCCGGGGCAAGGTCTAGCCGACCCCCGTTATTCCCCCCCCAAAAAAGTGTTGCTGTTCGAGGCGATCCGTCTGAGAAGCGGAGGCGGCCCACTAGTCCACCTTGGAACCGGTGATCTCGACCCGTAACCTCCTGGCCTGATCCATGACCCACCTGCGCCAGGATGCCGGTGGCGGCGCGAGGTCCTCACCTTGCTCCAACCGATCAAGCAACCCATCGATTTCCTGCTGAACCTCTTCCCGCGCTCGCCGGGAATAGCGACCGGTAATCCGCGCCGTGACAGCAGCAATCACAACAGCCGATAGACCGCCCGATATCAACGCCGCCGCCACTGGGAGCCCCAACAACACGGCTAGCCCCGTCACACCGAAGGCCGTACCACCTCCGAGCACCAGGCCGCCAAGCCCCGCACCCACCGTGTAGGAGCCTCGTATGTCGGGATCCACCCGAATTTCGATTAGGGTGTTCTTGGCATCCACCTCCTCCAGATGGACCTCGATTTCCTTCGCGGCGGCCCAATGGGCCCGCCGAGATAACGAAGCTCCGGCCCGGGCAAAGTGCGAAATCCAATCCACGGCCGGGCGGTAGAGCAACAGACCCGTTCCCTGGCGAACGACCTCGAGCAGATTCCCGGCCACAAGGAACTCGTCTAATGTGTGCCGAAGATCCTCCTTGGAAACCTGTACGACCCTCGATCCCCGGACCTGTCGAGCGCCGAACCAACGATCGATGATGCCCGTGGGATTCTCACCCGAACGCATCTCGGCCAGGGCTCGCCTGATGTGTTTATGCGGAAGGCCGACCTCACTCGCGATCCGGAATACCTCGGCTTCGTCGAGTGTGCTCTGGCCGTCGTAAGGATCTGAAACGGCCAGTTCCGAAGCCCGCTTCATCACGACCTCGAACTCCTCACGTGTCAGACTCTTCGACCTATCTTCGCCCATCGTGTCGCCGCTCCCGTGCCCGCAACGGTGCTTTACCCAACGGTGCTTTACTACGAACAGTACGCGCCTACAGGGCCTCCACGATCACTGCGCCACCCTGCCCCCCACCGATACACGCTGCCCCGAGGCCGTACCGTCCACCCCTGCGCCTCAGTTCGTGGAGAAGATGGATCGTGATGCGCGCCCCGGATGCTGCGAGAGGGTGGGTGATCGCGATGGCCCCCCCATTCACATTGGTGATCGCCGGATCGAGTCCGAGTTCCTTCTCGACCGCCATGTATTGGGCCGCAAACGCCTCGTTCACCTCCACGAGGTCCATATCGTCCAATGTCAAACCCGCGTTTTCGAGAGCCAGGCGGGAGGCGGGCGCCGGCCCAATGCCCATGATCCGCGGCTCAACACCCACGAATCCCCATGACACGATGCGGCCGAGTGGCTCGATCCCTTCTTGATCGGCCCATTCCGCCGCAGCGAGCAGAGCGCTCACTGCCCCGTCGCCGATCCCGCTGGCATTACCCGCGGTCACCAGACCATCCTTCTTGAAGAATGGCCGAAGGCCGCTCAGCACTTCCAGCGTCGTGTCGGGCCGTATGTGTTCGTCGTGCGCGAACTCCTGCCCCCCTTTTCGGCCCTCGATCATGATCGGAGCGATCTCGGCCGCGAAGTAACCGCCGTCCCACGCCGCCTTCGCACGCTCCTGGCTGCGGAACGCAACTTGATCGGCTTCTTCACGTGTGACGTCGTAACGCCCCGCCAACTCTTCCGCGGTCTGGGCCATCGTCACGTCGCAGTTGGAGTCCCTGAGGGCCTCCCAAAGCAGATCTTCGAATCCCGCCCCGGCTGGCCCTAGCCGAAGCTGTCCCCAACGCGCGCCGCGTATGACGTGGGGCGCCTGACTCATGGACTCCGAACCGCCGCATAACGTCAGCTGGGCGCCGCCAAGAAGAATCTCCTTGGCTCCCTGGACGATCGCCTCGAACCCAGACCCACACAGCCTGTTAACGGTCAGCGCAGGGCTTTCTTGGGAGACCCCGGACCGCAGTGCGACGTGGCGGGCGAGGTAGATCGCGTCCGAAGAGGTCTGCAGCGCGTTTCCGAAGAACGTATGATCGATCTTTTCCGGGGCCACGCCCGCAGCTTCGATCGCAGCGACGCTCGAGAAAACCGCGAGATCTGTCGCGGTGAAGCTCTTCAGGCTTCCACCGAAGGTTCCGAACGGAGTCCTCTTTCCCGAGAGAACGACGATGTCCTTGGCTTGTCCTTGCGTTCCCATCTAGGAATCCCGTTGAAAGGAGTACAGTGGGCCGCCACCAACGCTAGTGCACGGTACCCGGGATGCCCCACGGCCTCAGATCAAGAGCGTGCAAGAAGCCGTGGGTCGTATAACTATGGATCTACCGAGATCTCCCGCACGGTTATGCTGCCAAAAACAGGGTCGCCATGGCTTGTGCTCGAGAAAACGTACCGACCCGCGGGCGCGTCTCGGAAATCGACGAGGAATCGACTCCCGCGCGTGAGCAGCGGCGGGCCCTCGAGCTGGCCGGTGTCGGCCAGGTAAACAAGGGCCTCAGGCGAAAGAGAGTCGGGCACGAAGGACACCGTGTGTACACGGCGGTCGAGCGATACGAACTGGACCCATTCCCCGAGCTCGATCTCCAGGTGGGGCGGGACGACATGCTCCACGTCTCGGCCTCCGGAGAGCTGAACGACCTGAGCAAGGGCGGCGATCTCCGAGTGAAGATCCGTGCTGGCCTCCCCAACTTCCTCGGGGCGGGTCTTGGTCTCGATCCCACATCCTACCACCACCAGGCAGGCGAGAGCCCCTATCCATCTAACCACGTACATCGGCCCCACAGGAGACACAGAAATGCCACGTGGCCTCCATCGCCTCGCCACACTGGCGACACGGAGATGGGCGAAGGTCGCTGCCACAGAAAGGACAGAAATGGACGGAGTCGCGCACTGGAAGGGCCTCACGGCACCAGTGACACACCTTCAAGACATCGCTTGGTTCGGCGTCCGTCGAAACTGGACCGTCGGGTGCCGGCTCCTCAAATGACTCCAGAGGCGGCATAGCCGCCCTAGGCGTCGTAGAGATCGTCTCAATGTGGCCCACCACGCCATCCTCATCGGAGCTTCCGGGCTCCCCCCTCAAGAGCTCCACAGGTTCGGCTTCGTCCGGTGTTGCGGCGGCCGGGTCGGCTGGCCCACTGTCTCCCACCTCGGCGGCTTCTTGGAGCGTTTCCTCAGGGGCCTTCCACTCGCCCGCGGCCTCCAGCTCCATCTCCATCTCTACCTCTACCTCTACCGATCCCGTTGAGTCCTCTTCCGGACTGATCGTGTCCGCCTCCGACACCTCGGAGGTTCCTACTTCGGGCCCGGAGCCAGCGCCCAAGGGCACTCGCCCGGGATGCAAACGGACGTCCACTGCTGCAAATTCACGGAATAGAGCCGTGTTTGGATTCGGACCGGCGAGTTCCGCCTGGATCTCTTGGCGGGCAACACCGGAGTCGAGTAGGAGACAGTCTCCCTCGCCAGAGAGCATCCGCAAGAGGGCTTCCTCGTAGTCCCCGTTCATCTCGACCCCAATCAAAGCCCTGTGGGATCGATAAGGAACGAGGTCCTGATAGATCTCCGCGACCGTAAACGGACCAGTCAGGTACTCCGGACGCGTAACCGTGATCTCCTGTACGAGCGTCTCAATGAAACGCTCCAGAACATCTCGAGATCGCGACATCAGCCTTCTAGTCTTCGAGATATACGACGCCGACCCGGATGGCGGCCTCGAGGAAGCTCTCGGGATCGGAAAAGGGAATCTCGACCCCGAGCTGTTCGTGCCAGCGCTCCGCCAGCCGCCGCATGTACTGGGACAGAGATTCGTGGGAGAATCCCGCCTGATCTCTCATCTGCCGAACGATACCTTGCCATGTTCCGCGGAACAGGTGCCCATCGCCCATCCGGACCTCGTGCGACTCCGTTGCGCCCCTTCGTTCACCCCGCTCGAAGAGTTCGAGCTGACTCGGGTCGACGAGCGATCGCTCACTACCGTTGACCTGGGCTTCGACCTCGGCAAGTAAGCGGTCGATGGGATCATTCAGCGCTTCGAGCTCGTCCAAGCGCTCTTGCCAAGGCCTGATTCTCATGTCCCCGTCTTCCACGTTCCAGAGTGCTCGTTTGAGCTCGACGAGACGCCACACCGCCAATGCGTCCCACTGATCGAGTGGCGGGACACGCTCGAACTCACGGAGTGCTCCCTCCCAGTCTCCGCGATCATACAGGAGATGGCCAAGGTAGATTCTGGCCTCATGGAGATCGGGATCGAGGCGGAGGGACCTTCGGATCTGACGCCCAGCCCCTACCTCCTCGCCGAGCCGATGGAGTGCGTAGCCGAGCGACGCCGCAACCTCCGCGCTGTCCGGACGCGAGGCGGCAGCCTTCGCGAACACATCCCGGCTTTCCGCGTAGAGTCTTTCACGATAGAGCGCCCGCCCCATCGTGAGCATCAACTCGACGTCGTCCTCGAACCCCAGCGCGGCTACCCGCTCGAACAATGCTAGGGCAGCGTCGCGCTCCCCGAAGCGGAGGAGGGTCTCGCCAAGCCCGACCAGGGCGTCCTCATGCCCTTGATCGAGAACGAGCGCACGGTCGAAAGCCCTGCGCGCCCAGGCATACTCCTCCCGGGCGAGACGTGCGTAGCCCATCCCCACGCAGAGTTCAACCGCATTGGGATAAAGCGAGAGGCCCTCCTTCAGCATCTCGAGGGCCCCTTCGTAATCCCCACCGTTGTATAGCTGATGGGCCTTTTCGTCGTACTCCTCAGAGCTGAGGAACCCCTCTGCCATCGCGACAAAGCTCCTTAGGTTTAGAACGGCTGCACCGTTCTAGGCGGCAATGTAATGGACGCCGGTAGCGATCACCACCCTGACCCTCACCGGCCGCTACTTGGCCTTGGCATACCGCACACCACACCTCGGGCAAGCGAGATCGTGCCGTATTCGCGCCAGGAGTTGCCCTCGGTGCCGGGGGCATTCCGGGTCGCCCCCTTCATCGATCAGGTCCCGCACCTTCTTCCTCTCGAAGCGCGTGGCCTTGGGCACACTCATCCGGTACCGAAGCGACGACGACGTACACTCCAAGAAAACCGAACCGGACCCCTCAGCCTCGGCCTGAACCCCCAGGACCATCAGGAAGCCGCCGGACGGAGAAGGCAGACGCCCTCCGTCGTAATAGAGACACAGGAGGCTATCCTCATCCGCAAGCGTGAGGCGCTGCCCACTCTCCGCCGCCACACTCCGGTCGATACGGCCGCTGGTCATGAGCCGTCGCGACGCACACCGCACCGCGATTCTGTTTCTCGAGGGTCCCTCATAGAGGCGTCCGAGCCACCCTTTCGACAGGCGCTTACTCATCAGTCCCGCCAACTGGGGCGGCAACATACTATGCGTCCGAAGGGTGCGCCAGCACCCCTCGCACAGCGTGCCGCAGATGCCCTTCTTTCCCAATACTAAAGGAAAAAACAGCGGTAAAGCTCAGCGGTAAAGCTCAGCGGGAAAACTCAGCTTCCCGCCGTGGGATCGACAATGAGAGTTATGTGGGTAAGCCCCTGGGCGGCATTGGAGCCCCCATCCTAATCCTGCTTAGGCTCGGGGTCGGGACCCCGGCCAATGTGGTGTCGCAGAAGCTAGGACGTCGGAGAAGCTGGCTGGGCGGCGGCGGCCTCGGGCGCACCCGCAGCCTCGGGCGCATCCGCAGCCGTGGTCTCGGCCGTCGGTTCGGACACGATGGCAGCGGGCACATTGTTGATCGCCGGCTGACAGAACCTGATACCCACCGCATGGAGCTCGCGGAGGTCGGGATCCACTAGATCCGGATAACGTTCACCGATATAATCGATCGTCTCGGTCATCCACGTGGTTCGGTCGTCGTCCGTCGCGCTTAGCACGCCACATCGATTGATGTGGCTGAACAACTCGTCCCGAGCCTGCGCAAAAATCTTTTCTTTTGGCACTCACACCTCCCTGAATTCCTGTTGAACGGATAGAATATCCGGTCCAGATGTACTCGACGCTATCTTAGCCGTTGAAGCTAACTCATGCTCGATAATCGGCCAACGGGAGGGCGGGAGCCCGACGCCATAACGCTTGAGATTTTCCGCCACCTCTTTACTGCATTAACCGAAGAGATGGGCGCTGCGCTCCGGCGTGCCTCCTTTTCACCCAACATCAAAGAGCGTCGAGACTACTCATGCGCGCTCTTTTCGGCCGGCGGTGCGCCCATCGCGCTGGGGGACCATATGCCGGTCCACCTGGGCGCGATGCCGATGAGCGTGGAGTCTGCCCTCAGTGAACTCGGCCCGCTCGACACGGCAGACGTCGTCTGCCTGAACGATCCCTTCCGGGGCGGTACACATCTGCCCGACATCACTTTGATTTCGCCAGTCCACGACCCGGACCGCGGCACACCGCTTGGTTATGTGGCGTCGAGGGCCCATCACTCGGATGTCGGGGGGATGAGCCCGGGATCGATGCCACTCGCCCAGGAGATCTATCAGGAGGGTCTCCGCATCCCGCCCGTCTACCTCTACAGAGAAGGCGTACGGCAGGAGGGGGTCTGGAACCTCATATTGGCGAACGTCCGAACCCCGATCGAACGAAGCGGTGACCTCGACGCCCAGCTGGCCGCCCTACACGCGGGCGCGTCCCGGCTGTTGGAGATCGTCAAACGACGGGGCACCCAAGCGACGATGGCGGCCATGGACGCACTGGTCGCTTATGCGGACCGACTCGTGGAGGCTGGCCTCGCCCACATCGAGCCGGGTGAGTACGAGGCCGAGGACTTCATGGACGACGATGGATTCGGAACCGTGGACATCCCGATTCGTGTGAGGCTCGTCCGACACCGCGACGGTCTCGACGTCGACTTTACGGGGAGCAGCCCTCAGGTGAAAGGCGGAATCAACGCCGTCCGTGCCATCACCGACTCCGCCACGAGGTACACCGTACGCTGCGTCGTAGAGGCGCTCCTAGGTGAATCGCTCCCGGCCGGCGGCGGCTCCATGTCGGCGGTCCGGCTGATCCTTCCGGAAAACTCGGTGGTGAACGCCAGCCCTCCCGCAAGTGTTGCAGCGGGGAACGTCGAGACCAGCCAGCGGATCACCGATGTCCTCTTCCGGGCGTTCGCACGCGCTCTTCCGGACCTCATCCCGGCACTTTCCCAGGGCACGATGAACAACACGACCGTCGGAGGTGTGGATCCCAGGAACGGAGTCAATTTCGCCTACTACGAGACAGTTGGGGGGGGGATGGGTGCAGGTCCGACCGGGCATGGACTCTCCGGTGTTCACACCCATATGTCGAACTCCCTGAACACGCCAATCGAAGCTCTTGAACACGCCTATCCCTTCCGGATCACCCGGTATTCATTGAGGCGGAACAGTGGGGGTGCCGGATTCCACCGGGGCGGAGACGGTCTCCGCAGGGACTTACAGCTACTGTGCGAGGGAACCGTAACGCTCCTCTCTGAACGCCGGGTCCGACGGCCCTCGGGTACACGGGGCGGGCATGACGGAAGCCCCGGCCAAAACGTCCTCATCCGAAACGGTCATGAGGAGCCGCTTCCGGCGAAGGTTACGTTTCCCGCACAATTCGGCGATGTCGTCAGTATTCGTTCACCGGGCGGAGGAGGATGGGGCTCCGCTGAGGACCGCTGACCGTGATGGTTTTCTGAACGATGCGACTGCAACTGGCCCTTGTCTGCGACCACGCCGAACAAACCGCGGACGGCAAACTCGACATCCGCGGGGTCTTCAATGATCTCGCCGCTCCGGGGTTCCCAGCCAAGCACGACATGGTGCTGGTCATGGCTATGGAGTGGAACCGAGACGACATCGGCCATTTCGACTTCGACGTGGACGTGACCGGGCCGTCCGGCCAATCCACCATGACCATAAAGGGGCACTCGGTGGTGGACCGCCGCGACCCGGACAGCCCTCCCGCCCGCACGCAGATCGTCATGCCGCTTCGAGAGATCATCTTTCCTGAACCCGGGGCCTACCTTTTTCGGATCCGCATCAAGGGCCGGGATTACGAAGGCCCGTCCCTTTTCCTGATGGAACTGGGGCCTCCTGAGAGCTCCACGACGTGATCCGAACCGGCGCACCCGCGGGCAACGAACTTCGGGACGCCAGGGCCCAAGCCATCCGAGGCGACCGTGTATGTATCGTTCTCCTTTCGGGCATCGGGGACGTGGTTCACGGACTACCCGTCGCCTTGGCCCTCAAACGCGACCGGCCTTCCCGGAAGATCGTCTGGGTCGCTCAGCCCATACCCGCACAGGTCCTCGAACATCACCCGGCGGTGGACGAAGTAATCGTCTTTCGGCCGGAGAGAGGTCTCCGGGGTGTATACGATCTTTGGGGTACCTTTCGCGCCGGAGCTTCCTGCGATCTGACATTAAACATGCAGCGATACGCCAAGAGTATCTTCCCGGCATACCTCTCCGGCGCACCGGTGCGAATCGGCCTCGCGCCCTCGAGGACACGCGACGGGGTACGGCTTGTCAACACTGAGTACACAGCGGGAGGGGAGTGGCGGCACACGCAAGATCTGTTCTTGGAGTTCCTCGATGTTGTGGGTGTCGAGAGACCGGACCCCCTAGAGTGGGGGATCACCCTGTCGGAGGAGGAGGAGTCGGCAGCCGCAACTTTTTTTTCGGCCTCCGAGGGTGCGACGGTCGTCGGGTTGGCGTTGGGCACGGCCAGCCCGGCGAAGGATTGGCCAACAGAACGATACGTGTCGCTCGCACAAGCCCTGGAGGCCGAGTTCGGATTCGCTGTGGTTCTGTTGGGAGGGCCAGGGGAGGGGGAGCAGGCAACCGCGCGGGCCATTTTGTGTGATGGGGGAATCGCCGCGAGGTCGGCGATGTCCAGCTCTGTGCGGCAATTGATCTGGAGTATCCGAGGGTGTGATCTCGTAATAAGCCCGGACACCGGGGCCCTCCATATCGCCCACGCGATGGGCGTTCCCGTGATCGGGCTCTTCGGCCATACCAACCCATGGAGGGTCGGCCCCTACGAGCAATACCACGACCTGATCGTGGATCGATACACGGATCCCGGCGAGGGCCCAAGCCCGGCTCGGTATGGGCCCCGCCCCGGACGAATGCCGAGAATCGCGGTGACGGACGTCTTGGAACGTGTCGGCCGAGCCCGCGAGCGGTACGGAGTTGGGCACCACTGATGTCGCCCAAAGGATTTGAGCAGATCACGGTAGGGAACGCACAGATTCTTGCGCGGACCGAAGCCGTATCTTGGAGTCGCAAAGCGGTCGTAGCGTACGGATCCCTCTACGGAGCCGCACGCGATTCGGCTTGCCGGACGCTCCACGGGAGAGGTCCGGTCCCGGTCCTGACGAATCCGGAAGGGGCCGGGCCACCGTGGGTGGTTCGACGGTATTACCGGGGCGGGCTCATGAGAGCCTTCGGCGACCGTTTCCTTCGGACGGGAACACCTCGGAGTTTCGTCGAACTGGAGAACAGTGCCCGAATCGAGGAGTTGGGCTTCGCCACACCCCGAATCGTGGCTGCAGCGGTATATCCCAGGGGCGTTCTTTACCGGGCCGACCTGGTCACCGAGTTCGTGCCCCACGCTCGGACCCTCGCTGATGTACTGTTCGGGAACCACCACTCCTCGGATGGACGCACCGTCGGAGACGCGCGCCGGGAGGCCGTGGCTTGCACGGCCCACCTGATCACGCGCTTATCGAAGGCGGGCGTACATCACAGGGACCTGAACGCCGGGAACGTCCTCATTGCACGAGAAGCGCAACACGTCCATGCTATTCTCCTCGACCTGGATGGGTGCCGGGTGGCGGGGCCGACTGACCCCGTGGACGCCGGCATGCTTCGGCGCCGGCTAGCCCGTTCGATCCGTAAGCTCGACCGCACACATCAGCGGTCCCACGATGAAGGCGAGGGGCACCTGACCAACGACGAGACGAACCACCTGCTTGGCCTAGACGGGACATCATGACGGCCCCGGCGAACGGACCCGTCCGCAGTGTGTGCATCGTGATGCTGAGTGCCATCGGTGACACAGTCCACGTGCTCCCCGTGGTGAACGCGCTGAAGCGCGCCTGGCCGGACGTTCGTATTTCGTGGATCATCCAACCCACTCCCAAGGCGCTCGTCGAGGGGCACCCCGCTATTGACGAGCTCATCGTGTTCAAGAGGGGGAAGGGCGGATTACGATCCTGGACCAACTTCGCCGACCTCGGCCACTACGTACGAGGGCAACACTTCGATCTCGCCCTAGCGCTCCAGGTCTACCTCAAGGCCGGCATCATCGTCGGTATGCTCCCGGCGAAAAGAAAACTGGGCTTCGACACCGCACGCGCTCGCGACGGTAACTGGATCTTCACGAATGAGCGTATTCCTCCTCGAACCCCTCAACACGTGCAGACGCAGTATTTCGAGTTCCTGGACTATCTGGGCGTCGATCCCGAGCCCGTGGAATGGAACATCCCCATCTCGGACCAAGACCGTGAGGCCCAAGAATCATTCTTCTCAGAATTGGACAGGCCCGCCTGCTCCGTCGTGGTCGCCACGACCAAATCCAAGAAAAACTGGACCGCTGAGGGATACGCACGAATTCTGGAGGAGGTCGAGTCGGCGCACGGGCTCCAGCCCATTCTTGTGGGTGGACCTTCCAAGCTCGAACGGCAGATGGCGGACGAGATTCTCAGCTTGACCAAAGCCCATCCGATCGACGCCCTCGGGGACGACCTGCGCCGCCTCGTCTATCTCGTCGACGGCAGCGCCTTGACTATAAGCCCCGACACAGGACCTTTACATATCAGCCGTGCCCTCGAAACGCCGGTCGTCGGTATCTACGGGTATACGAATCCGAAACGCACGGGACCCTACCACCGTTACTACGACCTCGTGGTCGACGGTTATGCCGAGTTTGCAGGCGAGGAATATCCGATTTCTCTGGACCGGAGAAACGGCATGAAGCGAGTCACAGTCGAAATGGTTCTCGAGAAGGTGGACCTGGCCGTCCGTAACTACCTGTGATTCCGGAGTCGTGTCCCAGAGTTTCACCAGCAACACCTGTCCCAAACATGCGGAGCGAAGGTGACAATACACAACAGACCAGGATTCTGGCCCGTTGGAGCGGCCCTCCTTTTCTCCATTGCCGGCACGGCATGCGGAGCTGAGCCCGAGTCTCAATCTTCGCCTCCGCCGACTGACGAAATCCAGGTTGTACTTCGTGGGATCGCGGCGACGTCTCCACCTGAACTGGCTCAGGGAAAGACGCTGTTCGAACAGAACTGCAGCGTCTGTCATGGTCCGGCTGGTGACGGTACCGCCCAGGGCCCGCCGCTCGTGCACATCGTCTATGAACCCAACCACCACGCGGATGCAGCCTTCATTCTGGCCGCACGCAACGGCGTTAGGGCCCATCACTGGCGCTTCGGGGACATGGCGCCCGTCCCCGGCGTGACGGACGAAATGGTCCTTGAGATTGTGGGCTACATACGTTGGCTACAACGCCAAGTCGGGATCGAATAGATCCTAGGCGTGGTGTCCCACGCTGGAAGGTTGGGTCGTCAAAGCCAGAGCTTCAGCTTCAAAGCCAGCAGACCGAAGGCCGCAACCGCTCCGAGGGCCGCCTCCCACTCGCGATTACGCAGGTAACGGGCTCGGGAGAAGCTTCCCCGCGGCGAGTCTGAGCCCTCGGCCCGATACCGGGTGATCCGCGGCAACACCGACGGCACCTGCGCTGCGTAAACTCTGTAGCTCTCTCCGAAACGCGTCTCCAACTCCGTGGCCTCGCGGAGTACGGTCGCCCGGTAAACCAGGAGAAAAAACGCCAAGAATACCACACCGAACACCCACTGCCCCCCGGCGACGGTCACGCCGGCGCCGAGCATGAAGCTGCCCAGGTAGAGTGGATTCCGTGTATAGGCATACGGTCCGGTCGTGGCCAATTCGCGATCCTTCCGAATGGACCCCGCGGCCCAAGCCCGGAGTGAAAGCCCGGCTGTGCTCATGCCCGCACCCCACCACAACAGGTTCGCCGAGGGGGCTGCAAAAACGTAAAACGGAATGATGAGGAGCCAGACGGCCCTCAGGCGGAACCTTCTCAGATCGAGTCGCCGGCTCACGTGGCGAAGAGCCTTTCCGGTTCTACCAGGCAGCCGCCCCAGAGTGGATGGGCGTTCCCGGTACGATCTTCTCGAGGTGCAGGGTGATGGAGCCGACAACCGGCATGCCGACGCGCATATACACGAGGTACCGATTCTCGTCATCGGTGAAGTGCAATTCGGCCTCACCCCCGTCGGCGAAAAGTCCGTCGGTCTGAATCGTCGGGCTCACTACGATCGTGTTGAACGTGCCGGCGGCGGTCTCACGCACATCACGGCGCAGGACCTCGATGACGACCGGATTACCCTCCTTCTTGAAGTATCGTGAATACGTGTACGTCTGTCCGACCTCGAGCGGAAGAGATCGAACGAAATAGATGAACGAGATGTCGTCCAACGGAAGGGCAGTCCCCAACTCACCAATCACGTCCTCGTCCGTCTGATCCCAGTACATCTCGTCCGGATAGAACTCAAACGAACGGTAGCTGCTATAGCCGGTGTAGCTCTCGTCCGAGATGTATCGGCGACTCATGAGCAGTCGAGTGTCGAGCCATGACTCGAACCGACTGTTCAGCTTAAACGCGCCGAACAGGAGCCCACCCCGCATGGCCACGTCGATGTGGTACGTGGGCTCGCCTCGTACCGAGTCGATGCCCAGAACCTCCATGTGTGCCTCACCCGCGTTGAAGATGCCGAGCTTGACCTTGTAGTCCAGCCGCTCTCCAGGACCAAACGGAACGACCGCTGCAAAAGGATCGATCTCGTAGCTGACCGTGGAGCCATTCGCAACGGTGTCGACCGCCACGAGGGTGTCGGTCGGCCGCTCGGCGGAGGGCGCACTGCGGCTCTGCGCGACACCCACTTCGGGTGTCCCCACGCCCAGCATCAGCGCCACACCAACCGTTCCACATATCCGCCCCATTACTGCTTTCCTTCTCTTGCAGGACTCTCCCATCTCTCCCGTCGTACACGGAGCAGCCCTCGAAGGGTTCGGACCGCACTTAAACGTGAGGGGCGCCCCTCGACATCGTATCGCAGCGTTACGGGCGCCTCGGCGATCCGTCGCGCGTGAGGTGCAACGAGACCGAGAAGCTCTACGTTGGACGCCCAGGAATCGGTCGTTAAGAACGGCCGGCCCCTGAACTCCGCCAACGCCTTCTTCAGCACGATCAGCCGGTAGGCCCGAAATCCCGACAATGGATCGGACACGGGAGCACCGCCATAGGCCCTTCCGAGGACCCACGGCGCCATCCGCCTGGCCATACGGACCGCACGGGGAGCGCGACGCCCGCTGGGCCCGCTGGGCCCGTCGGGCCCGTCGGGCATGAGGTGCCCGTTCGGCTCGACCACGCCGGCGACGACGTCGGCCCCACCCTCCAGTGCCTTGAGCAGGGGAACGATGTAGTCGGGGCTCTCCGAGAAATCCGCTTGCATCAAGACCGCGGCGTCTCTCTTCGGGTAGCTCGTGCGATTGAGCGCCTCCCGGAGCAAACGCTGAACCGCGTGGGGATATCCCGCGCGATGCTCTTCCTTGAGAACTTTCAGCGGAAGGACATGGCGGTAACGATCGAGGACTGTGGCGGTCCCATCAGTGGAAGCATCATCGAGAACCAGGACTTCGTAGTCACGTCCGAATTCGCGCATCACCTTGCGGATCTTCCAAAGAAGAACCCCGATGGTTCGCTCTTCGTTGTGCGCAGGAATGCAGACGTATATCAAGGGGACGCCATTCGAAGGAAACCCCGGCCATATCCGGGAGAGACTGGAGATCTAACAAAGATAGCGACTCAGGACGGTTGTGGTGCCCCGGAAGTGGGTCAGGGACCCACTACCGCTACGGGCGCGTCTTCCACCGGCGATGCTGCCAGAAGTACTGGCTCGGCGCTTCGCGGATGTGGGCCTCGAGTCGGGAGACGTGCCGCTGGGTCAAGTCACGGATCGCCTCCGCACCACGGACCCCCTCCTCGACCGGCACAGGTTCGATGATTACCCGGTAATGGGAGGGGTATCCTTCCTTCCGGACCGCCACGCCCAAGAAGACCGGAGCACCCGTACGGAGGGCGAACAGCGCGGGACCCTTCGCGGTAGCGGCCGCCCTCCCGAAGAACTCGACGAAAACTCCACGTTTCCGGATGTTCTGGTCGGCAATCAGGGCGACGACGCGGCCCTCGGCGAGCGCCCGCGGCACCAGACGAAACGCTTCGTTCTTCACGATGACCGTAAGTCCGAGACGATCCTGCAGCTCAACCATATGACGGTAGAACAACGGGTTCTTCTGGAGATGGGCCGTCACGTCCATCGGCACGCCTCGCACCGCCACCGAGGCAGCCGCCATCTCCCAGTTGCCCAAGTGCCCGGAGATCATGACGGCCCCCCTGCCTCCAGCGGCGGCGTCCCGCAGGGCTTCGAGACCCACTACCTCCGTGCGTCGAACGATCTCTTCTGGACGCATCCGGAAGAGGCGGATGGTCATGCCGGCCTCCCGGGCGAAATGTATGTAGCTGGCCCGCGCCACCCGTCGCCGCCAGGCCGAATCCCGTTCAGGAAACGCCATAAGGAGATGCTGATCGGTATCAACTCGGCGGACCCGCAACACCACACCGACAAACCACCCGAATAAGCTGCATAGGCCCAACGCAGCTCGCTCCGGAAGCACGGCCACTTTCCAGGAAAGGGCTCGAAAGATCCAGAACTCGATCCGATGCCGGACCGTCACAGCCTTCAAGCCCGAGCCTCCAGACCTCGCACTGGCTCACTCTCGGTAGAGGGCGGGTGCTCAAGCTCGTAGAGGTGCCGGTAGAGCCCGCCCGCCGCAAGCAGGGAGACGTGGTCGCCCCGCTCGACGATTCGTCCCTCCCTCAAAACGAGGATGAGATCGGCACGTCGCACGGTGGACAGCCGGTGGGCGATCACCAACACCGTACGCCCGCCCATGAGGCGCCCCACAGCCTCTTGCACCAGGCGCTCCGACTCGGTATCCAGGGCGCTCGTGGCCTCGTCGAGTATGAGGATGGGACGATCTGACAGGATCGCCCTCGCAAGAGCGATCCGCTGGCGCTCGCCGCCCGACAGCCGAGTGCCCCGTTCGCCCACCACCATATCGTACCCCCCCGGCAGAGCGCTGATGAACGTGTGCGCATTGGCTGCGCGCGCCGCACGGCGGATCTCCAGCTCCGTCGCGCCCATGGTCCCATAGGCGATGTTGGCAGCGATCGTATCGTGGAATAACACAGTCTCCTGAGGCACGATGCCCATCGAGGCGCGTAAACTCGAAACGGTCCAGTCCCGTACATCCAAACCATCCACGGTGACCCGACCCGACGTCACGTCGTAGAACCGTGCGACGAGGTCGGCAAGCGTAGTTTTCCCCGCCCCGCTCGGTCCGACCAGGGCGACCACACTTCCGGCGGGAATTTCCATGGTGATGTCCTGGAGTACGGGCTCTCCGGGTCGGTATTCGAAGGCGACGTTTTCGAACGCGATGGCACCCGTCGGATTTCTCAAGACTCTCGCCCCGGGCCGATCCCCGATCTCGATGGGGGTGTCCAGGAATTCAAAGACGCGCTCAGCGCCCGCGAGCCCCGGCTGCACCAGCGTCGGAAACTTCGCTGCATACTTCACCGGCCTGTAAAGCTTGAGACTGAGGGCGACGAAGCCGACAAACTGGGCGCCGCTCAACGCTCCATCCGACACGACGAGGCGTGCCCCGTACAACAGGATGACGACGGTGCCAACCGTTGCGAGCGTCTCGGTAAGGGGACCCGCGAGTGCCCGTAACCGCTCCGCTTTCAGGAACGTCCTGTGATAATCGCCAGTGATGGAGCGGAAGCGCTCCCGCTCCATTTCCTCCGCGGAGGAGGACTTGACCGCCCGAATGCCGGACAGAGTCTCCTGGATCCGAGCACTCACGTCTCCCGCCAGATCCAAGACGCGCCGGTCGCCCCGCCGGAGGCGCTTCACCAACAACCCCCAGACCCCCATCGCACCGGGAATCACCACGAACGCCGCTACTGTGAGCTTCCAGGACAACAGCAGCATGAAAGCGACCGCGACGGCGAACTCGAAACCGGACGACAGAAGCCTCGCCAGCTCCGTCGTGAGGAGACGACGAAGCTGTTCCACGTCGTGGGTGAGCCGGGAGGTGATCTGTCCCACCTTTGTTCGGCCGAAGAAGGAAAGGTCGAGCCGTAGGACGTGGTCGTAGACCTCGTTCCGTAAGTCCCTCGTCACGGTCTGCTCCACCCACGCCACCAGATAGGTCCGGGCGAAATCGAATACGTTCTTGAGGAGAAACACGACCAGGATGAGAACGATGACTCCCTGAACCGCCTGGAGTGGGTCACCCTGAACGTCCACGAATCGGTACACCGTAGCGTCCAGGAGCC
>Ga0209987_10000481_pt1 | contig 20851 bp, 25 predicted proteins | sample N074metaG_FD_182134 | JGI IMG/M metagenome (GOLD analysis project Ga0209987, IMG submission 182134) | Deep subsurface microbial communities from Kermadec Trench to uncover new lineages of life (NeLLi) - N074 metaG (SPAdes) (version 2) | ecosystem: Environmental > Aquatic > Marine > Ocean trench...
GTGTCATTCAGCTTAATCGCACCACTTTTCGACATCGGCTGTGGCTTCAGCGCGGGTCGCATCGAATTCCGCGTCATTCAAATACTCCCGCCCACCGTCATCGGTGTTCCTGTAGATCCGGTGCGCGATGCTATAACGCTCCTGGCGATCCCGTGCGATACCACAATTCTCTGTGCGCCTCGCGGCAAGCTCCTCAGCGGTCGGACCGGCATTCACGCTGGCATCGATTTCGCCTTCCTCGCCGGTCACGCCGTTTTCAGCCGGCGCGTTGTCGGCAGTTGCCACACTGGCAGCAGCCGGGGTCGCTACGGAAGTACTGATGAAGATTATTTCTGCGCCCGGAGAGTCCGGGCGGTCGCTGTAGGTCACATTTCCGTCCGCGTCAACAATACGGAAGACCTGCGCTCCCAATACGGAGCCAGCCGATAACAGCAACAGACAAATCCAGTCGGAACGCATGATGACCACTGTCCTAAGGGACGTGCCGGCCAGTTTAGCATCGGCTATCAAGCGCCTCATGTGACTGAGTTCGCCCTTTTCTAACCTCCTGAAGCCAAGATTAAGTTAAGTCATGGCCGTGCCTTATTACGCTATCATCAGATCTGTTTCTAGCGCGGATCGCAGGAATTACGCCTCGCCGTAGCCACCCAAAGGGTATTGAAATGGCCGACAGCTCCAACCGTCTCAACTTGGACGATCTAGCCGCGCGGCTGGCGGAAGCCGTGCCGCAGAATCTCAAAGTGATAGGCGAGGATCTGCAGCGCAACTTCAAGTCGCTGTTGCAGACGGGGCTGGAGAGGATGGATCTGGTGACCCGTGATGAATTCGACGTACACGTCGCGGTGTTGGCGCGCACACGCGAGAAACTGGAGGCGCTGGAAGCCCGGCTTGCGGACCTTCAGGAGTCCGCCGCCGACTAGCAGGCTGCCGAAAAAACTTCGACAGGGCTCTCCCTAAGCCATGGCGCTCGCCCGCCTGACCAGCCGCGGCCAGCGAGGCATGGATGCCTATGAAGTAACCGTCGAAGTCCATTTGAGCGGCGGCTTGCCGAGCTTCACGATCTCAGGCCTGCCCGCAGCCGCTGTACGCGAGAGCAGGGACCGCGTCCGGGCTGCTCTACAGACGTTCGGCTCGCCGCTACCGCCGAGCCGCATCACGGCCCATCTCGGTCCTGCTGATATTCCGAAAGAGGGCGGCCGCTTCGATCTACCGATTGCCCTCGGGGTGCTCAAGGCTGACAGACATTATCCGTGGCAGACGGACGGGACTGAGTTCATCGGCGAGCTCGCCCTAAACGGCGAGCTGCGGCCCGTGCAAGGTGTATTACTAGCGGTCCTTGCAGCACGCGACGCCGGTCGAGCGATCATCATTCCGGCGGGCAATGCGCCTGAAGCGGCACTCGTCGATGACGCCACGATCTATCCGGCGGGTCATCTTTGTGAAGTCGTCGCCCACCTTGACGAGACTGCGAGGCTTGCGCCATTGCAGACAGCAACTGCCACGCCGGCGTCGAATAGCGACCTCGAACTCGCCGACGTTCGCGGTCAGAGCGCTGCGAAACGGGCACTGATTATCGCCGCCGCCGGCGATCACAATCTACTCTTGATTGGCCCGCCCGGCGCGGGCAAGAGCATGCTCGCGCAGCGCCTACCTGGACTGCTGCCACCGCTGAGCGTCGAGGAGATGCTTTGCGTGGCAAGTATTGCATCGATCGCGGCCAGATCGGTTAATGAAATCGCATCAAGCAGGCGTCCGTTCAGAGCACCGCATCACGGCGCCTCCGCTGTCGCGCTGGTCGGTGGCGGCAACCGCCCGCGCCCCGGAGAGATCTCGCTGGCTCATCTCGGTGTCCTGTTTCTGGACGAGTTGCCCGAGTTCCAGCGCAGCGCGCTGGAGGCGCTTAGACAGCCGCTCGAAACCGGCGTTATCACCGTCGCCCGTGCCAGCGAGACGGTGCACTTTCCGGCCGCATTTCAGCTCGTCGCCGCAATGAACCCCTGCCCGTGCGGCTACCTCGGCGATGGTAGCGATCGTTGCCGGTGTTCGGAGACTCGTCTGCAAACTTACCGCTCCCGCTTGTCGGGGCCACTTCTGGATCGCTTTGATCTCCAGGTGGAATTATCGCGTGTGCCGCTGGAGCACATGGCTACCCCGGTGTCGGCTGGCGAAAGCGCTGCAGCGGCGCACTCGGTCAGCGCCGCCCGGGATCGGCAGTTGATACGCCACGGGGTACTCAACGCCCGGCTCAGCGACCGCGCCCTTTGGCAGAAGGTGCCCCTCGATCGGGAGGGACGGCGTCTGCTGATTCGAGCCGCCGAGCGCTGGCGGCTCAGCGCGAGATCCTGCACGCGAATTTTGAAAGTTGCCAGGACCATTGCCGATCTCGCCGCCGACCCGGACGTCACCGTGCCTCACGTCGCCGAAGCCATCCAGTTACGTTGCCTCGAGCGGTTGTTTTGAGGGTCCGGACAATACCGATATAATCCGCCCGCCTCGTCCAGAGAGTACGCATTGCCCACCCACGAACAGAAGTTCTTTGATGGATTTATGCTCCTGCTGGGAGTATTGATTGGAGCACTCGCCGGGATCGTCCTGTTTGCCGATTGGTTTGGTAGCGCACAGGTCGGGGTCTCGGACGGCACCCTGATCGACGACCGAATCCGGCCGATCGGTCAGGTTGTGTTGTTCGGCGACCCGGACATTGGTGTCGAATCGATCTTTGCCGCCGCGGCCGAGCCGGATCGCGCGCCACTCTCGGGATCCCAGGTCTATGACGAATCCTGCTACCTCTGTCACGCCGCTCCGGGTATCGGCGGCGCTCCGGTACTCGGCGATATGGATGCTTGGACGCCACGAATTGCGCAGGGCACCGCTCTGCTTCACGACCATGTCCTAGACGGTTACCAGGGCGACACCGGTTTTATGCCGCCGAAGGGCGGCCGTTTGGATCTCACCGACGAGGAGGTTTTTAAGGCGATTGATTTTTTTCTGGAGGCCGTCGAGTAGAATCGCCGCGAGCCGCCGACGGTAACAAGTCCGATACGGTTAGAACGGCCCCTCGATCAAAATCCCCTGTAACGACTCCCGGTCGACTGCAAGTTCAGCATCGCCAGCCGGAAGCAGATTCTGGCTCAGAAGAAACGCTGTGACATCCACGTACTGCTCGTCCTCGAGCGTACCTGGCGCTAGATACGGCATCGTTATCCGCAGGTACGCGTATAGATCGAAGACGTTTTCGCCACTCCAGGCGTACAGATAGCCGTTGCTGTACTCTTCGGGGTAGTGACACTCTGCGCAATGATTGTTCCAGACCGCTTCACCACGAGCCGCTTGCGTAGCGGAGTAGACGCCTTGTTGAACGGAGTTGTATTCGGGAGCGTGCATCGACTGCCCCGACACGCAGCCTTCGGCGACCAGAATCACTACAGCGATGAGAAAGCTTTGGCAACGCATCGCAGCACTCTAAACCGCCAACAAACCAGGTACTAGAGCCAGGACTCAAGCTCATGGACACGAAAGTATCGCCCCACGTCAGACTGATCGGCCTTATGCTGCTCCTCGGGTTGCACAGCATCAGCTCGTTCGCCGCCGGCACCGAAGACTTGATACCGCTCGAGTCGGAGTCCTATCCTAACGACCTGTTGCCACAGATTCGTCGGGCAGCAACAACGGTGCCGGGGGAGCTGGCGGTGTCGATCAATTTCGTCAAGGTGGCTGAAAGCCACCGCACCTATGCGGCCGTCATCGAGGATGGCAGCGAGGAACTGTTCATCTCCGCCCGCACGGCGTTTCAGATCGTTTACCCGCAAGGCTCGATCATGCTCGACAGCGGCATGGATGAAGCCGTGCACCGATTCTATGGCTTCGGCCGCGAGGAGCCGTATTGGCAGGAAAGGAACGCTGCGGTGCAGGCAGCGCTCAGGCGCGCGCAGCTGATCATCATCACGCACGAGCACGGCGATCATGTCGCTGGGGTGCTCCGGAGCGACTACCGGGAGGAACTCGCAGCGAAAACGATACTGACGCAAGATCAGGTTCGAACGTTGAATCTCGCGCCCCAACTCCCTGAGATCGCTCTGACCCCGACCCTGGCCCGCACCTACATCATCGTGGATTATGAGCTGATTCTGGCCGTCGCAGCCGGCATCGTATTGATCAAATCCCCCGGACACACTCCCGGACACCAGATGATTTACGCCCGGCTCGCCGGCGGGCAAGAGTTTTTATTCATCGGCGACATCGGCTGGTCGCTCGACAACATCACCAAGCTAAAGCTTCGACCTGCAGAGACGATCGCTCGCATCGGCGAGGATCCGCAAGCACTGATGTACCAGATGACCTGGATTAAGCGGGTCATGGACGAAGACGGACTCATCATCGTTCCATCTCACGACGACCGGTTGCTTACACGCTACGCCGAGGAAGGACTCTTGGGCACGACGTTAGCCGACCGTTAGACGTCGCGTCGCGGCCGGTGCTTTGCCGAACCTCCCGAAGACGGGCTCGACCGCCAGCTCACCGCCTTTGATGATCGGCAGACGCCCGGGCCGCTCTGTGACGAGCAACTCGCCACCGGGCAGGAACGCGATGCTCCAGGATGCTCCAAACCCTCGGCGATCGTCACCAGACGAAAGTCGTGTAGCTCCGACTCATAAACGCGCGTTTGCGCCGACACCAGGGCCGGCACGGCGAACAACAGTACGCCCTAGAGGGTGGATAAGCGCGTACTCGTGTGGCCGAAACTCGACCTGGCGAGTTCGAAAATGTTCATGGCAGGGATTTGGATTCCGTTTTGCCAGATAGCGCGCCCGACAGGATTCGAACCTGTGACCTTCGGCTCCGGAGGCCGACACTCTATCCAGCTGAGCTACGGGCGCGAACTTTGAATTGTACCGTCAGATATCGTTGCGGCCGGCGTGCCAGAACGTTTCGAACTCCAACTTCGTTACGTTGCTATTTAACATAAGGCGCGATAATCGCGCGAGTCCGAACCAGCCCGGACGAGTGGTGCTCGGCGTCAGCTGGTGTACAACCAGTCCTTCTGAACACACGCCAACTTCCCGCTGGACCCAGCCATCCTCGTCCACTTCGGTATACAGGGCGTCCATTTCCAGGGTAACGAGCTCACTCCGTGTCCATTTCAAGTAAATCATGTCACTGCGTCACGCGCGTGCTTCTCTGACCGGGCGTGCATTATAGCCAGGTTGCCGAGCGCGGACAGCGCGGTGACGGCTAAAGGCCCATCCAGGACAACGATACCGGTACCGCCTGAACCTCTCCCTCGGCACACAATTTACCGTCGGCGCTCAAGGTGCAATGCAGCAAGCACCGCTTGTCGTTCGCATCGAGAATTTCAGCCGCCAGCTCGAGTTCCGTCTCCATCGGCGCCGGACGCCGGTAATGGATGACGAGACTGGCCGTTGCGTAGTAGCACAGCGGCGTTGAACCGATCGCCCGCGCTTCCCTGTGGTAAGCGGCCGCCATGGCCGTACAAATCGAATGGCAATCGAGAAGGGTCGCGATAATCCCGCCATTGACAAAGTGCGCAGGAGCGGAACAGTGTTGCGGCTGCGGCGTGAATCGGGCGATGCTCGGACCGCTCCCCGACCAGTAACTCTTCAGATTGAGGCCGCCTTCATTACTGGGGCCGCAGCCAAAGCAATGGTTATGGGGGATCTGTTCCTGCAGCGATCGCTCGGTCAAGGCTGGTCCCGGTCCGAAGGAGTGGCTGCCGGAACTAACCTGGGCTGCTTATGTCGGCCGGGCTTGGCTGCCACGCAGCGGTCATCCACCGATCTCTTTGGCGTTGATCTGTTGCAACCAAAGCTTATCTGCATGCATTGCGCCGCGGCGCCGAACATCGGGGTCACTCCATTGTGCGCAGTGATACGACCCGCAATTCGACTTCCTCTCCCACCATCGCGTGATCGTAATCGATATAAATATAAGCGGGATAACCCAGCTCCTGCTGGTAGGCTACACGGAGTGTTGCGGCGCTGCGCGAAGCTGTCTCAACGAGCGTAAACAGCTCATCGATGGTCCGGAACCACTTATAATTCTCTTCAGCGACCGGAATCTCGGCCAAATAGTCGTCCCGGTTATAGCGAACACCGACAACCAAGCCATTTTCAACGGTGACGATGGTTTCGGCCGGTGTATCCCGATGGCAGTCGCAGGTCTTTTCGTATCGATATTCGTAACTTGCGATACCAGCCGCTTTCCAGAGCCCGCGGTTCGCGATTAACTCGTCGTCCGCCAAGCACCAGCCGGAATACACAGCAGTGCTTAAGACTACGAGCTGAATCACACCTCTGCGCGCATACCGCACGATGAGTCCCCGGTACCGGCCGCGTCGATAAAGCTCAGTCAGTCCGGCTCGTCACCTCGAGCAGGTGAAAGCCGAACTGTGTCTTGAGGGGACCCTGGACCTCGTTGAGATCGGCGCTGAAAGCAACGGCGTCGAACTCTTTGACCATCTGGCCCGGGCCAAAGGAGCCGAGGTCACCGCCGCGATTACCGGACGGGCAGGTCGAGTGCTCGCGAGCGATGTCTCCAAAATCGGCACCGTCGAGAATTTTCGTTTTGAGCTCTTCGCAGAGCGTCTCGTTATCTACCAAGATGTGTCTTGCGGTCGCTTGACCCATGAGCGTGCTCCTGAATCGGGATCGTGATTCTGTCGCGCAAAGCATAGCCGAGTAGCCTGAGTGCGAACAGAGCCCGAGGCGGAACCCTGGATGGCCCACAGCACAATAGTCCCGGTTACGCCGGCTTGCGGAAGATCACACTGAAATTATTGGCCGGCATCTCGATGACATCTTCGCGGACGAACCCCGCCGTTGCAGCGACCTTCGTAACCGCCTCCAAATCTCTTACGCCCCACTCCGGATTGCGTGCGCGCAGCGAGGCATCGAACGCCTCATTGCTAGGGGCCGTATGGCGCTCGTTGCAACGGTAGGGGCCATAGACAAACAACACGTTGCCCGCAGACAGCGTATCTCGCGCACCATCGAATAGCGCCACCGTCGCGACCCAAGGTGAGATGTGGATCATATTGATACACAAGAGCGCGTCGGCTTCGCGTATCGGCCACGGCGTTTTCAGGACATCAAGCTGTAAGGCGACGTTTACGTTATTGAGATCCGCCGTGACCACGCTGAGCGAAATCGATTCCTGGGCCTCCAGGTCAGCATCGGTCGGCTGCCATCTCAAGCCCGGCAACGCTGCCGCGAAGTGCAGCATATGTTGTCCCGTTCCGCTCGCGATCTCGAGAACCAGGCCTTTGTCAGGCAGCACCCGTCGCAGCACATCGAGAATCGGCCCCTTGTTCCGTTCTGCCGCTGCAGAGTACGGCGGTTGCACGCTCATCAATCAAGAAGACTGCCCTGAACCTGCTTGATTTCGATCGTGGAGACATTCACGCCGTCTAGACACCGGACGTTCACTCCCCACATCTCTGGAGCGGTTCTGGGCCTGTGAAATGTATAGATTCCGCAGGTGGGACAAAAATAATGCTTCGCAATACGTTTATTGAATTGATAGAGAGTCAGATTCTCCAGCGGCGTGAGCAGCTTGAACTGAGCTTCGACGACGCGATTGATGATTCCGCCCTTCTTCGAGCAGATAGAACAATCACAGCTCACCGAGTCATCTGGATCGAGCGTCACCTCGAACCGAACTTCACCGCAATGACACGATCCCTGGTAGGTATTCTTCATCGCAATTCCGCAGTCTTCCCGTTCGAACGAAACGTTAGTCCGAAGAACTAACTCGACTACTTTGTAGCGGTGGTTTTCCGGAGATTCGATCTGCTAAATGGCCGACGGAGATCGCGAACAGATGAGAACGGTTCCAGCGCATTATCGTTCGATAGTTTTCATATACAAGGAACGCCGGCTCGGAAGCAGCGGACGGCAGGATTACGGAGCCGTCAATATCTACGCTCGGCAGATCGTTGCCGGCGATCGTACGTACGCCCAACGCCTGCCACTCGGCGAGCGATTTTCTCGTCGCCAGTCCTTCCAAGTCCGTATCGAACGTATCGGGTAAGCGAATCTCGCGACCCCAGATGATGCCCGGTTGCCATCCGGCACTGGCCATGAAATTCGCTGCAGACGCGACCGCATCGGCGAGGTTGTTCCAAATGTCTTTGCGACCGTCGCCGTCCCCGTCTCTGGCATAATCGATGAACGTCGAGGGCATGAATTGTAGTTGTCCCATCGCCCCTGCCCAGGAGCCCTGCATGTCTTCGAGACGGACATGTCCCTCATCCAAAATTCTCAAAGCGTGCAGCAGTTCAGCGCGAAAAAACGCCGCGCGTCTTTCATCGTAGGCGAGCGTAACGAGCGAGCTGATCACCGGCATACTTCCCTGGGTCTGCCCGAAGTTACTCTCGATACCCCAGGCCGCGACCAGGATATGCGGCGGGATGCCATAGCCGGACGCGACGTCGTCGAGCAGCGCCCGATGCTCCTGAAGAAGAATACGGCCTTGTTCGATGCGCCAATCAGAGACGGTGCGGTCCAGATAGTCCCAGAAATCGAGTTTGAACTCCGGTTGGTTTCGATCCAACTCGATGATCCGCTCGACCGGGGCCACGTCAGTCAAAGCAGCGTTGACGGTTGCTGCAGAGATTCCGCTCATGATCGCTTCGATACGCAGCTCTTCGAGCCAGATGGGAAACTCGGCAACCTGCGCCACGGCGAGCTGTTCCCACGCCGACAGCGCAAGAAGACCGGCAACCGAGAAAGCGATCCGGGTTGTCACGAGCAATTACCGCTATCGGACGTATCGCTCATGCGAGGAAATTCTTGAAACATTGTTGAACCGAGTGTACTCGATTCACTCCGTGCCCTCACAAGCGCCTGGGATATGGCTCAACACCTGCGGATCACTACATGCGGCGCATGCATTGCTATAGGTTGCAAGCTCGGTAAAGTCGCAGGGAGTAGTCACGCAGCGCAGCCCAGTATCTCGAGTCGCACAAACGGGTCGATAGTCGAGGGTGCAGATCTGTGGACGCGGGTCCGAGCAATGCACGGCCTTTAATTCCGATAGCGATTTCGCTGGCGACGCGGCGCATCCGAGCAAGGTCAGGCAGGCAGCGAACAACGCACCCGCAGGAACCAGAGGATTAAGCAAAGTCTCGCAGCGAGTCGAGCGCCGAGCGGCTATCGTGAGACCGGACTAAGCTCGACCGGAACGTAGCCGATGACGCGCAGCGCCTCTTGAAGCTGTTCGTCCTCGCTGGGGTCGATGTCGTTTCCCGCGCGCCCAAATTGCTTTCTCGGATTACGCGCATGGACAACGATATCCGGTTCGATCCCGGTGCCGTTGATCGACCGCCCGGACGGCGTTAAATATCTGGATGTCGTCAGCTTGATCGCGCGGCCTTCGGAGAGCGGTATGATCGTTTGCACAGAGCCCTTGCCAAAGGTTGTTTCTCCGACAAGGCGCGCACGGTCATTCTCCTGGAGTGCCCCCGCAACGATCTCGGACGCGGAAGCCGATCCACCGTTGATCAGGACCGCCAATTCGACGCCACTGAGAATATCGCCCGGAGTCGCGTAATGCGTGAAGCGGGCCTCCCTGATCCGGCCAGTGCCGCGAACAATCAGGCCGCGGTCGAGAAATGCGTCGGCAATATCGACCGCTGCATCCAAGACACCACCAGGATTATTACGAAGATCCAAGACGACGCCCCGAAGCTCATTCCCGGCTTGAATCTGGAGATCTTTCGCGGCATCCGTTAAATCATCGGCAGTGCGATCAGAAAACCCAGTCAATCTGATGTAGCCGAAACCATTACCCAGATACTCGCTGCGAACGGTCTTTACGCGTATTTCGGAGCGGATCAGAGCGAATCGTAGTGGCTCATCCTCGCCCTCCCGAATCACATCGACCGTTACCCCAGTTCCTGGTAGGCCGCGCATCCGGCCGATCGTGTCCTCGACATGCTTCTCATCCACAAGGATGTCATCAACAGAGACCAGCATATCGCCCGGTAAAATACCGGCGCGTTGGGCCGGCGTACCGTCGAGCGGAGTCACAACGATCACCTTGCCCGCCTCGAAGCTGACATCGAGTCCAACGCCGCTGTAATTACCACTGGTGCTGATTCGAATGTCCTCGTAGTCGTCTGGTGCTAGGTAGCGGGAGTGCGAGTCGAGTTCGCCGAGCACGCCGCGAATAGCGCTTTCAAACAGTTGACTGTCGTCAATTACATCAACGTATTCTCGACCTATCCGCTCGAGGACTTCTATCAGGACTTCTGCGTCCTGGAGACGCGCGGCACCCGCCGCAGCTTCCTGCAGCGACTGCCGCTGTCGCAGCAGGTCGGCGCCGAGTGCAACGCTGAGCCCAAGGACGATACCCACCAGCAGGATTGGAAGACTTCTTATTTTCAGAGGCATGCGTCTGTCGTCACCCCAACGGTCTTGTTCGAATACCTTAGCATAGGGCAGGGGAACGGAAAATCGGCGAATTAGTCTGAAAGCGCGCCGCTCGAGCGCCAGAGCGCTACCGCGCTGGGCTTAAATCCTCGCCCATCCACGGGTGTGGGTCGATAGGCTCACCATTCTGGCGGATCTCGAAATACAGCGCCGTTTGCGTCTGACCACCGGAGTCCCCGACATGAGCAATGATATCTCCGGGTACCACCGAATCTCCCGACTCCTTCAACAGCGCCCCGTTATGGCCGTAGAGAGTCATATAGCCGGCGCCGTGATCGAGAATGATCAGCAGGCCCAGACCCGGCAACCAATCTGCATAAGCCACGCGCCCATAGTAGGCGGCTCGCACCGGCGTACCGCTTGGCGCACCCACGACGACGCCGTTCCACCTGAGCTGCCCGCCGGCACGCGGGTGCCCGAAATCACTGATCAACGAGCCTGAGACCGGCCATGCAAGCTGCCCCTTGATACTCGGAAAGCTCTGCGCAGCCCCCAGCGGCAAGAGTTCCAACAAACTTTGAAGCTCCGCGACAAGTTCGCTTAAGCGCCGCTCGTCATCCCGGAGGTGTCGAATCTCCTCTCCGGAGGTCGCGATGTTCTGTACGAGCCGTGCCAGCACTACGCGCCGTTCGTTTCTCGAAGACTCCAAAATCTTCAGCTCGTCAGCTTGTGTCTGCTCGAGACGGTTTAGTTCTTGACCTACGCGCGCCCTGTCGGTCGCCAGCTGGGTAAAGGCTTCGATCTCCGACTCAACAGCTTCGAGACGCTGGCTACGAGCGCGGTTCAGGTAATCGTAGTACACGACCAGGCGACCCAAGCGTACGGCGCTGTCTTGGCTCAATAGCAGCTTGAGCATTTCCTGCCGTCCAGCGACATAGCTCATACGAACTTGTTCAGCCAACGCGCCGCGCTCACGGTCGAGGCGCAGGTTCGCCAGACGGGTTTTCTCGAGCAAAACCTGCCGTCGCGTGCGCTGTGCCGCGACTTGCTGCCGAATCTCCCGCAACGCTTCGGTGGCCGCGGCCGCTTTGAGCTCAGCTTCTTGCAGCACCGCCGACTCGCCCTCGCGTTCAGCCTGCTGGTCTGCTAAACGATCTTCGAGTATTCGGATCTCGCTGCGGACCGTCTGCAGCGCCTGCGCTTCGTCGCCCTGAGCATGGGCGTAATCGAAGCCGTTCGCGAGCGACCAGCCGAGAACGATCCCGAGGATCCGGAGATGGCAGCGAGTGGAACTCATGATCACGCGCAGTTTATGCTCTTTGGGTGCTGACGCGGAACCGTGTGAAAACTCGCGCCTGCTATAATGCGACCTCCGTACTCACTGTAAGGCAGCAGGAATCTCTAAATGGCCCAACTGGCCGAATTCGCTGGAAAACACGTTCTTCTGGTCCTCGGTTTGTTCGGCTCCTGGGGCCTCGTCCTGGTCTACGAGATGCGGCTCAAGGCTCAGGGTCTGACGAATGTGACCACTGCCGATGCAGTTCGCCTAATCAACAAGGGCGCGATGGTCATCGATGTGCGTCCGTCCGATGCGTTTCAGTCGGGGCATATCGTAAACGCCCGGCATATCGCTCTCGCCGATGTCGACTCGAATAAGATCATCGCCAAGAAACAGAAGGACAAGACGTTCCTGACCGTATGTGACGACGGCTCGATTTCCGGGAAGGCGGCCAGCATTCTTCGCGACGCCGGCTACCAGAACGCCTTCAGCTTGAAAGGCGGGCTCAACGGTTGGCAAGGCGACAATCTGCCTCTGGTTAAATGAACGACACCGAATTAAACCGAGGAATATCATGGCGGAAAAAGACAAGGTGAACGGAGAGAAGCAACTTTTGCTGCAGAAAATTTATATCAAGGACTTTTCGTTCGAGTCGCCGGGTGCGCCCGCAATTTTTACAAGCAAAGTCTCACCTCAGACCCGGCTCGACATCAAGTCCAGTGCCAGCGAACTGGCCCCTGACACTCAGGAAGTCGTTCTGTCCCTGACGTTGGAGGCCAAGGATCAGGACAAAACGCTATTTTTGGTAGAGATCGAACAAGCGGGATTATTTCGCATCGAGGGCTACTCGGATGAGGAGCAACGGATGCTGATCGGTAGCTATTGCCCGGGTACGCTCTACCCGTTTGCCCGAGAGGCCATTGCGGATATCGTGACGCGGGGCGGATTCCCACAGTTTCTGCTACAGCCGATTAACTTCGATGGCCTGTACGCGCAATCGATCAAGAATCGAGACGATGCCAATGGAGGGTCGGCGGAGGCCCGCCGGGAGCACTGATTAACTATTCGATCGAACGCTAGGCGAAGCCCATCGACGCGAACAATCGTATCGCAGTCTTAGGTTCCGGCTCCTGGGGAACAGCACTTGCCATTCAACTAGCACGTGCGGGACGCTCGACGATCATGTGGGGCATCGAAACTCAGGAGATTGAAGCGATGGCAAAGGCTCGCCGTAACGCGACTTATCTCCCGGACGCCAAGTTCCCCGACAACCTGGAGGTTACGACCGAACTTGAGAAAGCGGTAGCCGACGCCAAGGACGTACTGCTGGTCGTACCAAGTCACGCGTTTCGCGAGACGCTGGAACGGATCGGGTCTTTGCCTTCGCCCCCCAAATTTGTGGCCTGGGCCACCAAGGGCTTTGAAGCCGACACCGGACTGTTGCCAAACCAGGTCGCCGACGAAGTACTCAAATCAAAGGCGACAACGGCTGTTTTGTCTGGACCCACGTTCGCTGCGGAGGTCGGCCGCGGACTACCGAGTGCGATCACGGTTGCGTCCAGAGATGCAAGCAATGCGCTGCGGCTGGCCGAATCGATGACTACGGACAACTTTCGCGCCTATACCTCCACGGACATTATCGGCGTTGAGGTCGGCGGCGCGACGAAAAACGTCCTGGCCATCGGCGCCGGAATCTCCGATGGGCTCGGCTTCGGAGCCAATACCCGAGTCGCACTAATCACTCGCGGACTGATGGAAATGATGCGCCTGGGTTTGGCCCTGGGCGCCCGCAAGGACACTTTCATGGGCCTCTCCGGTATGGGCGACCTGGTCCTGACATGTACCGACAATCAGTCCCGCAATCGGCGTTTCGGTCTCGGACTCGCCAAGGGCGCCGATGTCGAGGAAGCGCGTAAAGCCATCGGTCAGACCGTAGAGGGTTACTATGCAGCCCGCGCGGTACGTGACGTTGCTGCCAAACTGAATGTCGAGATGCCTATCGTCGAAGAGATCTACAAAGTCATCTACGAGGGAATGAGTCCCCAGGAGGCCGTCATCACGTTGATGCGCCGTCCGGTGACGCCTGAGTAAGGCGTTCTTGTTCGGGCCGCGCTGCTCGTCAGCCGCTGCCTGGAAATCCGAGCTGCCGCCAGGCTTCATAGAGGACCACGGCTGCCGTATTGGAGAGATTCAGGCTCCTGTTTTGCTTGCGCATCGGGACGCGCAGGATGCCGTCGAGCGCCCCTGATTTGAGCACGGTGTCCGGAAGTCCTCTGGTTTCCGGTCCCAGCAAAAATGCGTCTCCGGCTGCGAATCGCTGCTCGAAGAGCGTGCGGGTTCCTTTGGTACTCAGCGCAAAGAGTCGTGCAGGCTTCAGCGTCTGCAAGCAGGCCGCTAGCGTTTCATGCTCGGTGACAGTTGCGAGTTCATGGTAGTCAAGACCAGCGCGCCGCAGCCTGCGCTCGCCCATCTGAAACCCCAATGGGTGAACGAGATGTAGCGAGACGCCGACGTTGGCGCACAGGCGAATAACATTTCCGGTGTTCGGCGGAATTTCCGGTTCGTACAGGATCAGATCGAACATGCTGAAAAGTGTACAGCCTCGCGGCACTCAGGGCCGGCGGCGGAGATGATGGATCATGCTCACAGTATGCTCGCTGTAGGCGACGAGCTGCTGGCGCTGTGAGGGTTTACGTGGCAGCAGTTACACTACCCGGTCATGAGCAAGCCACTGGCTGTTAAATTCTGCGGTCTGGATCTCGCGTCTCCGATCGTGCTGCTGTCCGGCTGTGTGGGCTTCGGCGAGGAGTACACGCGGATCGAGGGCTTCTCGAACCGGGATGCAGGCGCCATCGTGCTCAAGGGCACGACCAAGAAACCGCGTCTCGGTAACAAGCCGCACCGCCTCTGGGAGACGCCCGCGGGCATGCTGAATGCCATCGGCCTGCAGAACCCGGGCGTTGATCATGTCGTCGATCAGATATTGCCCGAACTGGATTTTACCGAGACACGATATATCGCCAATGTCTGCGGCTCGACCATCGAGGAGTATGTCGACGTCACTCGACGATTCGACGACTCGCCGATCGACGCGATCGAAATCAACATCTCCTGTCCGAATGTCAAAGAGGGAGGCGTAGCATTCGGCAACGATCCGGATATGTCTGCCCGGGTCGTGGCGGCTTGCCGGGCTGTGACGGATAAACCCCTGATCACCAAGTTGTCGCCCAATCAAACCGATATCGCTGCAAACGCCCGCGTGTGCATTGACGCCGGTAGCGACGGTTTGGCGGTTATCAATACGCTCATGGGCATGGCAATTGACATCGAAACCGGGCGGCCGATTATCGGCAACGTTCAGGGGGGACTGTCGGGTCCGGCAATCCGGCCGATTGCTCTGCTGAAAGTACACCAGGTGTACCGGGAAGCCGGCCCGCAGAATATTCCGATCATCGGTCAGGGCGGCATTCAGACCGCTGACGACGCGATCGAGTTTCTACTTGCAGGCGCGACGACGATCGGCTTGGGTACGGCCCTATTTTACGATCCGATGGCAGCGAAGAAGATCAACGCCGGTATCCAATCTTATCTGCAGCGCCATGACATCGCCACGGTGTCCGACCTCGTAGGCAATCTGGATACTGGCGCGACCGAAGACCAACCGTTAAGCGGCTAGCAACGGACGGCGCGTCAACGCATATGTAGCTCGACGATATCGGCATCCGCCAGCAGGTGCTCGGGGCCAACCTGTTGGCCGTCGAAGACGCCGCTTCCCCAAGCCCGTGCATATTTGAAGGCACCGGCGATATCTTTGTGGACCAGCCGAGCCACATCCAGAACGGTAGCGCCGGATCGAACCGTGAACGGGCGATTCATCACCGGCGGCTTTCCCGGCGCCTTGGTATAAACGCGAACGATCTGCAGACCTTTGAATAGCACCGAGCCGAGGCTCTGCAAATTGTCGCCGGTCTTAACGGATGTAGCCAAAGTCGGAAAATTTACCCCCGTCAACTCTTTCAGAACGGTGACGTCTTCCGGATTCGGATTGAGATCCGTCTTGTTCGCCACCAGTAATGTCGGCAGGTAGATCCGAAACGGGTCCAGCGCTTGTTGATCGTCGTCCCTGAGCTTCGATGTGTCGCGTTTCAAGCCGGGCCAGTTATCGCTGAGGGTAATTTTCTTCTCATCCAGCCGGTCTCGGATGGTCACCACATGATCGGTGCAGTTCGGATCGGAGATATCCACGACCAATAGCGCCGCATCCGCCGATTGCAGCGCATTCACAAGCCAACTGTCCATGTGGTCTTCTGATATGGGCGGCAAATCCACAAGCTGAAAGGACACATCCTCGAACGGAAGCATGCCCGGCATCGGCTCATGGGTCGTGAGCGGATAGGGACCGACCGTCGCTCTGGAGCCTGTCAGCTCAGCGTGCAGGCTGGACTTGCCGGAGTTGGGCGGACCGAGCAGCGCGATCTGGGCCGCGCCTTCAGGGCGAACAGAGTGCACCGGACCACTCCGGCTCGCGCCTTTTTTAGGACCGGCAAGGTCTTCGGTGAGCTGCTTAATGCGGCTCTTGATGTCCGCCTGAAGATGCTCGGTGCCCTTGTGCTTGGGAATCGTGCGCAGCATCTCCTTGAGACAAGCGAGACGCTCCTGCTCATCCCGCGCGTCGCGGAACTCTTTTTCGGCCTTCTTGTATGCTGGGCTTAGATTCGCGGGCATCGTATTCTCTGATCTTGATTATGCATTACCGGCGCGGCGATGACTTGCTCGCGGCGACCGACTCGTGTATCAGAGCCTCTGCCGGTCCCATTGCGTCGCAGCCGTTTGAAGATTCACCCGACAGCCATCGTTTCAGAGCAAGCTCGAATTTCGTCCGACGTTGAGATCGGCCCGTATTCGGTGATCGATGGCGAAGTGGAAATAGGCGCGAACACGATCGTCGAGTCGCACGTCCGAATCGGAAGTCGTTTCGGCACCGTGGTGATCGGCGAACACAACTTCATTCAGAGTGGCGCCACGCTCGGCGGGCCGCCACAGGATCGGAATTATAAGGACTCCCGGACCAGGCTCGAGTTGGGTGATCGCAATCGCATCGGTGAGTGCGCTTCCCTGAACCTCGGCAGTCACGCAGGTGGCGGCCTGACTCGAGTCGGAAACGACACGTTTATCATGGCCTATGTCCATGTTGGCCACGACTGCCAGATCGCGGACGAGGTGGTACTCACTAATCTCTCGCAACTCGCCGGCCATGTGCTTATCGGACGTGGCGTCGTTATTAGCGCGCTCGTCGGCGTGGCTCAGTTCGTGCGGCTCGGAGAGTATTCTTTTGTCGTAGCGGGAGCGCGGGTGAACAAGGATATCCTGCCGTATACGATCGCCGAGGGTCATTGGGCGGTACCCAAAGCCACCAACAAGGTCGGCTTGAAACGCGCCGGCCGCTCGGCTGATGAGACTCGCGCGATTGACCGGGCGATTCGGATCGTTATCAACAAAAGTCTTACGATCGACGAGGCGCTGGAGAAAATCCACGTAGAGTGTGGTACCAACGCGCTAATCGAACACCTCGTAGATTTCATCAACACCGCCGATAAAGGGATTGCACGAGCGTGACCGGGATTCGGGTAGCGGTAGTGGGCGCCGGCTATCTCGGCCGATTTCACGCGCAGAAGTTCGCATCTATAGCGGCAGCCGACCTCGTGGGCATTTGCGACATCCGCGCCGAAGCCGGCGAAGTCTTGGCCCGTGCCTGCGATACGGTTTATTACGCCGATTATCGAGACCTGGCCGGCAAAGTAGACGCCGTGACTATCGCCGCAAGTACTTCGGCGCATTACGAGCTAGCCAAATTCTTCTTGGAGAACGGGATCCACGTACTCGTAGAAAAGCCCATGACGAACACCAGCGAGCAGGGCCGCGAACTGACGGTCCTTGCGGATGCGCACGACCTGAAACTTCAAGTCGGGCACGTCGAACGGTTCAATTCGGCTCTACTGTCCGCTCGGGATCGGCTCGGTGCGGTGCAATTTATCGAGTGCCATCGCCTCGCGCCATTTAAGAGCCGCGGCGCAGATGTGAATGTGGTCTTGGATCTCATGATTCATGATTTGGATGTCATTATCTCGATGGTCGCGGGTGCGCCGTCTCTCGTCTCGGCGGTCGGAATATCCGTCCTGACTTCCAGCGTTGATATCGCCAATGCGCGCATCGAGTTCGACACCGGCGCCATCGCAAACGTCACCGCATCTCGAGTCTCAACCAGCACGCAACGCAAATTTCGCGTGTTCCAGAAACATCAGTACCTCTCCATCGATTTCGGCGCGGGCGAGGTTCGCCTCGTCACGCACACCGGAACTACGGGCGACGAGCAGCCAACGCTAAAAGAGGAAAGCTGGAATTTGGACAAAGGTGATGCGTTAGCCGCTGAGATCGCATCGTTCGTCAGCTCGATCGTCAACAATAAGCCCTGTGAGGTCTCCGGCCGCGACGGCGTAGCGGCGCTCGAGCTCGCCGAGGAAATCACCGCCGATATCGAGCGCAGGAAGTTCTGAACGGCTGATGCAACATGCGGTCTAGTGGTCGTTCAAGCCGAGTTCTTTGATCTTGCGGGTCAGCGTATTCCGGCCCCAGCCTAGCAACTTCGCCGCCTCCAGCCGCTTCCCCCGGGCCCGTCGCAAGGCCGCCTGAATCAATGTGCGCTCGAAAGCGGGCAGCGCCTCATCCAATAGCGGCGGTCCGCCACCGGCGAGCTGTGCCTCCGCCCAGCGGGCCAAATCGACTGTCCAGCCGGTACTCGGGTCGGTGGCTGCCGCGCCACCGAGTTCCAGTGGAATATCTTGTCTCGTGATCTCGCGGCCGGCCGCAGTCACGGTCAACCTGCGGCACACATTGACGAGCTCCCGCACATTGCCCGGCCAATCGTATTTCGAGAGAAGCTGGAGGGCTCCCGAACTCAACGACTTCGCCGCGACCGTGAGCTCGCTTGCTGCCTGGCTCAAATAAAACCGCGCAAGCTCCGGTATGTCTTCTCTCCGCTGACGTAGCGCCGGAACTTCGACACGCATGACATTCAAACGGTGAAATAGATCTTCCCGGAATCGGCCTGTCGTGACAGCCTGCGCCAGGTCTTGATGAGTCGCGGCGATGACGCGTACATCGACGCGAACCGGCGCTTGTCCTCCAACGCGGAAGAACTCGCCTTCGGCGAGTACTCTCAGTAGACGCTTCTGCAGCTCCGCCGACATATCTCCGATCTCATCCAGAAACAGCGTGCCGCCATCAGCCTGCTCGAAATGTCCGATACGCCGCTTGTTTGCGCCGGTGAATGCGCCTTTCTCATGGCCGAACAGCTCCGACTCCAGAAGCTCTGCGGCGATCGCCGAGGTATTAAGCGCAACGAACGGGCGAGACGCCCGCGGGGAATTTTCATGCAATGCCTGAGCAACGAGTTCCTTCCCGGTCCCGGATTCGCCGGTGATCAAGACGGTCATGCTCGACCGGGACAGCCGACCGATCGCACGGAACACCTCCTGCATCGCCGGCGCCTGACCGATCATGCGCGGCGCGCTGGCTGGCTCTCCTTCGGTCGCCGTCGCGCCACCCTGTCGGGCCGCGCGAGACACCAGCTCGACAACATCGTCGATGTCGAATGGCTTAGGCAAATACTCGAACGCCCCCCCCTGATACGCCGCGACCGCACTGTCGAGATCGGAGTGCGCCGTGATAACAATCACGGGTATCTCCGGTTCGTCGGCTGCCAACCGCTCCATCAACTCCAACCCAGTCATTCCCGGCATCCGGATGTCGGTAATCAGAACATCGGGCTTTTCGAGCGCCAGCGCAGCGAAGAACGTAGCGCCGGAATCGAAGCAACGTGGGAGCATGTTCGCCTGTTTAAGCGCCTGCTCCAGCACCCAGCGGAGCGATTCATCGTCGTCGACCACCCATACCGAGAGACCCGGCGTTACCATCACGTAGCTTCCGGGGCGTTTGAGACCGGCAACAGGATCTGAAAACTCGTCGCTCCTGGACGGCTTGAGAACTCGATCAAGCCACCGTTTCGGCTGACGAGATCCTGGGCGATGGTCAACCCCAGTCCGGTGCCGGTGTCGCGTCCGGTTACCAGCGGAAAGAAAATCGTCTCCTTCAGCTCCTCCGGAACTCCGGGGCCGTTGTCTTCAACTTCGAGCGACAGCACCAGGCGATGCTTCTGACCACTGACGGTGTAATTGGTCAGCACCCTGGTCCGGAAGACGAGTTGGCCCGAGTCACCCAACGCCTGCATGGCGTTCTTGGCGAGATTCAGGAAGGCTTGAATTAACTGATCTTGATCGGCGACCGTCGAGGGTAAACTCGGATCGTAGTCCCGCACCAGGATAACGCCCTCTGGTTTCTCCGCCTCGATCAACCTGCCGACGTGTTCCGTGATCTCATGAAGGTTGAATTTCTTTTGTTTCGGCTCGCCGCCGGACTGCAAAATCCCGTCCACGAGAGCTGCGAGTCGATCTGCTTCAGCGATGATCACGTCGGTGTACGCCTTGAGTGAAGCGACCGGCAGCTGCCGTTCGAGGAGCTGCGCGGCACCGCGCAGCCCGCCCAATGGATTTTTCACTTCATGGGCGAGTTGACGAATGATGCGGCGGCTCACGCGCTGCTGCGCAAGCAACTCAGCTTCCCGACGTACCTGCCGGTCTCGCTGGGTATCGAAAAGCTCCAGCAGCAACCGTGCATCCGGGCAGTCCAACGGCGACACACGACAGTCCATGATGACCTCGCGATCACCGACGCGTGCTGCTAGCTCCCGGCAACCGTAGATCTGACCGTCATCCAGAGCTCGCCGGCAAAGTGCCGTCAACTCCTCGGGCGGCAAAACGAGCTCACCGATCGACCGGCCGAATGATTGACGGAGGCTGACGCCGAGAAGACTTTCGGCCGCGGCGTTGAGATAGGTCACTTTGAGATCGACCCCCAAGACCGCAACAGCCGTCGTCAGACCGGCGAGAATGCTATCCGAACTCGGCACTTTTGAGGCTCGAGACGAATGTGCCGGCCGGGAGCTGCGGACGGGGCCGCTGCCGAAGTTAGACGTTAGCGACGAATCCCAGGCGGCGGCTAGGGAGCGATCGGGTTGACCGGCCTGCGCGGAACGTTTGGATTGTTCGGATTCTGGATGGAAGTCTGC